>Ga0065711_1049445_pt1 | contig 11310 bp, 4 predicted proteins | sample Hoacrofraction12_FD_59098 | JGI IMG/M metagenome (GOLD analysis project Ga0065711, IMG submission 59098) | Hoatzin crop microbial communities from Cojedes, Venezuela - Epithelial fraction 12 v2 (version 2) | ecosystem: Host-associated > Birds > Digestive system > Esophagus > Crop | place... | reverse complement strand
TTTTTTTTTTTTTTTTTTTTGAGTGTTTTCTCCCTCCTCCTCTAATTTACAAATTACACCAAGGAACCAAACCAGCTACTTCTGAAGTCACTGTTATCCCGACTGGTAACATTGCCCTAATACCAGAGGAGAGGTCTGTGAGCTTATATTGGACAGATAATACTCATTTAGGAGAGAAGACATGTGAGGAAGCTTACATATCAGTTCAGTCCTCATTCTGCTTAACATGGCTTGTTGTGTGTGCAGGTATTTAGGAATACACAAAGCACCTGTGTCTTTACTTTTATGCTTTTCCACTTAAGTCAGTTTATTATGAGCAAAAAGATATTTGGATTTAAAACAAAACAACAAAACAAAAAACAACACACAGAAAAGCCATAGAAGTGGAAAAGAAAATTACAGGGTCCTTTTTCAGCTAGACCAGATTGTGATGCTGCTGCCAGCCTGCATGAATGCCATGAGGAACAGGCAGCCTTAACACTTAAATTAATACAACACTTGCCAATCATATCAGCTCAGGTCTCGGGGTGATCAGACTCCATACTCATAGGATCAGAGTAACAGCAAGGCTGATGCAATGACCGTGTGCTGAGGCTCTGTATGAAATATCTAGATCTTCTAGTCTACAACAAATACCTTGCAAACATCCCTCCCACTATAAAATGTGACTCAGAAGAGGGGCCAAGAATATGAACATATGATCATTTTTTAACGATCATTACTGTAGCCCCAAGTAATTTCAGTTGAATGATTGTATCTTCCATACCTTCAACCAGCAAACATTAGGTTGTTACGTTTTCATTCTACATATGCAATAAGAAGTATTTTCCTAGCAGCAAGCATTAATAGCTGGGAAGAAATAGTGTATTTGCTTGGAATTAACTTTGCTTTAACTTGTAATTTAAATATCAGTTACTATTATTATTTTAAACATCATGTAAAATACACAGTGTACAATGATGCTTTCAAACAGTAGCTCACCAACAGTGTTTCACACATCATTATAGGGTGGGAGAGGGAGCTCAGCTCTCCACCAATGCCTTACATGTTGCTCAAAGATGAGATATGCCCTATACAAGTCAGGTCTCTTTTTTGGAAGACAATAGCTCCAGCACAGACCAGAAGCAAGGTCTTGCTCCCCTCACCACCAGCCACTGCTGCTGTATTCTCTGATGAGTAGAGAAGGAAGCAGGGCAGCACAAAATGATCACCCCGAGGTCACCTAGTGACATCCCATTGACTTGTCACCTCCTATACCTAGGCAGAGTGACCACCCTCACCATTAATCCCACTCCACTCAGTTCTGTGCTCTTTTTTTCTTTTTGTACATTTTGTTGAATTGAGAACTGCGAGAGAGTCTTGATTCTGTGGCATTACTTAGAAAAATGTTCGGGACCTTTAGTGGCTTACTATTTTAAAGGACAATTTACCAGCGAGACATTAAAATACTGGACATTTCCTCAAGCGAGGCTTAAAAAAATAAAAACCAAAACAAAACAACAACAAAAATACCCCAAACCACCAGACACCCTCTCAGAGCATTATGTATTTCAACTTCCTCATACAATTTGCTTTCAGTGTCTTCAGCACCTTGCACAGTTTTTGCAAGAATTCTAGCCCAGGTTGCTCACAGAATTGCATAGCTCTCACTGCTGTAATGGAAGGTGTCAGGGAGCTTTCCTAAGATTCTACTTTCAGTTAGTTATGACTTCGCAGAACCCTGATAACTTTATGGATTTTGTGCCAAGGATGCAGGCTCCCTCGATCCTGTTAAAGATACCTTTGAGAATCATTTGTTTGCAGGTAATTAGTAGAGACTTGCTGGACCTAGGCAGCTAGGATGTCTAAAAATCATACTGAGTGTACAGAGACCACACATAGTTCTTCCTGTTGAATAGCTTGTGCATGCATTAGACTAAAAAGCAAGCTGAGCATGCTCTAGCCCTTCACAATGCTATAATGCAATTCCTGGAGTAGTGAAATTTCAGTGCAACTTCCACACTTCTCTTTTTTAATATACCATGAAAGATAGGAAAACTGGTTCTGTGGAAACTCTGCCTAGTTTGTAGCTTTCCAAGCACAATTATTCATCTTCACACCCACCCTCCCCCACTCCACCCTGTAAGGTACTGTAAGCATAGTTTAGACTCAGAAACTTCAGATATTGTTGCTAGAAACTCAGCTTTTTCAGATGCTGAGACTTTGAAGAACAGGTCTTTTGCCCACAAAACTCAGGCCCTTATTTTGTATGAGTTAAACCAATTTAAAAGTTATTATTAGCATTTTCACCAACAAAGACATGGCTCACAGATAACCACCATGGTCTTCTAGCATTACAGATTTGCAGATCCTCTGAGCATTGTGGCAAGGAAGCTGCAGAGAAAACCCGGGATACTTCCAAGATATGGTTCTTACAGCCATTTCTTTTCAGGAATGATCACTTCAGAAGTGTTGCTTATTTTAATTTAAAAAAAACAAAAGCTCCCCCAAATGCATGCCCCTTGTTTCTTATTCTTGTGCTCAAAACATTGAGAGTTTCCAGTCAGCCATTTCAAATTATATGGTCACCACCACTCTGATTCTTCTCTTTGGGAGGGACAATAGCCACACAGGTATAGTGACTACTGACAATGCTCTTCAGCTGATAAAAAGAAATGGAAACTGAATGGTAAGAAATCTTCTCTTATGGATAGCTGTTCTTTGAGGAAGGAACATTTAATTTCAGATTTCAGTTTTAGTAACTGGAGCACTTCTGCTGCAGGGGACCTTCCTTTTCACCACTGCATATGGCAGAAAGAGGGCAAGAACTGGGCATTCTTTTCTAGGAAAAATGTTTAAGAGGTCACTTGAATTTGCACCTTAACTTTTTACCCCAAAGGATAATATCACTACCATCTGGAAAATTTCTTCAGATATGCAGGTGGAAAATTCTCTAAAGAAGTTTTATAAAGAAGTCAGCTTTCAGAAACCATTAACCCTCCTCTGTCATTCTTTATTTTCAGGGTTAGAAAAGTAATAAAATGTTTTAGTTACCCTCAAGAAAAGGTGTGGGGCTATGCTGGTGATTTTCTGATGTTCTGATCTTGAATGAATATCAGCAAACCTCAAAAAATATTTAAAAAGGACTGAAATATATGGAAGACAGCAGTCCCATGAAACCCTGGAGAGTTGCACATTCACAGCTCATATGGTGTAAAAGGCAAACTCAGAATGCCTTTCATTAAGTCACAGTATAAATAATAATAAGATTGTATAAATGAGAGGGTTGTTATGCTCAGATTTTCAGCATTTTTTATACCTTTCATATCTAAACAGGTCATTGTATGTTTAATCAGATCATGTTAATTAGATAGCAAAAGCACAGTTCACTCTGCAAAAGGCTTTCTAGAAAAAGAGCTGGGCATACTAGTTTGAAAATGAGTTGTCAGCAACTGAGCTAGCAAATTGCTTGGGGTTTTCTGGCAATTCCACAGGGGAAATAAATAACTTGATCAAATGGTCTTCACTGAAGGATCTTAAGAAACACTACTTTAGCAAAAAACTATCAGCAACAAACCAGGCACCCCCATCAGAAGTACTTTAATTAGAAGCAGTCATGTAGTCTTTGAAAATTGTTCTGGATTTCAAAGAAAGCTCTAGAGCTAGACCTGAAACAAAATTTGATTTTTATATACTTTTAAAGTTTGGGAGGATTCAAATTTGAAGCCAGAGTCAGGTGCATTAACTATTTTATATAAAGAATAATCTTTTTTCTTCCCACAGTGCAACTGTGAACAGTAGGAGTTTTAACTGAAAGTGAGAGAATTCTCCTTTTGAGCCAAATAGATTGTATCATGTTTTATTTATATGTACATTACACTAGCATTTCATTCTATATTATAACTACAGAATGTATCATATAGTGTATATTATATTGCACTGTAGAAAAAAAATCTGTTACAACGTAGAAGGGTTTAGCTAAAGTTTGTGTCCTAGTCAATTTAACGGTTAGTTCAAAATAAGCCTCTCCAGCAGATAAAAAGAAAAAACCTGTATAACTAACTTTTAGGTGACTGCAGCTAAGAGGTGAACTCTACCTGATATAATAAATACAGGCCCAATAACCAGCAGTGTCTATCCGAGGACATTTTTTCCCTGCTTTGTTTCACACTCTCTTCCCTCTATGAAGAAGAGCAGAAGAGTGGTGTTTGTTTTTTTTTACTCCTTACTCCAAAATAGGCAACAAAGCTTCAAAGACTTCACTGTTTAGTAGGACTTCCATTGAAGATTATTACTGTAGCCTCATTTACTGTTAGATAAGCCTTGATCCAATTTTAGTAAATTGCTGGAAAATGCCTATCTCCAGGCACACACCTGAAAGGCGAGCCCCATGTTAAGTCACAGATCCTGCAATGAGGTCCACAGCACACAAATGGCCTTAGCCATCTTAGTATACACATCTTATTGCTACTAAAAACCTGCTCTGCATTTACAATGCAACCTGCAGAAGTCCTTCGGGAACGGATGAAACAGCAGCTGATTTGCGTGACTTCCCCCACATCGTTACAGCATGCAACTGGGGAGCACATCTGCAGAAGTCATGGCTTACGCTTTTGTAATGTACGCTGACTTTTAGGGCAGGCTAAGTGAAATATTGTAACTGCGACAAAGATTTTTGAAGTCTAGTTTTTACTCAGATGTGAAAAGAACTCTAATTTCTGACATCATGGGACACATGCATCTTGGGCAGTTCTTCATCTTGCTCTGAAATCTCACAAGAGCAGATTGTTTGACTTCATGTATGTCCTGATTTCAGCTGGGACAGGGTTAATTTTCCTCCCAGTAGCTGCTGTGTTTTGGATTTGGAACAAGAAGAATGTTGATAACTGATGTTTTTAGTTGTTGCTATGAAATCAAGGACTTGTTCCAGTTTCTCGTATTCAGCTAATGAGCAGGTGTGCAGGAACTGAGAGGGAACACAGCCAGGCAGCTAGCCCAAGCTGGCGAGTGGAAATATTCCATACCATAGACATCGTGCTCAGTTTACGAATAGGGTTGGCCAGGGGGAGAAAGCTGTTGGCTCTTCTCAGTTTTCCATAAGTTTGTTTGAATCCTCTCTTGGCTAGGAGTTTGAACTTCTTTTAGGCTGCGAATCAGTCATCGGGTGGTGAGAAAAATTGTAGTGTATATAGTTTGTTTTGCATATTCATTATTATCATTACTGTTACTAGTATTAGTATTTTCTTAGCTGCCTTATTAAACTGTCTTTATCTCAACCCATGAGTTTTCCCTTTTTTCCATGTCTCCTCCCCATCCTACTGGGGGAGAAGGGGAGGGGTAAGCAAGTGGCTGTCTGATGCTTAGTTGCTGGCTGCAGGTTAAACTATGACAAGGTATCCGTTTTCTAATTTTGTATTACAAACAGTGACCCAGAATACACTTTCCAAGACATGCAAATTTCACTAAGTAAAGTTAAATATACAGAAATAAGCAGCTAAAAGTATACTTGCTAAAAACGATTCCTTGCAAAAACTAAATCCTGTATCTAGGCTCCATAGCACTGATTTAGAAGGTTTTGATCATCTTCCACTCTGAAAATGATTGCAATAATTTGATTTCTTTGCAAGGTGAATAGAACGTTTCCTTACATGGGGGGGCGGTGGGGGGAGGAGGAGAGGATACTTATTTTGGTTGAAATGTATCTCCAGGGCACACTGCTAGAACTCAAAATAATTTTTTTACAAATACAAATTATTTTACTGGCTATTTAGGAAAGCCAACTGAAAAAATAAGTCATTCTTATCAAATTGTCAATACCCACTCAAGAGTTATGTGCACAGTAATTAAATTTAACCTTTAAAGTCTGAAGAAAAACCCTGCGTATCCTTGGAGAGTCCACCTGTTAAGATTATCAACTATAAATACAAAAAAAAAGTTGAATTTTACTGCTTGTCCCTACAGCTAAATTTAAAGCAGAATCAGACACTGAATTAGTAAATCAAATGACATCAACATAAAGTCCCTGAGTTTAGTCACAGATGATCATTAGGAGGCAGCAAATTTATTCCCATCTCAACAGAAACAGAAATATGTGTTCCAATTTTTTTATTTTAATTGGTAGGGAAAATACCCCAAATCAACAAAAAGAAAAAAAAAAAAATCCAGGCATGAAAACTCTCTTAGCTTTTCTAAAGAAGTATGTATCTTCTGGGTTTTATCCTTGATTAAAACAGACACGTCATACACGCTCCGGAGAAATCTACATACACTCAGCTGAACTTCTAACTCTTTGCTTCAAAGGGTAATATCTTGACATTAATCACTGAAATATAAAATCAAAACCAGTCAACAACAGCAAAAACCTGCTGTCACTTTAGCATGATTTTCAGCTAAGTTTGGCTGGCCGAGACCAAACTACAGAAAGAGACCTGCTTTTGCAACACGAGTGCTGATTACTGAAATTCTTCACTTCCACAACAGTGAACTAAATCCTGCTATGAGCAGCTGGGACACTGCCAGTTTGAAGATAGGACTGTGAAAGCGTCCTAAGGAGTAGTCATCTTTAAAACAGAAACAAAAATATTTCTAATTTTGTGTTGTTCAAAAACAGAATTTATTTCCTATTGTAAAATCCTTTATGTTGCTTGATATAAACTCTGGTTTTGCAGAGAGGGGATTTAAGCATACTGTTAGCCTGGCTACATCCAGAAGCACTGAAAACATGATTCCGCTACTACCAGACATCCAGGCTACCTTCCAGATCAAACAGGTAGTTACATATTTACATTATCATCACCTAATAGAGCAAGCTGAAGATTCAAAAAAAGAAAAAGCAGGTTTGAACAGTGTCTGTAGTTTTAGTAACCTGGCAGAAGATTGACAGTCAGAGAGATGAAAAGCCTGGTTTTATCCAGAGGGCAAGAACAGCATGGACAGCAATGGTGGAAGCTTTCCATGTTGTGCTACACTGCAGAAAATAAAAAACCAACAATTTTGAACAAATACACATTGTGTATTAATTCCAATGCATTCCAACTCCATCTTTTCCCCTCACCAATAGAACCTGAGCACCCAATATATCATCCCTAATAATAATAATGAAGTATCTTTTATTTCCAGAGAACCATAGACAGCAGTAAATCATGGAACACTGCCGCTGTTCCTGAGCACTAATGTCTTTGTCTTTTCTGTCTCAAGCATCTCCTCTTAGTTAAAAGTAAGTGACTGAGAAGGCAGACACAGGATTTACTGTGAATCACACCACTTTGATGACAGTTTCAGAAGTATAAAATCTTTCCCTGAAATGTCTGGCATTTTCAAAACTGCTGTACTATAAGACTTTCCTTTTCCTGCAGAAACCTTTGTTTTTAAAAACGGGAAAGCAAGGCTTTGATAGAAGTAACACAACAGTGAAATTTCTGTAATCAGCATATTGTATTTCAGTATTTCTGTATTCAGAAATATTTCATTATTTCTAGAAAATGGCTTCAAGAAAACCAAGGAGCACAGTAAGGTTTCACTGGCTTTTTAGTCACTTCATTCAGCTGTGGATGTCGTGTGAACAGAGTTGTTCTCTTTTCTAGCTCCAAAAATTTCCAGCTCTGACTCGGTAAAGCAGCTATAAACGAAATGAACATGCTCCCTCCCTGGAAATGTTCAAGGCCAGGTTGGATGAGGCTCTGAGCAACCTGGTCTAATGGAAGGTGTCCCTGCTCGTGGCACGGGGATTGGAACTCGATGATCTGTAAGGTCCCTGCCCACCCAAACCATTCTATGATACTATGAGATCTGGAGGCCAGCCAAGTTTACTGGAGCCCAGATTTTGCCCCATAAAAAAAAAATGACAAGGGTACGTATATATTTTCAGAATCAACAACAGAATCAAGATTAGGTGGAGAAAGAAGTGACCATTGTTAACTTTAGTTTAGGTTTCATTTTGTCTAATCTGTAGCAGTAGGATGAAATGATCGGATATTTCTCAAGTCATCATGCCATTCAAGTGTTCACATGCCATTTCATTTTGAGGAAAGTGGGTGAATAAAGGTACGACTCGCATACAAATGGACTGCGTCTTTTCAAAAGAGTCCCCTTCTGGTACTGGTTAACCTAAAGGTAGCTCCAAATGAAGGTATAGAATTCTCAAAGGCATTGCCAAAAAGCCTGATGTAAAACTCACAGATGTGAAAGATGTCTGGCACCTAATGACATCTGATCCATAACGGTTTTTATCAGCACTTTTGAATACCAAGAAATGTACTATGTAACTGATCCCACATTTAATTCCTACCAACTTGTCTGCCTAAGGTAATAAAAACCAAAATTGGAAGCCAGAACAGAAGCAAGCTGAGTAAGTTTGAAGTTTTTATTTTTACTTGTAGTGAGTTTAACAGTATAATTACTCCAGAGTTTAAAAGAGTCACTCAGGTTTGGCTGAAATTCTGCCAAGCTTTAGGTTATACAAATAAAGAATAATTTGGATATAGTTTAGAAAATGAACAGATCAAAGATGATGTTGTTTACTGGAAGTTTTAATAATTTCATTCCTTAATATCCTCTTCATTGTTGATAGAAACAAAACTACATAAAGCCACGTTTATGGAGACTGGCTGTTTGCTGAAAATCTAACGATTCCTTCAAATCCTGGCCTGTTATCATATTGTTGCATTTTTCAAATTAAACTACAATTACCCTCTTTCGGTGGTTCAGTTACATTAATTTCTAGTTACCATTAGGGTTTGTCTACAGCAGATACACTTAAAACAGCTGTAGTGCCTTTTGGAGCTGTACTATTATTGAGACCATATGGCCACTATGCTGGTGGTGTTTCCTCTTTTGTCCTCTCCTCTTGACAAAATGATTTATCTTTAATGTGCTAACACTCTTCAGAGCTGGCCTGAACACTGGTTTATTTTTACCCCCCGAGATGGTAACAACCTCACAAATAATCAAAAGTCAAGGGAAAAGAGCATGGGTGTTCCAAACGTAGCACCTTAAAGTTCTCCACCCTCCCCTCTTTTTCTTCATCAATATCAGTGTTACAGCACAGTTTGAAAATAAACAATGCAAATATGCTTAGGTCATACATGTTTGTCTGCAGTTACACTTCCACTTTTTAGAGCTGTAGAATTGCCTGTTGCTTTGGGATCACTAAGAAAGCCACTATCTGTCAGAGTCACTGATTTCCAAAATTCAGTTTTTATTGTGTAACATTAGCCTGTTGAAGGATTTGCCTATAAGGTATGCAAGGCATAAGATATGCAAGTAATATGCAGGAATTAAATTCATGGAACTCGACAACTAAGCTCTGTATCACCACATAGTCTAAAAAATTTAACTATTGGATATGGAGGTGGGAAGGGGAAAAGCAGCCTTGTGGATATTAGAGAGCTGAAGGTGGGGATTTCCTCAGGTCTTCACTGCAGGACAGAATTAACATACATTTACAGTGCAAATCTTCATCTCCTTTTGTAAACAATCTTAATTTTATTTTAAAGTCTTGTTTGCCAGTAGTCTGACTACATATTAAGGCTAATATATGAGAAATATATATTCTATAAGAATAAGAAATTTGCATGAAGGAGAATTATAGAACAAGACAAGCTATCGGAAGTCTACAACAGAAAAAAAACCTCAGATATTCTAAAATTAACAGAAGCACACACACAACTGTTAAATTTATAAATATTTTAAAAAGAGTTGTGTATTGCTGATAAGAAGTCTAGTTTAAGAAGCCTTTGATGACATGCAGAAGAGAGTTGGTATGTGACAGTGGCTCAGGGGTACGGCCATGCATCTGCCCTGGAATGAGAGTACTGCCATGCCACAGAAAAACAGCAAGACTTGCTGTTCATTGATTTTCCTGGTAAGAAAGGGGCAGGAAGAAAAGGCTTGGTTTATTGTTGGGCTAACATGAAAAAGAATGCCTCGTGTTGTTAGGGTGGAGGGTCTTCCACCAAGGAGACATCTGTGCTGTGGTCTTGCCAGCATGGTCTTGACATAAAAAACACATTTCACAGTTTTACTTCTGTGAAGAACAACCTGGCAGCAGCATCCTTCACTTTGAGCACAGGCCATTCTTTTAACCCTTGGTCTGATGCATCATGTCCCTGCTCATGGCAGGGGGGTTGGAACCGGATGATCTTTAAGGTCCCTTCCAACCCTTACCATTCCATGATTCTATGATTCATATTTCATTCTTACCAAATTTAATATTTCTTACAAATCTCTAAAGCTAGAGATAAGAATGTGGTCAGACAATCAGCAAAGAATGACCCCAGAAATATTTTGCACGTGGACCTAAATTTGAAATGAGCCCGTTGATAACGCGCACAAGCAACTCACAGTCTCTCCAAGTGCAGTCCCACAATCATGGCTACCTCAATTCATGCCAGGGATGAAGGTGGATAAACTTAGGAACCCATATGCCCAAGCACACTGCTTTGCACAGAGTAAGACTCTTATGGAGAGATCTGCCTTGGGCTGTAGAGAGGCATTTGCAGTTCCCAAAGCAACAATAGACTACTGTGTGGTCGGCACAAAGAGGGCATCAGAGAGGAAGCAGGCTGAGGCAGGCTAAAATAAAGGGAGAAAGGAGTGTCTGTGCCTCTTAAACAGAAAAAAGAAGATAGTGTAAATCAAGCACACAAGCATCTGGCAGATGCATACCAGAACCTAGCACTACTTGCTTTTTAATCCATTTCTCTACAGGAAGAGTAAATAAAACATTTCTAGTTCTATCTGCCTACAGTACCTCAGCTGATATCTCTGGGTGGCTATCCAAGAGCCCTCAATTCCAGTTATTGTGGTCTCCTTCACACGGCTTACTGTGGCCTACTACCGTAGCTTGGTCCCGTCGTCATCTGGCAGCTGATTCAGAGCCAGGACAGGAACCACTATGCAAACATGAACGGCGAGAGCCTGAATGCTCCGAGCGAGAAGACAAGAGAGAACAGCCTCTCCCAGAGGGATTCAAGACAGAACCAAGTAAGTAGGTTAACAGAAGAACAAAACAATAAACAACAGCTGTTTGAGGCGAGTTTTTAAATACTGAACCTACACATTTGTTAATTAGGACCAAAATGGCAGGCTTGCAGTTTTTTGGACAGGGAGAGTCACAGAGTCATATATATTTTTGGTTGGTTGTGATGATCTTCCCTGGATTGTTTTAGTATTGCTGCTATATAGCCAAACCTAGTGCCACTTTTCTCAAAACCATGTTTAGCAATTTCCAGTTAGACAAATTCACCTGACAGCCCAAAGCTTTGCTTTATAAGAGACAACCAACCAAACACACAAAATAAACCACCAAAAAAAAAAAATCCCCCCCCCCCC
>Ga0065711_1049443_pt1 | contig 11311 bp, 4 predicted proteins | sample Hoacrofraction12_FD_59098 | JGI IMG/M metagenome (GOLD analysis project Ga0065711, IMG submission 59098) | Hoatzin crop microbial communities from Cojedes, Venezuela - Epithelial fraction 12 v2 (version 2) | ecosystem: Host-associated > Birds > Digestive system > Esophagus > Crop | place... | reverse complement strand
TCTCTCCACAGAGCTGCTCTCCAGCAGGTCTGCCCCGAGCCTGTACTGGTGCATGGGGTTGTTCCTCCCCAGGTGCAGGACCCTGCACTTGCCCTTGTTCAACCTCATCGGGTTCCTCCTCTCTGCCCAACTCTCCAGCCTGTCCAGGTCACGCTGAAAGGCAGCACAGCCTGCCAGTGTATCAGCCCCTCCTCCCAGTTTTGTGGCATCAGTAAACTTTCTGAGGGTACACTCGATCTTTTCATCCAGGTCATAGATGAAGAACTTGAATAAGACTGGGCTGAGTACTGACCCTTGGGGACACCACTAGTTACAGGCCTCCAACTAGAATCTGTGATGCTGATGATCACTCTCTGAGCTCTGTCATTCAGCCAGTTCTCAATTCAACTCATCTGTTTGCACGTTTCAATATATTTAATTTTTCCACTAAAGCACTATTACTTCTTAATCCCTAAAACAAGTCCTTACCCAGTTTTCTGCATTTATGCAGAGGCGAGCGACCTGTGGCTTGCTGGACTGCTGACACGGGATAAAGGTACAAGTTATGAATCTGTGTCCCTTAAGAAGAGTCTAAATCAGTCCTGACACTGCTTGAAACAAATCTGAAGCAAAGAGACAAATGAGCAAGCAGTGACCTTGTACAGGCAAATACCTCTATATGTGCTCAGTGCACCTCTATAAAGTAAACACTGTTTACAGGCAGTTTTCCTTAAGCATTCAAGTTCTGGATACTACAGCACAATTTGCTAAAGCTACTGCAAGGTCAGGTTGAAATTGCTTAAACTGTCGTATAAACAGATTTTTTTTTTTCTACAGTGAATTAAATCACATTTTTGCAAGGTTAAGTAAGGTGCAAAGTATTTACTCCCTTTTTCTTTTGAGAACTTTACCAGTATTCTGCCATTAAAGCTGCATGTCCAAACCAATATAAAAATGAGAAACTAATTTTATTCTTCATCAGAGATGATTTGTAACAAAGAACGCCAAAATGTACAGATATATATCTCAGGAATAAAATATTTAAAATCTGCATTCAGTCACCCAGAATTAATAACGTAACCTGCAGATCAAATCAAGGCAATCCATACTTGTTAACAAGTGCTTCCTACTTTTTACAGGCAGATGCCTTTGCATGAGATGCCTTGTACTATAAAATAGCTAACGGAATGTGTAACTGTGGCTTGAGTGTTCATGAACACTGTTGCTGTGCGTATATGTAACAAACAGGAGATTGCAAATGATTTCAGATTAGTTGTCTTTCCACTGTGACATGACAGATTTTAACTTTTTCCCTTTCACTGGGAAAAAAAAAATCTAAGAGCAGATAACAGATTTACAGAAATTAATTAGGATTGTGCGTATTAATTACTATGCAGTCAAATAAACCTACACCATACTTGCACTGAAAGATTTTTCTGGATAAGTGCTAGGAAATGAGGTATGTAATACAGGAGGTACATATACAAAATGAGAAAAAAAGTGATTTAGATGAATGGTACTAGAAATATTTAAAATGAAAGACGATGCGAGTTTTACAAAATACCCTCCAGCTCCATAAAGTTGTGCTTTTGCATTAATGTTAGCAAATGGGATAAAAAAGGACAAGTAAAATTAACTCAGAGCAAGATTCTTTTGCTGACATGCTATGAGCAAGTATTTGAATCTGGCATGGAGCTGACAGGTTCATTTAAGAAGCTTAACTTTCCGGTTTCAGTGCGACGTAAAAACGAGATGAGAACACAGACAATTATGTAAATAAGACTCTGCATGTGTGTGTATGCATGTGCACGTGCACACTTGTGGGTGGATTTCTAATACTCAACTGGCTGACAATTTTCTAAGCATTTTTTGAAAGGAGTTATAAATCTTAGCAGAAAATATTCTTGAGGAATACACAGCTATTTCACAGGAATTTTCAATAAAATTCCTTATAAGGAAGATACCTAATGTTTGAGACTAAAACATAGTAAGATACAGGTCACGTATGTATTAAAAAGGAGCATCAGAAATCAGAAGGACTAATAGCCTATGAGTAGGACACTTACCTGAGACATGATCTACAGTGGAGACTGCATGAAATTGAACCTTGGTCTCCGATATCTTGACTAAGTCTCTTAATCATTAATAATTAATGATATTGCCTGCTCTGGACTGGATCATTCTCACTACAAAAAACAAACAAAAAGGAAACAAAAGCTTTCTCGCATTCATCCCGAAATGGGACATCAGGTTCTTGAAAACTAAAATATTGAGGGGTGTAGAGGAATACTTTTCTACCTAGTTAAGAGATAACAATTTCTGAAAATTAGATAATTTACAGTTAAAAATAAATTATTGACAATAAATGATTGCCATTGAAATAAATGAAATCTGCAGATGTGACAAAAAATATTTATTAAATGTCTAGCAACTGCTACTATTAAATCATAAGAATATTTATTCAAAACTTAATAAAAAACTGCTGCCTTTGTAAAATGAAAGAAGTTATCTGTTTGCCAAACAAGTAAATTATTTTTGAGTAGACATAAGTACAGCTATCATGCAACTTCATAAATTTCAAACGCCAATCTATTATAAATTGGACATGTCTCAACAAAAATTACCTAGGAAATGGGAAAGATCTTTTCCTTAGTTCTAGTTGAAATTGTGTTAGCTGCCATGGGCAAATACTATCTTCATCACATAGATCATCAGAACCAGCCAAACTGATAACAGAACATACTCCGTTTTGAACATGAAATAGAGAGACCTGGGTGGCCAAAGAATCTTCAAAACCTGACAGCTCATATCACTGTCATGCTTGTCGAGAAACTATCAGATAATGAGTGTTACAGTATAGATTCACAAATAAATTACTCTCGTGTTCTACAGTATGCCAAGACAGTTTGCTGTAAGTCTAGATAAAAGCATTGAACACAGCTATTTTAGTTCTGTACCACCAAAATCTTAAGTATAAAATTATAGCTTTAAAAGACAAATTGTACTTTTAAAGAAATGAGAAGTATTTTTTCCATATTGAATATTAATATCAGACGTGCATGTGTGTCCCAACAACACAGAAAGTTGACAATCTAACAGATATCCTCATTCATGCACAGCAACCAAAACTCAGGAAAATGTGTTTATGGTCTCTGTAAGTAATGTTAATAAAATATTGTCATTCAGATTTAGATTGTTGCAGATCCAAAAGATGCTAACTCTCAAAGTCAAACTCCTAAAGAAGATAGGGACAACCTATAAAGATGCAAACAGAGAGGACTTCATGGTTACATATATCTGCGTTATTCTGTATGCTGTCACACAAAAAGAAATGATGCCCAGCTGGGATGTGTATCTTCCAGCAGACATTCAACTACTTGCTGTCCAAACAACATGAAGTTGGAGCTAGGCAGCCAGCAGCCAGAGAATGTTCAGTTGTGAGCATGGAACGCGTGAATTCTAGCCAGGAAATTCAAATTGCTGTTTATGCTCTGCTTATGTTTGAAGCTAAATTGAAGTTCAAGTTCCCTTGAGAAACAATCGTCTCTACCCAGATGATAAGTTGTCTCACTTCTGGTCTTAAAAGTAATTCCCATGGTACGACCGACAAGAGGAGTTTAACGTGTATCACTACAGAAACCATTGGGCCATGAGAGCAGTCAGAACTGACTACAGCACTGCAAGGAACCACAGCAAGGGAAAATATCCGAATGGGACGACTGCATTCTCAGAGAGGTAACAAAATAACTGTTTTCATGCATCAACTCCTAGGGGAAAGCAGAATACGGAGACACACAAAACCAGATGTACAACCAAAACAGTAAAACTGTTGCTGATGCTTCCCAGGATACGTGGCTGAGTCACAGGCCAACCCAAAAGAGCTCCTAAGAACTAAAGGGGTAGCCCAAAAGAGATCCTAAGAACTAAATGGGTTCACTGTTGCATTTTTCCTACCACTACAAATTTTCAGCTTTAGTAAACTCCAAAGTTCAATGTAACATAGTAAGCTGCGGAATAATGTAACATCAAGTAAATGCCAATACCAGTGTCAATTGTGTACATGTTCATAGAATCATAGAATGGTTTGGGTTGGAAGGGACCTTAGAGATCATCTGGTTCCAACCCCCCTGCCATGAGCAGGGACATCTTCCACCAGACCAGGGTGCTCAGAGCTCCATCCAACCTGGCCTTGAAAACTGCCAGGGAGGGGGCAGCCACAGCTTCTCTGGGCAACCTGGGCCAGTGTTTCACCACCCTCATGGTGGAGAATTTCTTCCTAATATCGAATCTAAATCTGCCCTCTGACAACAAACTTAGGTTTTTATGCAGATTGCCCCATGTCACTTCACTATTTCACTTCACAGCAGTAAGAGGAATACTTTGAATTTCTTTTTTAAAACTGTAATTTGAAATACCTGCGGAAAACTTTCAGTTGCATATCTCTACACTGGTATTTGTTCAGTGACAAAAATGTAGGGTAAATCTCTTTTACATAATAAGTAATCAGATTGACAGACTGTCAATATACTGTATTTGTTAACAGCTATATGAAGAAAAAGTAATGTAAAATTATAATTCTACTGCAGTTAGAATAACTTAAAGATGATACAAGGTAAAGATTATATCAGAGAATAATGTTCAAGCAATTAAATCTTTAAAGAAAAAGTAAGCTAATTACTTATGCTGTGGACCACAAAAATACGTGATGACAAGCATGCAGGCACAGTAGAAAATATTTATTTCCTTGCTATCCTTTAAAATTCATATATATTGCATAAGTGAAATAACCAGGATGTTGAAAGACACAGCACATCCACACTTTGCCCAGCGGTTATGTCACCAAGCTACGAATGGACTGTCCCATCCCTCCTGAAACACCCGGTATACTAATTGTACAGACGCGGAAAAGTAGCTAACAGCTTTGAGCTTCATCAGCCACGTATAACCTAGACCAAGTCAGAGGTAGTTACATCCTGCGGGACAGTGAAAGGCAGACATTTCCATGGCGGAGCCTGTGGACCATGGCAAGGTTAGTGCAAGGAAAGGAAATTACAAATGTTCCATAAACATCAAGTGTCCTGTGTCTATTATTTTGATATTGACAAAAGCTACCGATTTTAGTTCCCGGCTTGATTTTTCCAAAATATTTTGCATGTCTCCTTTGAAGATCAGGTTTAAGAGACATGAGGAAAGCTGAGTTCATGCTTGAAGGCAGCAGTTGTTTACTTTTCAGGAAAGCAGTTAATACAGTAGAGGTAAGTCTGAAGTTCGAGCATGTGATTGAGAGATTTTGATGGTTCCATTATGGGACAATACATCATAGAGGCTGTCAAAATATTTTATCCTTACCTCTCAGGACAGAGCAAGTCCACTTGATGCACGTAGGACAACAAAGAGTTTTATTCCAATTATGAGTTTAGCCCAGGGATTATTTCAGGGCAAGTTATTGGCAAATCATTTTGTTCAAGGTCAGATCTTCCTCTAACGTAGCCTACTCCTGAATGATTACTTTCCACATAAAGCCAGGAACATATGGTGGGTTACATTACAGGCATCTATCAGTGGAAATGTTTAGGGATTTCACTTTCCTGAAGTTCTTACACGCTTTCACTTGTATCTTTCTAAACAGATGATCAAACAGTGAGGTAACAGATCTCGACTAGGCGTTAAAGACAGTAAGACTAAGCTAACAGTGAGGGAGTATCTTTCAAAAAAATTATTCCTACCTCTCCGACTCCTCTATCCAATATTCCTTCTGCTACACAGATACTAATTACCTTCAGTTTTGCTTATCTGATACATATTACATCAGGGCAATTATTTAGAACTTCTATTTATCTTTTGAGTTTTTTCATACACTGGGAGAAGAGATTGCGTACCTGAAAGTTTCTCTACCTTTCCCAGCTATACTGCTTAATCTGATAAAAGGAGACTTGCACAACTTGCCTGTACCATGTTTTTACACAATTGCAAATAAAATACATTTCCTTTTTGATTCCTTCTTTAATGAGCTATACAACATCCATCCTTAGCGAAAACTCACTTCAGTTGCCTGTCTTGCTATGAGATGAATGGCCTTGGAGGAGACCCTGTTTCTCCTCTCTGTGTACAAAAGGAGCCTGGGATCACCAGCTCAAATTCAGAATGCGACTTTTACATGCAAGGTCAGAATATTCAGAAAACTTTACTGCCTGAAGAACCTGTAAATTGAACTCAGAAAGGCTTTTATTGTGCCAATTGGCCAGTGGCTGCAGCTGTGCAGTTGAAAATAGAAAGTCAACAGCTAATACAAATTAACATTGTTGCAATTGTCAGCCAGCAATAACAAACCCGCGCCCTGGCTCCTCACGACCCCTTGAAATGGTGCAATTACTGCTGTTTTTATAAAAAGCTCAACATTGGCTTATGCTAAAACAGCAAATAATTTAAATAATGTCAAAATGTCAAAGTAGTTCAATTTCAACAACTATTTTATTATGGCTAGGTTCCTCTTTTATGCAAGTGCTCTTTAAACCAGTTTAACAAAAGTGGTTTCCTTTTCAAAAGTTTTCTAGCTGCATTTCTGATTTCCTATCGCTGCCCAGATACACAAACACAATTTCTTAGTTTATATCTATCTACACACATATGCATGCGCATGGAAGAAATATGTGTATATTTCAAAGCTATTGCATTCTTTAAATACAAGAAGCTCAGGTTCATCAATTAAATTATTTATACTCCGTCATCTGCCACTAAGAATGTAACTCCTTCAGATTTGATACAAAATTCCCACCGGTGCGCAAATGTGCATGTGTGGACATAAGCGTGAGGATTTTACTGAACTTTTTGTATGACAATCTTCTAGTAATCAATTCTTTAACCTGTACAGACACTCTAATGTGAATACTAAATAGCTCAAGTAGAAGACTACCATTCCACGAATCTGCAGAAGAAAAATAGTATCTTTCAGTGTATAATTAAAAATGGATTCGAACGTGATCCAAAGTAAGAGTTTATAAAAGCAGACGCAAATGCTGACAGACATTTTTCATTCTTTCAGCTTTAACTATATTATATGCCTACAACTATTACATGTAACTCCATAATATTAAATAACCTGTTGTCATGTCATTTCATTACTATATTCTTAACAGTCTCTTTGTAAAAGAAATGTGAGCACTTTAAAGTATACTATTTCAGGTCATAAACCACAGTTTATGCCGATGGATTCTGTTTTCTGTAACAGTTTAACCACAGATTATTCCATAAATTTTTATATAAAAGTTGAAAGACAAAAACAAATCATCCTTGAAGCAGTATATTTCATTAAAAAAAAGCATGAAGTATTTTGCCGTTAATAATTCAAAGTTTTGGGGGGTTTTTCATATGAAAGAGGAGTGATATGTTCCACTTTTGTTTTCCAAATCGCTTATTGGTATATATGACTATGGTAAATGTGAATATACAAAACCAATTTTAATTCCGTAACAGGAATGTTAAAGATTAACTCACACTAGTCAGTGGCATACAATTTATCTGCACTTATAACAAATTCAGGATTATTAAAGATGCACATAAACTTTGTGATTTCTACATTTTAGTAACAAAATAGCCAGTTTATAAATCAAGAACATAACATTTCAAGCAGTATTTTTGTAAAATTATTAAGCCAGTGTTTGCATAATTATTTCAGATACATACATCTCTCAAGCTACTGAAGCAAGGTCTTCAGTCCACTAAGTAGTAACCAGAACTGCTGAAGCAATCTGGTTGTTTCCTGCACTAGGTTCCTGCACCGATTTAGTGATTCACCATAAACCTTTAACTTTCTAACAAAGCTTTGACAGGCAGGAAAGAAAAATATTTCAAAATACCTTTTTTGGTTTTGTTTTAAAAAGGTTGTATATTTAAATTGTAAGAGTTTTAAACTGGCTAGTGCTATAGTAGCTCGTAGTGTGGAAGGTTAAACATCACAAGATATGGAAGCAGTAGTTTCAAATACTTTATTTGGAATGTAATCTGCACAGAGAAAAATTCTGTGCTTTTTAACATCTTCTTAACCTATTTAATTTTCCCTGCATAATTCTCATCTGGAATAACAACAGATACTTTCACTGAAGTCATCAGGTATGCCTAAATGTGCTTCTAATACAAATAGCAAAAGCGTATGTGGATGCCCTATTTTGAATCATATTATGCTAAAAAACCCAGCAACCTCCACCCCCCCCAAACTTCAAAGAAACTCTTCAATACTTGAATATGAAAGTCATGCAGTTGTCACATATGAATCCAACATATTCATCCACTAGTGACACCTCAGAAGTGGCGACGTATTTGCACAGTACATCTCACCAGGCAGCGATCTTGGATAACCCTATGCATTACAGAGCATTAGCAGATATTGAACGATTTTATACATAGGTTTAATGCTGGTTTTGTTGGATGTTTTTTCTTTCCAACAAACGGAGAATAGAAATGTGCTATGACCCTAGGAATTAGAAATGTATTCCTAGCTACACCAACATATAGCTTCTGAAGATCAAAATCCAGAGAGACTATGCCATCGCAGCAGAAGTTCTGCTGTTTTAAACTGTGGAACGTTCTGTCTTTTCTTTTGATGCACAAAAAGGCAACCACTTCACTGGCAACCAGTGGGCACTTCTACCACCTCAGTCCAAAGCAAGCTTTGGGAACAGCTGGGCAGATAACACAGTATCCACTGAACTCAGATGTTTCTTCAGGTGTATATCTTAAATACAGACTCAGTAACACTTTGCTGCTATTAAAGATTCCAGATGGAGGATGTTTTGTAAAAGCCTGTGGCTTTTATACCCACCTATCCCCTCTTATCGGCCTCAAATCAGCTACTCTAAGTTCTACTTTAAACACAGCCCAAACGGTCAGTAAGCTCTAAAAAAATACCAAGGACAACGTAAACTAAAAAAGCCACCCAAAGTTGACCTAACTAACCCATTTTCCTCCTAAGAAAGACACTGTACAGACAGACATAGTGAACTCCTACTGGTTGCTATCAGTGGTAACAAGCAACCAAGAGATGCTTGGGGCAGTCACCATGACACTTTTGGCTGGGCAAGCAAAAAAATCTAAGAGCCAGATATATTTTCAGCAAACGTGATTAACCAGAAATATCTGAATAGAAAGGGCACATGTCCACCCACTGCAGAATATGCACAAAAGGTATAAATACCTGAAGTAACACTCAAAGAAGGATATATGATTTTTAATCCAAAATTACAAGATTTGTATATAACATGGTAAAGGAAAGAGAACTAAAACTACAACAACTTAGTTCAAGAAACAGGGTACATAAAGTTTCTGCGATACTTACCACTGTGAAATTCATAACCTTCAAAATCCATATTGTCATTGCTAAGTTAACAATCATGGTAACCAACAGCAGAAGGACAAAGAAGTATAAGCACCTCTTTCGCCATCCATAAATCCCTACTGGGTAAAACTGTGGATGTTCAGTCCTTGGAAGGCTGTTCTGTTGGGTTGCTAGTATATACTGCTCTCGTGTCATCTGGAAAAGAAAGATGTAAGTATAAGTAAGGAAAGGAGAGGTCTGTTTTTCACATATTTTATTATATGAATATTATCTGAGAATATACAGAAAATCAGGTTCAATGGGCACAGAAGGGATGCATTCATTCAGCACAAACCACCTCAATGTTATTTTTATTACTCATTTTGTAAGAATTTGGTATTTTTCTCTAATTTAAAGTAAACCTTTGGTTTCATATTTCAAATTGAATTTGCATTTCAAATTTATCAGCAAGAACTGTAAATAATATGAATATGATCCATATATGTATCTTGCATTCTATTTCTGAACACTATTTTATTGTCCTTTACAAGGTCATTCAGGAAATTATGTTCTTGGAGAAACAAGTAATGTAACTATTTTTGTACTGGTTTTGACTGAGATAAAAGTAATTTTCCTCCAAGTAGCTTGCAGCCAAAATCATTACACTCTTTCTTACAAATAGAAGAAAATATCTTCTTTTTACAAATGTATCTGTCATAAATGAATTTATCACTTGTATTATACTTAGTAAATTAAATTAATAATTTATGCCATTATAATACATCCATATTTTACTTGAAGTTACGCCATTACGTATACCACATTTTACACAAAAAGAAACATGAAAACCCTTTGAAGCTTTAATTTTGCCCTTTAGAAGATGTGGATATTATCATCTTCTGTTGTTTTCCTGAACCAGTTTAAGTTCTAGCATACAAGCTACAAACTACTTTGAGGGGTTATCATCAATACTTTTTTAGAGGAAAAATGTTTACGGCATTTAATAAAAAGACATTTCACATTTTACATCCTTAACTTTCTTTTACAGATATTTAGAATTATATTCAGCTGCCACATTGCCTGTAGAATGGAAGGTATTAACTTTTCTCCATGACTTAAAAATGAAATTAAAGCAATCTTCATCTGTTTATGTAAAAGTTCTTCCTGAAATATGCCCATTAAAAAGATTTGTTTAAGAGGATTTATGCTCAGTAGGAGGAAAAAAAAACAAAACCTAAACCAAAGAAGTATCCCAAACAAACAAAGCACCCTACAAACTTATAAACTAGACAGAATGATCAGTTTTACTCTTAAAAATTACCATTCTTTTTATTAAAAGAAAGTAACAAATGCCCCCAGAATGGGTGAGATGATTCAACTAGAAATAAAAAGAGATTAAATCCATTTGAAGGATCAAACAAATGGTGATTTCATAGGACTGTTAAAATGTAAAGCTCAAAAATGTTTCTGTAAAAATCTGTATTGCTAGATATTTATCCAGATCAAAACTCTTGTGGTTTTACCACACACTTGATAGTGAATGAGATATTAAAGGCATAAATTAACTCTCTGTGAATAATTACAGCCACAAGCCATGGAATATACTTCCATATTACAACAACAATACATATTATCACTGAAATAAGTAATAAACAGAAACAATTAATTTATAACGCACGTTTTAAGCAAGCTAGTAAACAGATATTTTCTTATTTTCATTCTTTTCAATCAGAATTGCTTCTCTTTGCCCATAAATGTAACATTTAGCCTTTCATTTGCACAGTGAACCTTTACAAACAAAACATTCCTCAATGAGATTTCTCAGCCCTCCCAGAGCAAAGTCTCACTTGGTTTCAAGACTTCAGATCACCCCTTTATGATATCCTGGCAATATTCATCTTAGCTGTGTCTGAATTCCTGACGAATTCAGAAACTGTATGCAAGAAAGGGTTAATTATCTTCCTCCTTGTAATGAGTTTCTAAGTGTTTCTTCAGCCAGCCATTGTAACAAAAATGCAATGC
>Ga0065711_1049442_pt1 | contig 11311 bp, 6 predicted proteins | sample Hoacrofraction12_FD_59098 | JGI IMG/M metagenome (GOLD analysis project Ga0065711, IMG submission 59098) | Hoatzin crop microbial communities from Cojedes, Venezuela - Epithelial fraction 12 v2 (version 2) | ecosystem: Host-associated > Birds > Digestive system > Esophagus > Crop | place... | reverse complement strand
CCCCTGCGCCCCGTGGGGACGGCAGTCCGCCCGCCCGCCCGTCCGTCCGTCCGTTCCCCGCGGCCGCGTCGTCGGGCCAGGCCGCGAGCAGAGCCGGCGCCTGCCGTGCGGCCAGGCCGGCGGGCCGGAGCTCCAGCGTGAGGGCGGGAAGGGCAGAGCGAGGGGCGTCCCCTCCCCTTCCCCGCCCGCAGGTCTGAGAGCGGTGAGGCGTCCCGGCGGGGCCGCCCCCTCCTCAGGCACCCTGAGGAAAGCGGTGCCCCGGGCAGGGCTGTCCCTCCGCCCCGCGTCGCGTTACCTTGCTGCTGCCCGCCTGGAAGCCGCGGCCGGGCTGCGGAGCCCCGCTGCCTCCCAGCCGCTCGTTGCCGTTGCTTCAGCCGGTCTGGCGCCTCGGCGCTTCCGAAATACCATGAGGCAACGGCGAGGGACGTTGCTAAGTAACCGCACCCTCTGAAATCATTCCTTATCTGCCTGTGCTAGCGCTGCCTACCTTTCCAACGTCGGTGGCGTTTCTCTCTCGGTACCTTTCCTTAGGAAAGACCTGTTAAATAGGGATTATAGATTTAAAAAGTGGTTTGCATTACAGTGTAACCAAAGCACAGTGTTTTGCAAACAGCCAGTAAAAGGAGCTCTGCAGTTAATGGTAGAAGGTTTATTTATTTTTTTAAAAAGGACTGGGGCGCAGGTGCAAGCAAGCCAGACCCGGTCCACGCCGAGATCCACCAGTGTTTCTGTAAATGGAGGTCGCTGCTCCTGACGTCTCACCGTATCTCCTCCCTCCCCATGGTGCTCAGTCCTTCCTCCAGCTTGTCCAGGGGTTCAGCCCAAACCAAAGCTTTGCCTCTTCATGGCTATAGGTCTGTGTGTTTGCTTTCTGCCTCCCCTTACTCCAAAACAGTTACCGTCTCGAAGGTGTGCCCTTTCATCCTCTATTTTTAGTTCTTTTTCTCTGGACGATTGGTCATTCAGGAGATGCTGGCTTTCGTACTGGTTTAAGACGCTCCCGTGTCCCAAGTGCCTCTGGGTCATAGCCTCTCATTCCTGCTCCATCCCACATTTTGCCCCCCCCCCCTTAAAATAAAACTCACAAGTGAACAGCATCTCCTTGAGCTAGTTTCATCACAGAAGAAAGGGTGAAGAATTGAGGTGAACACACTTGTTGTAGGGGGGAAGTTTAAGTGTTTGGTATTAAAAAATTCAACTATAAACAATAACAAAGACAATGGAAATTGCAAAGGCTGCTGAAAGAATAGGTATCTGTCTTCTCCTTTCCCCTTTTTTCCCCCCCACTAAGTTTTGATAGGAGTTCTGTCCGCTCATGTCCAGAGCATGCCTTAAAATTCTGAAATAGATTAAGTTTTAAAAATGTCTCATATTAGAGATAATGCAGTATGATTGAGTTGAATGTAAGACTTCATTTTGCTTGGCGAACTGTAAAGCCTGGTCTTGCATCATGGGAGTTCTGCTGTCAAGAATTGTGGCTCATGTAGATTATACACATGTATATGTATGCATGAAGTGCTACCCTTTTCATACTGACATGTTCATTAAACTGTTTCACTCTATTAGGCTAGTTTGAAAGAAAAATTTTAGAGAGAATGTGGAATGTGCTGTAATTTAACAGAAGTCAGTCATGTCTTCCCCATTAATATTGGTGCAATACAAAGTTTGCTTTAACAAATGTGACTGTTTTGTCCACGTTGTAGTAGCTGTTTAGCATTTTTTATGAAGACATTTATGTACCACACACAGAAGCAGGGTTTTTTTTCACTCAGACAGAAGAGCAATCTCTGGCAGTTCAGCGTCATGGAATGTGCAGAGCTGTACTTCCTCCAAGGGGCTGACCTTGCCGGTGCCCTGACAGCAAACACACTTCCACACCTTCTGCTGTGCAGCACTGCTTTGCATAACAAACTGCCTCTGCATGGCACTGGAGAGGGAAAAGCCAGTATCTTGCTCAGGGTTGGAAAGGGGGAGCAGGCCTGGTGCTCTCCCTTGCTTGCAGGGTGTGCAGATCTGCTTGACCACAGTCCCTTTCTATATAAATGTGCTCCTTCTACGGGAGACTCTCCTCTGCCACTGAGAAAGCCCAGCAGTGATGGGGGACACACTGGTACCATGGCAATACAGCAGTGAGATTCACATCACTTAACTTCTGCCACGTGTGACTGGGAACAAATGAGAGGGAAATTAAATTCTTAGTAATTTAAAAAGAAATAAGTCCCTTTGGTCTTCATGCCAGTATATACGAAAGAATGAGATCTTTCTCTACCTAGGAGGGCTAGCCATATTCAACAGGAAGACTGTTGTTTCCTACATGGTTCCAAAAGGCACAAGGCAAAAGCAAGGTAGCAGGCCCTTATCGCTAGGTGGGTCTTCATGCACTACCTGGCCGGGCATCTTCACCCCTAAGCCCTCTGGAGAGCACTCCAGAGTATGTACCTACCATAAAAGCCCACTCACAGATCAGCTACTGCTCTCTACTCTCTTCATTTCCATGCGCAGGAGGATGAGAATACAGGTTACTAAATAAGAAAGCAGAATGCTACAGCTGTTGTGAGGCTGTGCGATTTGGCAAGTCATTGACTACGCACATAATATTTAAACATTTAATTGGATAGCTAATAAATATCTGTGTTGAAATTGTGATTTCCTTCTGTAAGCAGCTTTCTACATGCTAATGGCTGACAAGGAACCAGCTTTACCAGATGAAATTCTGCATAATTCCATGAATAACTATTTTGTTTTCTCAACGTTTTGTTCAATTATAAATGGTCTTACCTTGACTCCGTTTATGCCATTGCTTTTATGGATCATCAGCAAGACCATGAAAATATATTTTGACTGAAAGCTACTTTTGTGTTCTCAGTTCACTCCTATTTGGTCAAACAGACAACCATTTTAAATGTAATGCCTTATTCATTAAATATTATTTACAAAAAATCCCACTCACTTGACTGTTCAGATTCAGTGAGACAATTCTTCTTTAAAGAACCTACTACCCATTATCTACTGTAATGTGGTTACTGCGTGAGATAAAGTGGATTATAATATAATAAAGAAAAGAGGGTTCTCTGTGCTGAAGTGTATTGCCCCACCTTCCTTTCACCTGTAAGAACACCAGTTGGCTGAAAAGTCTGACATCCTGTTATGATACGGAACTTTACTCACTACATTTCTTGCACAAACAATAGCGGAATTGCCCTGTAATAACACACATTACTGATCTGTGAAGTTAGAAGTACTGCCTGCATTTAAGCAATGTACAATCTCTACACTGCTATTCATGTTAACCAGATCTGCTTGCAACAAATAACTGACTTAAACCATTGTGAACTGAGAGATTAGTATTTGGTGTGTGCCAAAAACTTGAGTGATACATTTTGAGTGGCAGAATAAGGAATTAAATACTAGATCTTGCTAAAAACGTGAGATTTTTAAAGAACACTTTGAAATAATTTTAAATAAAGGGGGGAGTTGTTCATTAGCAATATCAAATAATATTAAATGTCTTTGTATTTTAATTGGAAATATCAGACAATGTAATGAGCTATCATTCTGGAAATCCTGTGAGAAAAGCATTTCCCACAATGTTTCTATCCTGCCCCAAAGCCTACTTCAGAATGGTCTGGACTACATTCATATTTCTATGGATGAAACAGTGCCAGGGACCATTCTTTGACATAATTATTTTACAGTTTTTCAGGTCAAAGTAAACTGTGTTGCAGCCCACCAGAATGAGGTTGTCGTATCACGAAACTGAGAAAATGACGCTCATTTTCAGTGCTGTGGACCATGGTGGGAAGGCATGCACGAGCACCCACGGGTTAGGAAGTCTGCTGGGATTCCCTTCAAGGGCTGCCCTGTGGATGGATGGAAACCTCAGTCTTGTAAATATTGCTCTTTAGAAATAGCTCTTGGCAAGTGTTACTCTGTAAACCTTGCCCAGAGGTTTTATCAAGGAATGCTACTTGGCATGGACATAAATCACACCAATGAGTGTGCAAATAATTAATCAGCTTCCCATACTTTAATTTACTTTCTGGCCCTGATTCATTTATAGAAATGGCCTCGCAAAACCTACTTTAAGCACTTAAGAAACATCTCTCTTTATTCTTGTTACTGATATATTTCTCTGTAGATAAGTTTATTTCCGTTTATTTTACATACACATGCAACTTAAAAGTTAGCCAGGGCAAGTGCAAATGTTTTCTCTGTCAAACCATATGATAATAATAAAATAATAAATTCTAAGTAATAAAATCTCTAATAAAAGAGATGCATTTCTGAACAGCTTGAGGTGTAGCCAACACTTGCAGATACATTCTTTTGTTTGCCGATCTCATACCTGTTCCTGGCAAAAGCAAAGATATTCAGGGGATTGTTGTCGGCTAAAATGAGATTCAAAGTAATGCTGCTAGAAAGTATCATTCTTGTATAATTGTATTTCTACGAGAGTTGATAGACAATTTTAGTTGGCTCATGTTTCTTTAGTTTGCTTTAAAAAAAAAGCACTTAATAAAAATGTTGGAATTAATATTGGAAATTATCCTGTTAAATTAGTAGAAATACGCACATTATTATCTGGCAACTGTGATAAGAGATGAGGTATTGTTCAGTAAGAATTAGAATGCAGAACTAACTCTTTTTCTACTTTGCAGTCATTAATTGTTTAATTCTTTTAATACTTCTGAATTGATACTGCATTTTGAGTTCCTTTACAATTGGTTTTCTTCTCTTTTTGTTTTTTTTTCTCTTTTTCGAATCAGGAAGAATTCTCTTTCTTTATATATAAAGAGACAAAGCTATTTTTACAAAGTCTGTTGTTAGATTTTCTAGCTACGGAAGAACAGGGAAGAGAGACATTCCATTTTACTGTTTATATGACAGCAGTAACAACTATAGAAGTTTACCGCTGCACAGAATTCAGAATTAATTCCTGGGAAAAAAGCAGAGCAAGCAGCTATATTGAAGAAACAACGCAATCATTTGAAGGGTTCAATACTGCTTGATATAACAGAACTAGCAAGACGCCAATACATACTGTGAAGTGAGCTCTATTTTAGCATGTACTTCTGTGAGAAAACGGGAAAAAATACTTCCACTATTACATTTTTTTCTTTTACAGAAAATATTTGGCTTAGTGTATGTGATAGTGCAGCTGTTTATTTTCCACACTGCAAAGTGCTACATTTGCCAGTCTAGTTACTTCATTGTATTTGTTCTACACCTCTATTTCTGATAGCAACAATACTAGCAGGGTGACGGTTTCTCATTTTGAAGTAATAGCTCGACCTAGTGATGGGAAAGAGCAGCTGCAGTCATATGTTTTAGAACAGTTTCTCAGTCTTTTATAAAACAAAGACCATCTAGCATTCTTTAAAAAAAATCCTCATGCAGTGTTCAATAATTGTTATTCTTCTTCCTCTATTGTTCTTAATTGTATTTAGCAGAGCATATATGTGCATTTAAGCACATTTCACTGGACACTTACAATGTCTTTCAGACACAAATCACAAAATTAAATACAGTGCCTTAAAAGACTAAAGCAGCATAACTGATGTGTGTCAAAATAAATTTATTAGAATTATATCCAGTTATTCTATCTGAAAAATACATTCAAATGTATTTTAAGTCTCTGTTATGTCTGTTCAAGCATGGATTTAGCTGTTACAGCTTTATACCAGCTAACCATGTCTCTTACAGCAGAATTTAGCTGTATTCTAGAAGAAAAGGATCTTGTTTGTATTAAACAAAACATCTATTGAACTGGACAAAATCTCACAATGAGCATATTACAATGAAAAAGTGAACTGAAGATTGTAATTTGCAGTTAATCCTGCTATATTGACTACAACAGTTAGTTTAAATGCTAATTCAGCTGACACCTAATCTTTCTTACCATATGAAAAAGAACCAGAATTTAAATTAGTTCTACCATTACGTCTCTAAAAACTCTAGGGAATTATTCTGCTTTACGTTATAGAATCAATATCAGACAACTCATTTTTCTTTCTTATTCTGCAAGTGGTTAAAAAAGCATACGTAATAGTTCTTTGGTTTTGTGGTTTGTTTCCCAGCCGCCCTCCCCGGGATGAGTGAATAAATTACACTGGATTCCTTCTCATTAGCCAAGCCCACCATTCAGCTAAAGTCAGCAACGTTTCATTCCTCCGTGGTCTTGGGCCTGCTGACAACAGAGCCATTGGTATGCCGTATGCTGTGCCGCAATGCGCTGTATGGCGGACGGCTCTTTCAACAAGCCTTTCTTGTCTGTGCTAAGAAACACGGGGGATAATGGAAGGGCTGGCATGTTAAAACAAGGATGCAGCAGCAGTGCAAAACGCTTAGTCTTTTGTGCAGGCAGTAACAAATCACCTTGCTTTGTGTTCTCTCTTGCTGCTGCACTAGACATGCCTTCCTAGCACTTTACTGAAGTTCTGAATGCCTGGGCTCTAGAAAAGATTTTCTCTTAACACTTCAGTGCTGTGACCTCGGACTCCGAGGTCAGAGCAAGTCTTATTTGTTTTGAAGCTTAACATAATTAAGCAGAAAGAAAAGAAAAAGGATTAAATAAAGGAGACTATAGCAACAGGAACTCCCAGTGGGAGAGACAACTACTTTTTATACCATGAGAGAGAGGACTGTCTGAAGGAGAGACAAGTAGTCTGCCTGTCCTTTAAACATCTTCCAAAGGAAGAGAAAATAACACAGAGGAGAAAAAAGAAAAACATATATTCAAAATTAGAGGAAGAAACAGCTCTGTTAGGTCGATAAGTTCTTTAAAAGCTGCAGGCTCAAAGCTCGAGGGCGTGTGGTGCAGCCCCACTGGGTAAAAGGCAACCAAGTGGTACAAATGGGAGCCTACCTCACGTCAAGCTACGGATCTCCAAATGGCTTTTGAATTGAACAGTTTCTCTTTTCACTTCCCCCCCCACACACACTCAGATATGGCAATTAAAGTATGGTTCTGCCCGAGATCTTGAGTGCAAGCACTCAAAATTTAAGAGCACAGTCAGATGTATTACCAGAACACCTGGCACTACAGCTGTTGCCTGGTAAATGTACACGTATCCATCCCGCCTTTATATTTGTAAACATAGACAGAGTGTGAGATACGTTATTTACGGCAACCCATGCGACTGTGGAAGCGGAGCTCATGTCCACCTTCCCCTGAGTCCTGCCCACCAGTGATCTCTCCCACTGTGTAATGGGCTGCCAGTGTCACCATGGTTGGTACAAGGATGTTTCTGTGTGGCTCTACTAGAAGAAACAACCTGCTGCTTTCAAGCTCAGTCCCTGTCCTAGAAAATATATGAGAAATGAAGCCGTACACTAACTCCTGCCCCAAGGACGGCATTAGGTTCTTATTGGTACGCATTCAGGAACAAAAGATGTACATGCATAGAGGACAGTACACTGACTTCAACACCAAAGTAATTTGTAGATGCTGACAAGCACAGATAAATCAATAGTAGCATATCCCATTCAGTTGGCCCTGTGATGATGTGTGGCAAAGTTTTGTGCAGCAAATACACCAAGGAAAAAATTCAAACTGGAAAATACAGGATTCTTGGTGACCTGTGCCCAGCTTACATCATGAACATTCAGTCACTGGGAGTTGAGAAAAGGATAGTTTGAGGCATTTGGAAACGCGAAGCCACCGATTCCCATGACTCCATTGCTACACAAATTAGAATTTGAGAAGGAAAAAAAGAACTATTGCTGTTGTAATTCAGTACGTGTTCAAGGCCAGACGGGGAGGAGTTGGCCCAAGCTAAAACTAGATACTGCATGCAAAGGGAGTCATCAGAGTGTAGACAAGATACATCTCTCTCCTTCCCACAGCCAAAATCTCCCGTTTTTCTAAAATACTGTTTCAGTGTTATCCTTATTATGCCTCAAATTGTTGGTGATGCAGCATCTTTAACGGGTCGTGACAACATAGATGGTCTGGCGGGGTGCAGAGTGCCCGTGTTCCACAGCTACTCGCTAGCAATTGCTGTGCAAAGGGCTGGTGCAAGGCTGAGCCGAGGCACATCAACAGAATTTCTGATGTTTTACAGTCCTGCCGGTCGTAACAGCCTCACCCACGAATCCACTCGTGGCAACCTTCACCATCAACAAAGGGTGTTCAGCTCCTGTCTTGAAAAACTGCAGAGTGTGTGCATTTGAGGCTGACAGAAAAGGGAAAGTCTTTCTCTAATACTTCAGTCTGGCCATTGTTTTCTACTTCAGATCTTGTTTTCTTGCACAGCTCTGGTGAGAGCAAAGGATAGGAGAGAGAGCTGGGAGAGCCACCATCACAAAACTAGCTGAATTGTGTTCTCTCATGCAAAAAGACAGAAATCAGGAGGGATACCTTCAGGAGGCTGCAACCTGTAAAAACCCCAGATATTACAGGTTGTTAACTTATTACCCATCCCTGTGAAAGCCAAAGACCTTCACTGTACACATCTTCTAATCACAGCCCCTGACTTCTGCCTCCTCTCCAAACAGATTTCATAGATCTCACAGAACTCACACATTTCCAGTCTTCCAGGCATGCTGGCGGCACCACATCCGATGGATGCGGCAAAGGTATCCATCTTCAGTGGGAAAAAATGCGGAGCACAGACTTCAGTAATGAGCAATTTTCAGCTGAGAGTTGAGCTCACAGTGACCAGCTCAGTGTAACAGCCACGCAGCTGCAACAGTTTGTTCTACATTGTACTCATTTACCTGTTCACTTTGACCTTTCTTTTACTCATTTACCTGTTACCTTCAGAGAAACCTCTTGGCCTTTCATTTCAGCTGATTAGAAACAGAAATAATCCAAGTATTTCCTAATTAATTAATCAGGAAATTTCTTACAGTGTTTTTCAGCCATTGTTAAATGGTTTAGCCTGTGGCCAGACGGTTACTCGCAGGTACTAAGCAGATGATACAACAAAACAGAAAGTCTCTTAGCTACTCATGGCCCCTGACATTTACATTCAAACCTGTTCTCTCCACCCAGCTGGCATCAATTTAAATTCCTCCCACCAAAAATGGAGGGAAGAAACATCTTTAGGGGAGTACAGTGGAGAAGACAATGCTTTGGAGAAACTGTTACACACCATAATGTCTGCAAGAAGGAGAAAACCAAGAAAGAGGATGACCGAGAACAGAGCTGTGAGAATGGGGTGTAACTACACCGAGTGCTGTCTGCAGGTACGCTGAAAGAAGAGTTTGGACATTGAAGAACAACACTTAATGTAAAGGCACTGTAATGGAAAGGCTAGAAAAGGGCAGGGACGTATCAGTTACAGCCTGTGCTATTGCAACTACCAAATAGTAACAGTGCCAATGTTTAAAACCAGATTGTGTGTGGTATTTCTGCCATTAGTCCCATATATAACACCATCAACTCCATTAAAATGCAGGATTAAATATGCAAGGCATAGTAAAATACAGTAGTTATCCCCAGTTTTTAAAAGTGACTAGAAAAGAGCAGGACAAATATGTGGCTGTTACCCAGCATGCCCTAAGGGTGCAGACATTAATGAGGACTTAGGAGGTTTCGCTCTTCCCTGGTTGTGTTTGCCCAGCCTCACTGGGCCACTTTCGGCACGTTGCTTCTCACCCTCCCTGCTTCACTTTCTCCATGAAAAGATTCTTATTTTACCAAATGGTTTGTGACTTGCTACCCTAAAGCACTGTATGAGATCTAGTTATGAACCAGGAATTGCTCATAAAATGAAAACGTCCAGGCAACAACTTACACCTAAGCAGACTCCTCCAAGAATCTTTTCTCTGTGCAAAGATGTAAAGACAGAAAGAAAAGCTGTTTACAAAAGTCTTTGACAAAAAAAAACCCAACCAAAAGCTAGGTTAATACATTTGTATTTTTTCAAAATGCAGAGTTTATGACATATAGATCTCTGGCCAAAAAACCAAGATATAAGGTGTTCCCCAGCACAACCACTGCTCTTCTGTGAGCAGTGGGTCTGTGCCACTGCATGCACTTTCACGCTGCTCCTCCAGGCAGTGCACAGCTCTGAACCGTACGCGTGGCATCAGCCGGCTGCCCAAAGCCTGGCCTCTGGCAGGGCCAGTCCTGCGTTCAGGTGAAGCTGTGCTAGACACAAACCTCCTACATCGACTCCTGATCGGCGCCCGAGCCTACTTCTCATGGCTAGGACACTCCAACACATTTTTCTTTCTAAAGCCTGAAAATATCCTTTTTAATGGCTTTTTAAAGGTTCTTTTAAAATTCTGCACACAGACCATGCTTATTGCTGCTGGTCTGCATAACCTGAAGAGGTTCATGCACAGCACTGCAGTTTCTAACTAAGTCCACTAAAGCTCGCTATGAAAGCACACTGCATGCAGGTTGCTAATGGCTCTCTTGAAGTATGTGTGGAGAATTAAGGCTTATATTTAGCACTTCACACCCTAGTCTTCGGAGTTGAATTTCATTTACTTTAGCACTCTCAAAGGCAAAAAGGCAAAACTGTCCAATCATGAAGTTCAGGTAGGCACCAAAATCCCTTTTTACCCACAGCATCTATTATTCTGATACCTGTGAATGTTGCAAATGTAACAGATGTAGCGTATATAGGTAAAAGTTATCACTTTAGGTTGTCAGAATCATTGCACAACCAAAGCAAGTCTTGGCTCTTTGTGAATAGTTGGGACGGTTGTAAGGTAAGAGACCCCTGAATAATCCCTTAGGCGGCTCAGCCTTGAGAGCAGATGCGCAGAACCATGGAGATCAGGAGGCTGCAGGACGACCATACGACGGGAACGCAGCACCCTTGCAGGACACGATATAGGTGATCTTAGAACTGAGTTTGCTCATAAACAAAGGTCAACCAGCAGCCACCGTGATGAGGAGTATGAGCCTTCATCTGAAGACCCCCAACAACCACCGAGAGGCACCAACAGACATGCGCGAAGGACATTAACATATGCTAATGAGTTCTCGGAAAAAGTATGAATATGATAAGCATTTCTCGGAAAGGTAATGAATATGTATGTTAACACAGTGTAACTGCCTAGTGATGGTGTCTTCCCGGCACGCACGTTAGGCGGAGCTACCCCTGTGCGCCCCGCGCTGCGGTAGGGAACGCCACTTTCTCAAACTCCAGACTGAAGCTTTGGGGAGCGAATTATTTTGCCGCTTTCCGGTAACAATTCGAACCCGAGTTCTGCACAGCGGAATCGCCGAGTCCTCAGTCAGTGCTTCCATAGGCCCTCGCCCCCACGACCACACAGAGCAGCCTCAGGGCAACCCCGCGGAGGGGTCCGAGCGCCGCTCCCGCCCCGGCAGCCCCGCCGCGCCTCATGGCGG
>Ga0065711_1049427_pt1 | contig 11311 bp, 8 predicted proteins | sample Hoacrofraction12_FD_59098 | JGI IMG/M metagenome (GOLD analysis project Ga0065711, IMG submission 59098) | Hoatzin crop microbial communities from Cojedes, Venezuela - Epithelial fraction 12 v2 (version 2) | ecosystem: Host-associated > Birds > Digestive system > Esophagus > Crop | place... | reverse complement strand
TCCCTCCAAAGCGACGGCGTGAATTGGGATGAGAGGGGCTGGGAGAGCCGGCAGCCGCAGCCTGCCCGGCGCTTTCTCTCGCACCTCTACGGGGCCTCTGAATTGCTTTTAGATTTCGTAAATTACATTTTCTTAAATTTGTGCAAACCGTTGGAAAAAAGTGTCTATGCTTTTTAGGGAATGATCCAAACCCTGTAATTATACCATATTGTTTTACTCTGTCCTTTTAAGCCCTTCATAAAAACGACAGTTTTGCTTGCATTTAGACTGAAGTAGAAGATTGCAAAGGGCTGCATGGATTCAGTCAGTTGTAATTACGTGGGACACGACATTACATGTTTGTTAATGCAAAAAGCATATGCTTCGGCTAGAGAAAAAAACATTCTCAATTTCTTTATAAAATGTCAATTAACCAGCATGTAAAATTGTAATTGATGCGAGTGCTATATATCTAAAAGCTCCTAACAAACGACAGGGCAGTACTTCTTCCTTATATTTGGCTTACTTCTTCCTTCCAGAAATGAAACCTATCCTGCCACACACCTGAAACTTAAAACTTCAGACTTAGATTTAGGGAGTGAATCCAAGTTCCGAAAGGAAGAATTTTTCATTATCAGTGCTCATTCTCTAGACTCCATTTGTAACTACAAGGAGAGTTTCTCTCTAAGCTGTTCCTCATTGTGTCTACTGTTTTTCAGAGCCTGAGAAGCACAACAAATGTAGCAGACATACACTTCTAGTACTTGCCACCTAATAAAACCCTTAACTCCTAATTATAACACCGTTAAATTCTAACAAAATCATATATCAACTTTCATTTAGAATATTTGCACCGTGAAAACATGCAATATACCAAAGAAAGGGTGAATGTGAACTGAAATTGCTGTTTCTTATCCATATTTCTTCTCCCTTGATCCAGCTACACGTAAGAAATGCTCAGAATAAGTATTCTTCATCAGGCGGCAGTAACTCAAAAGACCAGCAGTGATGGAGTTTCACTCCTTCCAGCTCCTCCTGACTCTCTCAAGTTCAGGCAAGCAGGTGGAAACTGGAGCAGCGCTGATACGTGGCAATGAACCATTTTGCTAGCCCTGCCTCCTGCTTTTCATACCAGTCTGTTGCCTGTGATTAATGGGTGTTTTAGTAGCAAAATGTGTGTGCTCTCATTAATACTATCCTCCAAAGGAACAAACTCGTAGACAATCTCGGTTTTCTTATTGCGTTATATTGCATATTACACAGTCCTCCTCTCAACGTTTCTCAGGGCCGGGGGAGAAAAGGGCAAGCTGAATGCATAAGGGATAAAAGCACCTTCAGGCAAACCCGCTTCCAAAAACCATTTGGTGGGTCTGATCTTCCCGAAGACAAGATCTATCATGCCATATTTCATCTTGCCCGACAACGATAAGCTCCAAAGACCGGTGCAGAAGCCGAGCAATTCTTCATGTATTTTTAATCAGCTGAGAACTTTCATCCGGCGAGCTGCCTCCGCAAGGTCACACTCACCGCGCGTGGCCACGTGCCTCTCACGCAGTTTGCAAATGCCAAATTCTATGTCAGCTTCAGTTTGGAAGGGGGAGTATCAACATTAGCAACTCCTGGTTATATCATTTATAAACATGCAGATGTGGATTATTAAAGATTAATGCATTTTGGGATTGGTGTCGGCATTCCGTTTGTCTCACGCCGAAACCAATTCTGTTCTTCATTAGTCAACGACAACCCACATCACCCTGCTGTAGAAGAGAAATCAAAGGTGCAAGCGTGGATTGAGAATAAGTGATGAAACTGATTACTAAGAAACTTAACGGATGTAATCAATCAACACATCGCAATAATTTGAGTCCACTGTTATCCGGACATGGGGAGCAAACAGAAACACTCGCTGCCAGAGTTGTTATTTCGTATTTGCTTTCTAAAAACCCACTTCACAATTTGACTTCCGTATCTACCCACAGAGCGATGCTGTCAAAGGGCCGTTCAATTCTTTCAAGCCGCAGCACAACCTGCATGAATTCTGTCCCTAAGGAGGAGAGAGAATATCCTGCTTTTCATTAATTATTTAAAAAATTATTATCTGGAGGTAGTGAAAATGTTCTTCTTCTGAGGCTAAATGGCTATTTTCTAGCTGGCCTAGAATTAATTCAAGCCATATTTGCAATTGCTCAGGTTCCTTCTTCTAAGGAGGGACACACCACGTATCCGTCTAGTCAAGTCTGACACTAACTATGAAGCATGAAGGCTGCTTTAAATATCTCTAATGGCAGTGACACACAGTCCACTGAAAAACTGAGAACTGCAACAGCCTATCCCATCCCAGAAACCAAGCCACTTACGGCATTTATGCTCCATTTTATCTAAGTATAACAACCATCTGTCAACAACAAAAACACACTGATGGAAACGCGAGAGACTTTTCCCATTCGCTTATCAATCACTGCTTAGTATTGCAAAGGACGAGGGAGTGAAAGACAACCTTTTAATTTGTGGTAATATGCAAACTAATGCCCCATTTGGCAACACACAGAAGGAAAAAGAATCTGTGTTTGTGCAGCCAAGTAACGACTGACAGAATAAAAAACCCCAAATATTCAAAACCCCATATACACCATGTTAAATTTCTTGACAAAAGCACAAGTGAGCTGAGCAAAAGCAGTCAAAAAGAAATGCACAGGTTAACGACTAAATGTAAACAATAATTGTCCAAGGATGGCCTTAGAGTATGCATCCAAAACTAACAACAAACATACCTGTCAAATCTTGGCGGCTGTGGTTAAGTGTATTTGACTTTTGTTACGTGAACCAGAGCACATGCATAATTATGTAAAGATTTTAATTGGATTTCAACAGCCGTCATACCCTACATGGATTTGCATGGGCACGGGGCTTCCGACGACGGGCAGAGCTGCAAGCAGCGGCCGGCCGTACGCTGCTGCCCCGGCCGCTCGGCCATCGCCAGGCTGGTGAGCGCAGGCCGGGCAGGACCCCGCGCCGAGGACAGTCGGGGCAGAGCCCAGCAACGGGGCCGCCAGCGCTACCGATGGGGCCGTCCGGGGGAGGTCTGCACGACGCCTGTGCAGGGGCCTGGATGACCCTCGGTGCCGCGCTCCCCGCACCCTGCGGGGTGTTCAGTCCGCGGGGCAGAGACGTTCGGCACTGGCTTACACAGCAATTAAACACCGAAACCGAAATCTGTGACTGTGAAATAGAAACACTGATAAACCGGATATTAAGCAGCTGAAAACACTTAAAACTAAAGACCAAAAACTACGCCTAAAACCCAACCACCCAGGGCATGCTGATTTTGGTGATTTATCATCTTTCTATCTGACGCTTAACTCCGAGCTGATGAAAACCAGCAGGTTGGTGGTGCTGGAACATGAAACCCTGCGTCGTCAGGAAAACCTAACCGGAGGAACTCGAGCAGCGTGTCTCCGTCTCATTTCATTTCCTGCACCTGTTCTGGGAAGACCACCTCTGCGGAGAAGGACATCCCCCCAGCCCCTCCGGCCAGACCGTGAGTATCACAGCAGTTCTGACAGCGCTTCTGCAGCACCGGCTCTCCTCAAGAAACTAGACTGAGACTATCCAGTTGTTTCACAACGCCCTAAGACAACAGATTATTCATCAGTTGTGACCTGGGCTGAATTCTAATAGGTATCACAGGTTAGATGCTCCATATGCTAGAAGCAATGCCTCGAGCTAGAGCGCCTTACAGTTTGCTTATTTCCCTCTTGTCAAAAGACAGAGAAACTCTAAACGTTGTTCAAGCCCTTCAAAAGAAAGGGTTTTAAACTACTGCTATGTGAAACATTCAAGTATTTCATTTGCAAGCATTCTAAGTTTGTAAAACTGCTGAATAGAGGTTTTGTGCACTAGCAGTGATTAAGAACACAGCTACGTCAATGGCATTTTGTGTTTTGTTTTTTTCTGGTCCGGATGCCAATGAACAGCATGCATCTTCCTTGCAACAAGCTGTTGCAAGATTTTTGCCTCCGGAGAAGCCAAGGGGGAAATATTGATAGATGTGTTAAAATAATCTCTCTAGACAGGGGGATCACATCCATTTTACAAGGATATAATCTGCTTTCTTGTTCTGCAATTATTTTAGCGCATCTGTAAAACTTCAACAAAAATATAGTATTACAAATTCACTTTCATATGGTAGTCTTCTCTCCCTCAAATAGCATTTGAGAAGAGTCCATGCCGTATAACATACTGATAGTGGTGGTCAATGAAGTAAGCACGTAGAATAGCTCAATCCCAAGCAAAAGATTTTTCAAAATTCTTGTTTAAAAGAAGATCTGTCTGATCGGCTTGTCTTATTACAGCCACTTCTGGAAACAGTTCAACTCTTAGGCTTCTCCTTTCACAGGGCATGAAAGAAAGCATCACTCCTATTCAGACTGTTGCACTAAAATGTCCTCTTGGACTATGATAGACTACTGCTCATTTATTTCTTCTCTCAGCATTTTAGTCACTCTAGTCTATCCACCCACTGACTAACATGCACATCAAGGCAAGATTTCCTCTTACAGCGCTCTCTGGGCATCCCGCTCCCCTCCGCTCCTTCTCTGCCTGGAGTGCTAGCTGTAATTCTGGTGGGTCCTGGACTTCAAGCTAGTGATCGACGCAGTTGGGGAAGACCTCCAGGTCTGCAGAGAGTACAGCTGATCACTGAATGGAACACACCCACTGACAAAGATGACCGGCAACAACATTCCTAAGTGAGAGTACCCACACACGGATTTCTTCCTGGAAATTACAACTCCAGCTGCATCCAAGCTCCTTGGTGAAAGAAGGCATCAATATAGTTGTAATAAAAACAACAATGCAGCTGATGCTTAACACCGTGAAAATAAGCTTGTTTGTTCAAAAAGTAAATGTAACGTATTAAAAGTGCAAGTCAAAATACGGATCTATGTGAAAAATACACTTCTATATATTTCCAAAGACACATTCATTATTAGTATCGTGTAGCCTTCTCTTCTATAAAAATTGCTGCAGAGGTTTAAAAGCAATAGAATCGATTCACTCGTACAAAATCTGCTTGTCCATCATGGGTTAAGGGATTCTTGGCCTATCAGCAATCTTCCACAGAACTCTTAATATTAAAAATTTTTGCTGCTTACACCGCAAGGGAGAAAGAGCTGACAAAAGCCTTTGGCCAGTGAGATCAAAATTGGGGATGGGGGGGAGAAAGGGGAGCTGAGCTTATTTACATTTTTGCTTTGTTAGTAAACTGGAATGGTTGGAGCGCGAGGGAAAGGGAAAAAATAAAAAGAAGAGGAAAGTGAAATTAACAGCCACTAAATCTTCTGGCAACAGCAGTGTGTTCTGATGATGTGCTGCGTCAGCTTCCACTAATGGCTTAGGGTTGAATCAGGCACAGTTCAAGACCCAAAGCAGCGCAGGGCATCACATCTCATTCTTTGGAAGAACACGCGCCCTCATTATGAAGATGGCTACAAAATAAAGAGATCAGGATTTCTGGCAAAGCAGAATAACCATCTCCTTAACAGGAAATCAGAATGCCATTTTGAATCCCTCAAAATCATAAACGAGTAGGGTTTCAGTCCTGTAATGAACGTGCGTCTGAACGAGAAGCGTTTCCATTCTGAAGGGAAACTATCTTTCTGAACAAAACCCGCCCAAGTTGCTTTTTCTGCTCTTAGGGGTTAATCTCCCTGGTCTATTCCAGCAACGCGAACGGAAACAAAGGCTCTGTGTGTGTGTGTGTGTGTGTGTGCGCCGCTCACCACATGAAATATCCGTCCAGTATTTCAGCGAGCGGAGGAAGGAAATGCCCACTGAGCGAGGGACGTGCCAATGCCAGCGCTGCCCGTGCCAGCCCGTCCCCGGGAAATGCGCGGCGTGCGTGCGGCAGAAAGCAACGCGGGGCGGCAGGCTGGCCGTGGGGTGGGGAGACGGCTTAAACAGGCAGGGGAAGAGAATCAGCCATTCGGGAGGTTTAACAGGGGGCTGTTTGTTTGTCTGCCCTTTTGATGTTAAATTAGTCTTCAATTTTGTCGCAAGGAAGGAGGCACTGGGAAAAGGATGCTTCTCTTCCAGTAAACCCTGGGAAAGCAACACCTTTATTTTAACGGCCTTCCCACCAAGAACCCCCTGCAACATTTTGGCTTTCCCTAGCCATAGCTATCAGCAACACAACAGCTGCTCATTTTACAATGACTTGCTGGAGAGAGAATGATTGAAAGAGCCAATCTATGTCACATGGAGAAGCTGTGGCACAACATCGCAGGAGGTAATAGGAGAGGAATGAGGTCAGAACAAACAAGGGTAGGGTGAGAACGGAGAGGAAAATAGCAGCGAACGAAATTATTAAAGGCGAGACGCTGTACTACACAATCTATGTTTAAAAACGGCCCCAACCCGAACGCTGCAAACAGCCACAGAAATGAAAACAAGCCCTGTGCTGCTTTTCCACAGGGTCTGGTGAACATGGCTGATGAAAAAAGCTACCAAAGTCCTAGTCATGAAGCACAGCGGTGGGAACACACTTCGGTGAAAGCACAGTCTGATTCCTGCAGCTCGAAAGCCCCAGTACCCGACAGCGTCCCACTACTCGCAGGGTTTTAACTAGCAGCCTTGCTCGTGTCATTTGCTAGCTTGAGAAACACAGCAGCAGCGGCGGCAGCAGCAGCAGCAATGCTCCCGCTCTCGCCCCTCTGGAGAGCGCTGCGTCAGCTCGCCCCTGGGAGTTCACCTTTAGCAAAAGAGCTGCAGCGACCAGGAGCTTGCCCACGCAGGGCAAACAGCGGCGAGCGATCCTGATTCAGCGCCACTCATAAAAATCCTTCCTGAGGAAGAGCTGCTTTTGTGTTACCGCAGCAGACCAGAGAACCACCGTGCAAAATGGTAGCACGGTTTGCACGACGAGGCAATACTTTTCACCAGGCCAGCCACAAAAATGAGCTTGGATGGGAGGGATGAAGTGACTCTGACTCTGACTTTTGGGTCCACACCCCTTCTATTTTTACCCCACTGGGATCAACTGGTTTCATAAAAGCTATTACTTTCCCCTACACACTGTCTTGTCCCCATCCTTATCTACCATGGCTGCAATAAAGCTATTTTCAATGTCACAATGTTCTTTCCCTATTCAGCAACCAGGCTGCTAAAATGCCAATCCGTCTGCTTGCCTGAATCAGACTGTGGGAAAATGTTACCCTTCCAGCCACGGGGACTACCTGGCTTCACCCAACAACAACAGGGATGGGCTTCTACGCCACGTACTGGGAAATACGCTGCAAACACAAAGCTGCCGTACTGCACATAACGCAAACGCTCTGCTCCTGCTGCTGTCCCCGCTGCTCCTGCCCGACCTGAGCACGTGTGGCCGGTCAGAGTGCCTGGAGAAGGAAGAAATCACTGCAGGGCACACACGCAGCACCAGGGCTCGACAGGTTCAGGCCACACTTAGTATGCAACATTCCTGCGTGCACTGAGCTTACTCCCCCTTTTGCTTATGTAGTTTAATCTCTGTATACAAACAGGCACATACATTTTACACAGATACCTTTGTACTGAATACTGAAATACACACGCTACTCACTGAATTTTAACCTGCATTAGGATTACAGCACATCTAATGAAAAGGCATCACTGCTTTTGTTTCTTTTAACTGAGCTCCACATGGATTTTTTTGTGGTTTTGTCAGCAACTGATGTTATCCCTGGGGTAATGTCAGCACTGTCTGCTCTACGGAATTCCCCTAGTATTCAAAATGTCAGAAAATAATCAAAACCTTGAGCATCAGAAAGAGAATAAACTCATCTGAAGTACCAAACACACACTGCTGCCTGACTCCCTGCAAGTAACACGCCAGATGGGTGGGGACAAGGTAAGAACTGGAATTAATGCACGCCTGTTTTTTTCTTCTAGGTATCTTAACAGATTCCCACAAATTTCTGAATGTACCTGAATGACTGCGTGCCATACTCCATGCAGCACAAGAGAGCAGCAACTGACATTTCAATTATTACTGGTGGGGCTGAGTTCCTAGTAACTTGTTGACCTTTGCAAATATTAAGAAATACCTCATACAATATTCTGTACTCATGTCCAAAATTACATTATCATAATACAGGGTTGGAAAATCTCTGCCTCATCCTGTGGGTCTGAAACCACTGTACAAGTCCAAGAGCCAAAACCAACAAAAATACACATTAAAACCAAAAAAGGGGCCCTGTAAATAATAGAGAGAAATATGTGACGGATAGATGACACACGAAAAAAATACAAAAATTATTATCAAATATTCACATTGGTCAATGATAAAGACATTTATCAAACACGCATGTGGAGTCAAGTTCGGAATCCTGAGCACTCCGAGGGCTTGGCAGCTGAAGTTTAGACAGAATTTACCCCTGCATTATGTATATATGTTTTTCAGAAAAACGCCTGAAAATGCAGGATTCTCAGGAAAATAAATGAATTTTGAATACAGGAGTATTTATTTATTTATTTAATAAACCCATCGATTGGTTAAATTTTTTTGTTGGAACAAACTTACCTGGAATACTCGCTGGAGAAATGGGACCAGATCTCGACTGGTTGCTTCCAACAGGAGAGCCTACGGGGGAAGGCGATGGGCCCCCGGGGATGCCAGAGAGATGTGGAGACGCATGAGGGGAGAACGGAGACTGTGCAGGGTTGCTCTGCTCCCCTTGGCTGCTCGTCGAGCCCGACGCGCTGACGGCTGAGCTCAGGGTCGCTTCGGTTCCAGTTGGCAAGTCATCAATGGATCCGGATAAATCCTGAGGAAAGAGTAAAAAAGAATATAAGTAGTCGTATGAACTAATACTCGGGCCGCAGGACTCGAGGGCTGGCACGGCGATGAGGTCCATTTGTTTACTTGTTGCAGCAGATAACCGAGAGGCTGTCTTTAACGTTGGTTCATGTAGCTAAATGATGGTAGAGAACGAGTATAGTATGTACAACTCTCTGTTTAATCTCTAATTCTTTTGAGAAAAAGAACAAGCAACGGCATCAAATGAATTGGAACCAAACTCACTCAACATTGAATTTAACCTTTTCCATCTGGATTAAGCTTTCAAAATTAATCCCAGAAATTCTGCCTGAGCATACTAAAACTAATGAAAATGATACATCAGTTTCACTTTCTCACAGCTTTTCGTTTTGGGGTCTGCTACCGTTACAATCACAGCTTATACACTTCATTTTTAAATGCTCACCAAAACGAGAGAAGAAGGGTGTAAGGCACGCAGCCCTTTTCACACTCGCCCGCAGCTCCGTCACCTTGCAGAAGAGACACGAGCAGAGGCCCTGCCCTCGGCAGCAGCACCGGACCCGCCGGCCACCCCGGAGCAAGGCAGGCTGCTTCGCTACTGCCATCAAACACCAGCGCACAACTCACAGTTCCGCTTCAATTTCGTTTGAACACAGCACTAAACGGTTGCTCCATTTCAGTTTGTTACTGACGCATTTTCGACTAGAAATTTCTTCCATAGGTCAAAGCACATCTGAATTCTAGCTAGGAATCGCTGGGCATACTCCCTAAAGCCGTAGCACGGGAGTTACACTGGTCTTTGGATCTGTGAGAGCAATTTGGTTTTTTAAATCACTATAAAATCAGATACGAAAAACCAAGAATGCTATGACAAAACAAGCGCGTGCCCCTTAGTTGCCAAGAAAAATGTTCACTCTTAAGCATCGCACAAAAATCTCATGCAAACTGCAAAGCGCAAAGACAGCTGTGCTTCCATGACTATTGGCAAGGCACAAGGTAAGGAGCAAGCTACTACTGATATTAGCGAATTAAGGTGCAAACAAGAGGCAGAGAGCTACCTCACTCACAAAACGGGTCATTAAATGGCCTTTGGGGCTTCCATTAACTGGGATGACAGCGTGTGTTACCTTGGCTAATACTGGCTTCACTTGTTTGGCACATGCAAGTGGCTGCACCATAGACAACAGGACCCGTCGTCCGAGTAGAACAAAAAGAAATGGGCTCTGCCTGAGCAAAGAGCTCAGGAACCAAAGCCTCACTGCTGCCTTACGCTCCTAAGAAAAAAATTCAATTCTTTTTAGAAGTCACAGAACTTGGGCAAAATGCAAAGGGGTGTATTTACAGTAAGAGTCCTGCCTGACGTTGACTACCTCCGCTACGAGGGAGGCTCACAGCCAGTCTCCCCTAACAGACAGATACCCTCAGTCTTCTAAGGTATGGAAAGAGTAGGATTAACAGTTTGAACACGACTAACATTTACTAGAAGCCACCTAGAATGCTACATGCTATTCCTCCTTGTGCATAAAGGTAATAAATACAACCCATCCGACTTAGGTCTCTGCAGGACACCTCGCAGACCTTATTTCCAATGAATTTCCACGAATACTTCCAGCACAACTCTCTCCAGAGGTTATTTTGGCTTTTTCTGACAAGCACTAAATTGTACGTGTATTTTATCAGGCATACGAAAAGCAAAAATGAAGTTTGAAACTTCAGTCTCTGTGTGGACCCCGCATTCACTCAAGAGTAGACTTCCAAATCCCTACAAATGGAAATTTAATTGTGAAATGGGCAATGAACTATTTTCGTTGTTTCTTTATGAAAACTATTAACTGTAGAAAATGTAAACAAGAAATAACACTGCTTGATACTGTATAGAGTAACGCTAGAGATTTTTCACAGTAGAAGGTACCTGGCAAACAGGTAAGCAATTACTGCTTTCCATACATAATATGGTATTCTTCTAAATGGAATCAAATTGCTGCTGTCATGATGTGTAACAAATGCTGCAGGAAGTGCTGATAAAACAAATGCTGCTGAAAAGCATATAATAAACACCTGAAAACCGAATGTAGCAGAATAGAGCCTATTCTAAAGGAATACAAATCCTGCGTAAAAAAATAGACAGGCAGGCATCCAGCTGACAGAAGATATAGGAAACACAGGCTTTTACGTTTAGAGTAACAAAGATTTTAAAAGGTTTGTGTGGATTAAAGCTTTCATTTGTTTCGGCAAGCCACGAAATGTTTGAAAAAACGAACACGCCAAAATAACAAAAAGCCACGAAGCAGCTAGCACTGTCCGTGATGAAATGATCTGCTGCGCAGAGATCAAGGCGAGACCTGACCGCTCCCCACAGCACCTTCCCAGCCTGCTGAGCGTGCGCGTGGGGAAGAAGATGGGGACAGGAATGAAGTTCAACTTCCCCACCAGGTCACATCCGACTTCTCCAGCCTCCCCGGCGTTTCCTCGAGTGCCTGCCTTGCAGGGATTTCCTCACCAACCTGACGCAACTCCTTCATGAAGGCGGACAAGGAG
>Ga0065711_1049441_pt1 | contig 11312 bp, 13 predicted proteins | sample Hoacrofraction12_FD_59098 | JGI IMG/M metagenome (GOLD analysis project Ga0065711, IMG submission 59098) | Hoatzin crop microbial communities from Cojedes, Venezuela - Epithelial fraction 12 v2 (version 2) | ecosystem: Host-associated > Birds > Digestive system > Esophagus > Crop | place... | reverse complement strand
TCATCTTTCTTGAAGTGGGGAGCCCAGAACTGGACACAGTACTCCAGATGAGGCCTCACTAGGGCAGTGTAGAGGGGAAGGAGAACCTCCCTCGACCTGCTGGCCACACTGCTCTTGATGCATCCCAGGATCTCATTGGCCTTCTGGGCAGCCAGGGCACACTGCTGGCTCATGGTCAACCTGTCATCCACCAGGACACCCAGGTCCCTCTCCACAGAGCTGCTCTCCAGCAGGTTTGCCCAAAGCCTGTACTGATGCATGGGGTTTTTCACAAGTTTTTGTCAAGTTTTCTGTAGTTTAGTGGTGTTCAAACTATTTCCATTTGTGGAAAACTTGTAATGGGAGTCACCTATGTAGCAGAAGCCTTGCTTTTCTTGGTTACAGTCATGGTTTAACCCCAGCTGTTAACTAAGGACCACACAGCCGCTCGCTCATTCCCCTTTCCTGATGGGATGGGGGAGACAATAGGAAGGGTAAAAGTAAGAAAGCTCGTGGGCAGGGATAAAGACAGTTTAATAGGTAAAGCAAAAGGCACGCGCACAAGCAAAGCAAAACAGGGAATTTATTCACCACTTCCCACTGGCAGGCCCATGCTCAGCCATCTCCAGGAAAGCCGAGCTCCACCACGCGTAACGGTTACTTGGGAGGACAGACACCATCACTCCAGACGTCCCCCTCTTCCTTCGTCTTCCCCCAGCTTTATATGCTGTGAGCACGACGCCGTACGGCATGGGGTATCCCTTTGGTCCGTTGGGGTTGGCTGTCCTGGCTGTGTCCCCTCCCAGCCTCCTGTGCACCCCCAGCCTGCTCGCTGGTGGGGTGGGGTGAGAGACAGAAAAGGCCTTGACCTGGGTGAGCTCTGCTCAGCGATAACAAAAACATCCCTGTGTTATGAACACCGTTGAGCACAAATCCAAAACAGCTCCATTCTAGCTGCTATGAAGAAAATTACCCCAGCCGAAGCCAGCACAGTCACACTGGCAACGGGCACTTGCGAACTATGGTTTCTCAGGCTGAAACTCACAGCTGTAGGTTATAGGAACAAGTGTCTGTTGCAGTTCTGATGCTGTTGTTGAAATGGGGATCAGGTACACATAAGAGGGAATAAGTATTGCTGTAAATGTAGGGTGTAGATTACAAGACTTGTTTTCTATCCTAGGAAACTGATAGTGATTGTGAGGTATGAGTTCTGCTTGGTGGTTTATGTCCGTAGTGGCTGGAAGTTTCTGTGTTAATGCATGTAATATATGACAGGAACCACGTAAAGATAATGGTCAAGCTCCAGAGAAATGGTTTAGGGACTTGCCTTTTATCTTTATGTTCTTGACTGCCTGCAGGCCACAGGGCTGGCCAGTAGAAACCTGATGGTTTTAGGAGTCCATTCTTCTTTGATTGTGAATGAATAGATTCATGTATACACATGCAAGTATGAAATCGTAAGTCCTCACTAGAAGCAGAATGTTCTCAATCAAAGACAGAAAGCCAGTGAACTGACCTTTCCAAGATGCCAATTTCCCGATTTGTTTGTTGTGTTTTCAACCAGAAATACCACTTGCTAGAAAATTGGTAAATATACTGCTTAATGACTCTCTTAACTGTAACTCTGAACGCAGGCCTCTGCCCAACTCTGTATTGCTTGGCTTATATGGTATTTCAGAATACAGTCTGACTTGCATAATGCCTGTGTAGCTCAGATTGAATGTGAACAGGAAGAATTTAGAGATGAAAGATAATGAAAATAAATGAAAATACAACAAAGTGCTGCGGGTGACAGAAAACAGAATTTGGAGGCAAGTTAATTATCTAAACTCATATAATAGCAGACCTTGAACATATTTCTAGGTAAGACACTGACAGTAGTGTATATATTCTTTTTTTTCCCTCTTGTGTTTTGGTGGGGTTTTTTTTGTGTGTGGAATTTCTGTTGGATTATAGGTTTGGTCTTTCTGGGGAGAATTCACACCTCTTTCCCCCAAATGCTAACAACACAAATAAAGGAAACAAGCTACTGAGACCCTATCACATGAAACCCATGTTTCTAAAAGGACTTAGAAATACTACAGAATATATATGTATAGCAGTACCTACAGCTAAGCAGGTGTCTATTTCCAGAATCAGGCTGAAGAATCAGAGGGGAGAGCCAGAATCTGTAACCTGCTCCCAGAGTCTTTTCTTCAAGAGCTCTTTCTTCAGTTTTATCTTTAAGGTGTAGGTATTACAGTGTCTGTCCTTAACACTGGACTTGGAACTATGGTACCTTTCTGCCCTCTCCCTCCGGTCTCTGACCTTTCTGGGCAGCGTACGTTTGAGACACGTGTTGGTTCCTGCTGAAGTCTGGGGGATCAGCCCTAAGGAAGGGGTGAACAAAGGAAGCTGCGTATGTCTGGCCAGTTCCTGCCAGCCGTTAAATTGAATTTGCAGCCTTTACAAGCAGGAAGTCACACTTGGATAGGCCATGTGGTACATGTACTTATAGGTCTTTTCGTGGTGTTTTTCTTTGGTTCTCAAATATTTTATGCACGGAAAAAGATCACTTTTAATCGAGTTTATTATAGCTTAGTTTCATTGAATTATTGGGTGCCTCTTGCTTTGCAAGGGTTAAAATTTCGAGTTAACATGCCCACCTTCTATATAATTTGCATCTGGAGCTTTTACATAATTTATGTTAAGAAAAGTGCTTCAGGAATGCAGGCAGTGTGCAGGTCTGTAAAGCTGTTATGAACACAGCGCGGTGGTGGTAATTATTGCAGAGGGGTGGATACTCAATTATATGCTTAGTGGAAGGAAAGATTACTAAAAATATTAATGAAAAGCTTTAGTGTAGTTTGGTAATTACTATGTGTACTTTTTAGTACCTATTGCTATTACTAAGTAGTAAACAAATGCACTGTGTATTTGCAAACTCGACCTGTTCTCGAAGTAGAAAACTTTTTGGTGAGTTTCATCAACTTCAGTAGCAGTATTGTGCATTAACGATATACGTAGGTATGTATGTATCTCAAGATGTCTGGCTTGAAAAATGAAGGATTTGACATGTGAGCAGAGTATAAACATCCAGTCCTCGTACTGGGTTTTCAAGCAGATCACTCTCACTGCCTCTGCATTTCAGAGTTTTTATGAAAGCTGTTGCAGAATAAACCCCCTGACTTTCGAACGTTTAGCAGAGAAACACGGAAATCGTTTTGAAATTACTGATCAGAAAAGTGCTGTGTCTTTGGACACATCTAACTGTCAAATGTTGTTGCTAAAACAGTATCTTTAACATTGTTGAAACTTGTTGCATATGGTTTATATTTTCCCTGTTCGTCAACAATCCTGTAGAGTTTTGTAGTAATTTTTGGTTTAGTGCTCTTCTTCATCCAGCAAAGGCAGTAGCACATCCTCTGTCTAGTCACTCTCTTTCTGGCTCTTGTGTCCCAGCAGTGTTTGTGAATACTCTAGGAGAGGTTTCAGACTGGGTTTTGATGACAGTTGTTTGAGATTTCAAGAAGAAATTTTTAAGATTTATAAAGATTTCTTTTTAATAATAAGATATGAACTTGGCTCAAGCCCTCTGCAATGATGTCCTTTTAAAGTCACACTTTGGTCATCCTTTCTATGTGTTACTTTTTGTAACAGTTGTTGGGGAGTCCTCCTCCTTATCCCTCCTTATCCTCACCCCCTCAAAAAAAAGGAAAAGAAATTGGCTGGGGTGTGTCAGAATCCAGCGAGGACCTCCCGGTGCTGGCTGGATGGCGCCTGTATCCCCGCTGCCCCACTGGCAGGACATGGAGGCAGGCAGCACTGCGGTCGCTGGGAGCTCTGTGGGGTGAAGGAGTCACCCCATGTATGATGGGACAGGAGTCTTCAAATTCCACCAGTATCTATAAAAAATGTATTTTTTTTCTGCCACACAAATTTGGTCTGTATGCACTAGTACATTCTGGCCTCTCCATTTGCATGACCCGCAGGTGTAGCTGTGTCTGTCTGGCATGTTTCTTCCCTCTTGGACTATCCACAGGTGTGGTTTTAGGGTGTGCTGTGTCTTCAGAGAGTGCATGGAAGTGTCAAGGAAAGATCGCCTTGTCACTTTTTTGGTTTCTGAAAGTGCTTCAGGGAGCAAAATGAACCCTAGGACAAGTAACAGATCTGCCATGTAGTAGATGTTATTGGCAAGTTGTTAGCCAAGAAGAGTGGCAACGCAGCCCAGAGTCCTCCTGGAGCTTCGTGCCCGGAGCCTGCTCCTCCCTTCCAGGCAGCTCTGCTGATGCTGACGCCCTGACTGATGCTACTGTGCAGGCAAATGTTCTGTTCAGTGGCTTCCCCAGAATGATGGGATGTTTCTGTACCACTGCTGGCAAACTGCAGCTATTTGTCTGTCTGTTTGGAAGGGTCCCGTGCCAGGAGCTGATGTGTGTGTGATGCCGCTGGCTCACTCTGGGAAACGTCAGTGACATCTGTCCGTGCCGGTGTCAGGTGCTTCTTGCTGTTAGTGGCAGGAGTTGTGTGTTGCTTATTTCCATGCTGAAATAAATTCCATTCTTTTGGATCGTGCTGTTACTAGACACTTTAACAGCCAGCTTTCCGACCTATAATTCTGTTTTGAAGAGTATCACCGTGCTTTCGAGGTGTCTTTTAAATGCTTTCGGGTTGTGCCTAGCCTGCAAGTTTGCGAGCTCCTGGATCAGTCTGAGATCTGAATTGCTTGCTGTTTCTGTCATTCTTTACTTCTTCCTAAAGGTGGTATATTTGGAGCAAGGATTTTGTTTATAGTTTTCCTTTTTTATTTTAAAGGGAAGGAGGATTAACTTTTAAGGCAGAGAACAGATCTAACAAAGAAGTCAGTATATTGTTGCTGCTCTTTTCTACTTTGTGAAGATGCCATGGAAAGTGAAACATCACTTTTTTTAACCTGTTTGGGTTTTTTTAATACATAAGGAAGGCATGACAGGGAGTTTTTTTTAAAAAAACCAAACATTGTTATAGTCTATCTAAACTATTTTTGAGGAAGATTTTTTTGAAGTGCCAGAGAACTGAGCTTCCAAAGTCTCAGCTCTTAAGAGGTGCTGTTACTGAACATTTAAATTGTTACTGTCCAGAGTTTTACATTACCCAATAAAAAATCCCTTTATCCTTTTGCTTATGTTTTGTTTCACTGATGTGTGTGGTATCAACATTTTACTAGTTTCTCCTGACTCACTCAGTGTTTCTAAGAAAGCAGGATAGATAGGTTGTGAAAGTCTGATAGCAAAAATAAAGAAAAAATTAACTAGTCTTCCTTATTTGTCATGGGTTCAAAAATTGAGACAAACGTATTTTGATTTCCTTTGGGGGTTGCCTCTGCTAAGGAATTTTGCAAGTGGAACTGTCCTTCCTTTCACTTCAAAATGTCAGGGATATATGGGATATTTGTTTGTTTTCCACACTTCTCACTGAGCTACTTGTCTCTTGAGTTTTATAAAGATAAGTCTGTTTGTTTTCTGTCATCCATAGCAGGTAGTTCAGTTTGTCCTAGACGTTTCAGACTTTTTTAACTGCTGAAGTTTATTAGGAGCATAAGATTGTAAAGTATTAGCTAACCTCCTAAAGTACCATGTTGCTATTTATCTGTGGTTTGAGAAGTAAATGAGCGTTTGAGGGTTATAGCCTGTTTTCCTCAGTCGTGAGGCTAACCTTACTCCTCACTGGGAAATATATACAAACCGCAGACTTACTCATTCAGGAAGCACTTTGGTTTTACTTTGAAGTAGCCAGTGACAAGTTTGGGCCATGTGCTGTCTTAATATCTACATGTTCAGTTTGTGCTCATTAAAGTCGGTTGTTGCAGAAATACATAAATCTAACATCAGCATCTGACCCTTTATTTACTTTTAATCAGCTAATTCTTACTTCACTAAAATATAAGTTAATTACTCTCAAAGTCAACATCTGATGTTATGTCTACATCAAATTACGTTATCTTGCATGAAAAAATCCAATTCTGTCTGAAATTAGGCTGTGAGAATCTGGAAGCAGAAACAATCTCTTTTTTCACATCAAGAAAAAATATATTTTAGCTTATGGCCAGACAAATTATTATTTTTGTTCTTATTTCAGAATGGTGTAAAGTTTACATGTGCCTGTGTATTTCTTTACTTATTCTGAAACTGATGTGATGTCTGTACCGTAGAATAAGAACATTACTAATGATCACATTGTTTGGAAAGGTAGCGAGTGCCTTGCTTTCTTCCAGGGTGGTGTGTGGGGAGGCTATACATTTCTGTCCCATCACTTTTTAATTACTGTATTCTTATATCATTTTAACCCTACCTTTGTAGTGTAGTTTTGTTTACTGAGCAAAATCAACTGGGAAGCATTGGTGTAGCCAATAGCAGTCTGACAGTATTATAATGACTGGAAAACTAAGGTTTGCTGCCTTTCGTTTTGTTTCTCAGCTCCAGAAGAAAAGGATGCAATTAAAGGACAATATGAAAAACTTATGGAGGCTTACGGCTGCTTAGGAGAGCTTCAACTTAAATGTGGTAAGTGGCCATGTGTATGGCTGAGATTATAAAATACCCAGACAATGCTAAAAGACAGCAACAAGTTGTCCAGTTCCTTAATTTGTGAAAGCGAATCACATCTTGTTATGTACAGTCTGGAAAAGTTGTATTTCTTTTTCTATGCTGTGCCAAAAGCATATCACTAAATGATAGTGTAAGAATTTCGGATTTTTTCTCACTTTCGTTTTGTCTAACATTCTTAGCTGCCTGAAGGTCATTGCCGTTTTTTTCCCTGACCCTATTTATCCAAGGCAAGCTATGATTTCCTACTTTTTTTTGGAGGATCATGTTTAAACACTGATTAATCATGGTCATCTGAGACAGCAGTACTACAGATTCCCAGTCCTTGCTATAATGCCCAGTTGCCTTTAATTGGGTAGTTCACATGGAAAAGAATTTGTAGAAGCAGGCCTTTAACTTCAGCTAGTACAGTAAGGAGTATTTATTGTCATTGCTGCAAATTTATGTACAGTTTGGGAATCTTGATTTCGCAAAGGACTTGCTATTACACTGCCTACAGGAATGTTAATGGAAATAGCATGATTTAGGAAGAGAACTGCAGTCATGGATTTGAAGGTAGTAGTACCTTACACAGCAGACCGCAAATTCACTGATGAAAAAATACATTAAACCAAAAAGCACACTGTATGCCTTGTTCCCATGGTCCTCTTACAGTAAGCCTTAATTTTGACTTGGAGAAATGACAAGACTGTTTTCCATGTAACTTGGTGCTTGGTCAAGGAATCTGCCAAAGGCAGTGGTGGTGTGAACACCGGTATATTTAGACCAGTAGATATAAGTGTTACTTTTTATAGCCCACTTAGCATTTTATAGCATGAGTAATATGACTTGAGATTGATCTGAAGAGGCGACTGCAATCTGAAAGCTTTCTGTGTCATAATTTAAAACTGTAGGTTCTTTTGGTCTTTTTAAATGGACGTGGGTTCTTGTTTGTTTTATTTCTTGTGGCATTAATTAGGCATTTCTATGAAGATTAATATCAATTTGTTAACCTAATTCAAAATGGAAGGCTTGTGGTTACTTTTTCTTGGCACTTGGACATGTTTTTCTTCATAGGAGTCAAATGAATCCTGTTATAATAGTAAAGGAATGTAGCAATTGAATTCAAGCTCTTCAAGTTACAGATGAGGGTAGTTTCTTGCACGTGATGGGAACTAAATATACTCTATTTTAGCCTTCATTTTAAAAGGTGAATGATTTCAAATGGGGTATGAAATATTCTCAGCCGTATTTTTTCTCTTTTCTCATTTTATTTCTGTGTTTCCCATGTCTTTATTTATTTTTAAACAACACCTGCTGAACTTCAGTGCCCTTGAAGTGTGAGATTTTCCTTCTCTGATCTTTGTCACTGCACCTACCGTATTCTAGTATTAAATTACAAGTCCTGGTACAGGACTTCCTTTGGAAAGGATTGTTAAAATTTATTGGTAATTGGATTAAAAAGTTAACTACTGGAGGCAAACTTCTAAATGTGTTTGAGTGAAAAGTCAGGAGAGTCATGCTGTAACGTTAAGCAAAGGTAAGCAAACATTTTCTGCTACTGAACGTGTTTAAAAAAGCAAAGATGATTGCATGCCATCTCACCATTGAAGAGGTAGCCCAGGGTTTTTTCACAGTCTTGGTTAGATCTTCCGTCTCGTATATATAAACAAAGTCCATCCCTTTAGCTGTTGCTTACATAAAAGATTAATACTAGAAAGGAATGCAATGTGACTTTTTTCTTTTTGATATAATGTATTCTAGCCACTGCAAAGAAGGGCGTAATTGGCCAGCTCCTCATTGAGCATCAGTGATCACATAGACTTTGTTCAGGAGTATCAGCATTTTTTTCTTACTACTGGAAACCTACAGACCATAAGTACTAGATTAACTGAAAATATTTGTGAAAATACATTCCACTGGGATATTAAAAGAGTGTATTTGTAGAGCACAAGGGGAGACTTTTTTCCAAGACATGAAAGATGTCTCTGAGCACTTTAATTAATCTGTAAATATCACTTCTTAGGAATCCAAATAAATCACATTGTATGCCTGCCAAAGTAGATCGTGCTTTTCAGAAGAAAGTAGATGAAATATGTGAATCTGACTCACAAAGTTAATGTTTCCCACCAGTAATAATGTTCACTTCCATGTACTTATGTCTGTTAACATGACTCACCGAGTTTTTCTGCTTTCTTTTGTGAGATGGATGGCAGCAGAATGAATTGTACAGTGTTTCTGAGCTGTATCTCAGCCAAGATTTTGCTGCCAAAGAAGATCTAGCAAATACATCTTAAATAAAGTGTTATAAGAGCTGGCTTTGCAGTGTTTGTTTTAGGCACTGTGGTGTCAGGAAGGAGTACCTGTATATAAGGTAGTGTTTTGACACCATCACCACATAGGTTGTTTAGTTTAATACAGCTGCTGTATTTGGGGAGGCATTCTAAATTAATTTGACTGTTATGTACTCTTGTTCTTGCATATATACAATGTGTAGTTAAAAGGAAGAAGTTTCAAATACAAAAATGACAACTAAGTACCCGTTTTCTATTCCTTTTGAACATTTCCTAATATGTGATTGTATTTAGAAGAGGGAGAAAGAGTGTCTTTGAGACTAAAACTCTAGTTTGGAAAACCTTCATTTGTTTCATAATTCTGTTGTAGATTTCCCCAGAGATTTTCAGCTAGATGCTTAGACTCTGCTCCTCTGCTGTGTTCTGTTGCTAATTTTGAAGTCAGATGAGAGGCAAAAATACCTTGCAAATTGTTTTTCAGTGGACTATAAAGTAAAGCAGAGGTATGTGTGGAGTGGAGATGGAACAGGCTGAAGAAACAGAAGGCAATGGCGTGACTGTGTTGGAATGGAGAAAGGGCATAAACTGGAGCAGATTCATTTTTAAAAGGAAAAGGCAGTCTTGAGTGAAATATTTACATTTAAGAAGGACAAAACAAGAATTGAATATTGCCTCCTTTTCACTGCAGCTCAGAATAAGCAGCTCTGGAGTCATGCCATAAACTGCAGGGGAAACAATTGCCCTGAGTCATGTAGACAGGTTATATACAGACACTGCAGCTGATTATTGTAGGGTGTGACGTACCAGAACTGTTTCCTGTTCAACTTGGATTAAGGCAGTTAGTTTCAGAAGAGCTTTTGAAAAAATGGATGCATTATTTTTGTCTTGTTTCTATGCCAAATATTCTCCATCCTCTGCCTCCCTTCTGCAACCTGATAAAAGGGCATTCAGCACACATAGCTGTGAGCAAAACATTTCTTACATTTCTTCGAAAGTGTTCTTTACAGATGGCTGTGGTGATTTGGAGCTGTAATGGGGCAAAATAATGGTCTTGGTCACAATGCATGAACATTTATACCCATCTACCCGAGAACAGAATTTGTTGCATAAGCTTGAAAGGTTCTTTTTTTTCTTTAGTGCTGTAGGTGAGTCTTGCTTTTTCATGTTTTCATGTGTTGCTGTATAAAGCATGACCAGTAAGGAACACTTCACTTCTCGGTCTAAAATTATTTCAGAGATTTGTTTAAAACATTCCAGATTGCATCCTGAGGAAATGAGGGACATTTCCACAGGTATGAGCATCAGTTGCAGTTCCTGTGTTCTTAAGTCACTCTCATCTATTTGTAAAGTTTAGAAAGCTAATACAGAGAAGCGTGACTGCACATTAAACTGCTTGGAAAAGTTAAAAAAAAAAAAAAGTTTTTCTCTGAGGTGAGGGCCTTGGTAAACAGTCTGCAGCTGATGTTGCTGGTACGAAGTGAAGCGTAAGAGCCAGAGCTGGAGCCTTGATCACTTCACAGGAAGAAGTTTCCCATTTTTTTGGATTGCATTTTATTGGCCCCATTCATCATGCACTTTGCAGCTGTCAGCTGAATATAACATACTTTCTGCTACTGTACTGCACATGAAAGCAAGGGAAAGTTATCATAAATTTTCCACCCGGTGTATTTCCATTAATTACTTTTTTTGATAGGAACTTTTGGGCTCACTCCTGTTTCAAGAAAGAAGACTGGAGTGTGGCCTGTCTCCTGCTCCAGATATGCAGGGAGCTCCTGAGAGCAGGAAGCCTCTGTAGACTGGCTGAGGTGGTGGTACTGGCAGGGCCACTGACTTTAGGGAATTGATTTAGTGTTAATTCTCCCTTTGATCTTGAGGATGCACTGCCAACGTTGTAAAACTCAGCTTCCTGATTTATTTGAGCTTACACTTAAGGGATGACTGCTCATTTCATGGCTTTAGTATTTTTTTTTCCATGTTGCTGTTGATATTCTGGGCAGAACATAAATACTGTTTAACTCATTTCAAAGCTTGTAACCTCATAATGTGCTTCCTAATGTTGCCGCCATGTGAATTTGACTGGACCATGTGATGCATTTTTGTTGTGATTGGTGTTAGTCTGGTACTTCAAGCTGCTTGCATAAAACCAGTTTCCAGTTCACTGGAAACTTAAAAGGAGCAGTATTTTAAATATAATTACAGAACTGGAGATGGTAGTGAGCTGCAGTCTGAAAAGTGAGGCTGCAGGGATTAATGGAATAGTCTGGACTCTTTTAAGGGGAAATACCTTCTAGCTTTGAGGAATGTCTGGGTGTTTCAATTTGATCTATTGCATTAAAGTTCTGATATTTTCATGGTTTGATCAGCAAAACCAATTTAATGAAGAAAGAATCCTCTCTTTATTGTGCCGTTGCCTCACAAATCCACCTACCATAGGAAATTCCATGTTGTGTTAATAGCAGGGTTTTTTATTGGTTTTCGTTCGGTTTTAAATTTTTGG
>Ga0065711_1049440_pt1 | contig 11312 bp, 16 predicted proteins | sample Hoacrofraction12_FD_59098 | JGI IMG/M metagenome (GOLD analysis project Ga0065711, IMG submission 59098) | Hoatzin crop microbial communities from Cojedes, Venezuela - Epithelial fraction 12 v2 (version 2) | ecosystem: Host-associated > Birds > Digestive system > Esophagus > Crop | place... | reverse complement strand
GCCTGTGCCTCCTCAGCAAAGTGCTCCTGCCAAGCCCTGCGCCTCGAGGCCAGGGCTGGCCAAGCCTCCCCCTCCAGATTAATGCGAGCGACGCACTAAAAGCTGGATTGATTAGAGCTGCAGCCCTGTTTTCTAGGCCTGTCCAAAAAAGCCATCACATTGTCCCTGGCGAAGACTGTTCTTCTTAAACCTGAGTCACTTATGATTCCTTGTTCTGATGCTCAGTGATTTCTTTTTTTTTCACTGGTTCCCCCTGGCAGGGCCCAAACCCCAGCAGGGATCAGCAGGCAAAAGGGTGAGCAAAGCCATAGACAGAAAGTACGGGTCCCTGCAGTTTCGGGGGCTTAAATCCCTTCCCTGCCTGCTCTTCCCAGCACCCGTGGGACTCGGATGCCCCGGCTCCCGAGGAGATGGTTACTCTGCAAAGCCATCACTGTCCAGGGTGGGCACTGACAGGCATCCCCCTCAGGCCTTACTTTGGGGCCACCCAAAGGGAAAAGGGAGCAAAGGAGAGGTTAAAAGTGTCTTTTCATCATCTGGGCAGATTTGGGGGACTTTTATCAGCTCTCTTCTTGCTTTAACTCTGCTTAATCTGCTCTTGAAATCTTGACCCAAGGCAACGCTGATGTTTCCTGCTAACTCAGTTGCAGTGCCACCTCCCCTTCCCTGGGCTGTTAGGTAGGGGAGAAGGAATCCCTAGCAATTATAACTTGATTATTTTACTGAATGTGTGATTACAAATGGGAACCGCAGAGTCCTTTAGGGCTCTGGGTAATGAGCACTGCAGCCAAGATATAATTAAAGTGAGCCCAGGTTCCCCCCGCCCCAGCTCTCGCTCTGCAGACAAGCGGGCTGCTCAGAAAGCCGCTCGCTCACCCTTCACCCCCCCACCCCCCAGCAATTTCTCAGAGGAAAGGTCATAAATTTCAAAGGAGAAAAAAAACCAAACCAAAACAAACAAAAAACACTTGAGAAATTTCCAGGCTGATTTTTTTTTTCCCCCAGCTTCCATTCTGCTCGGTGGCAGTGCTCCGGGGACCAGCAAGAAGGACGAGCTCTCCTGCTCCTGCCCGCGGGTGGTCACCAGCATTATATTAAGTCACGGTGAGCCTGGAGAGCAGCAGATTAGGCTGGAAATTAGAAAACACGGCGGGGATGGGACATCCCCTGAGAGGGACTCGGCCACAGAGCCGGGAGACAGCCAAACTGGCCCCTTCCCAGTTGCCGGTCGTGGTGATGCGGGGTGCCCCAGGGCGTCGTGCTGGGGTTCCTGCACCCAGCAAGCCAAGCCCGCGGCATGGCAGGGCAGCCTGTGTTTTCCCAAAGAACTTGGTGTCACCTCAGCAAGCTTCTCCCAGGCTCTTGCCTGGGGTTGCTGCGCTTTGGTGGGGGAAACAACAGCATCTCTGCTGCTGCCCGCCAGCAGACTCCATCCCTGCCCCCTGCACCTGGAGACCAGACCGCCCAGCTCTCCCCCAGAGCATGGTTTTCAGGCAGGATGACATTCTAGAGGGTGAAATATTTCTGATTTTGGAATCTGTGGGGCTGGCGTATCACATGGGGGAGTGCTGGCAGGCAGCAAGCGAGAGCTGCAGCGAGGCAGTCGGAGGGAAGACACACAGCAGTGCCAGCAGCAGCTCTCCAAGGCTGCGCAGCTCTTGCCCAAGCCGGACTCCTGCACAGAGCCAGCCTGCTGTCGGGGAAAGATGGTGAGGGTGAGTCAGGGATTCGGGTGAAGCAGTGAGATCCCCGAGGCTGGAGGAGGACCCCACGCCGAGATGGCGACCAGCAGCACGGAGCCTGTGAGCCACCAGCTCCCTCTGAGCCTAGGCACTCAGCACGGGCTGGGGAAACCCAGGTACGAGGGAGCTGGGTGACCAAGAGCCACGCTACGGGTTGAGACGGAGCACCCATGGGTGCTCTGCTAAGCATCAGCCCTACCCTGCTTCCCCTTGAGTGACCCTGAGTCTGCGCAAGATGATGACCGCAGTGAGAATGCAGTGGCTCGGAAAGGGATGGCATCATAGCGTCATGGCATCAGAAGCTGTCAGCAGAGAGCACCAAGGATGGCCACGCACTCAAAATGTGGGATGCGACATCACACCTTCCCTCCCGTGTCCCAACCACATTGCTCCCCAAAAATACATCCTGGCGGTGTAAAAGCAGAGCAAAGACACGAAGGATGCTTCCGCCATGCAGGAGGTGCTCAGCCTGTGTCTGCTAATGCTGGTGTGATACTGTGTTATTAAAAGGTGTAGACAAGTGTCCTGCAGGCTGCTGTATCTGTGCTCCCAGCGGTTATTTTAACTCGAGTAAATAGCATGGTGAAAAAATCACACATTCAACAAAACAGACGGAAAAGCCCTCTTGCACGGACACCCATGTACCCTCTGCAACCCCAGGCGGCTGGCGCTGTGGGTGACAGTTCATTGCACTGGGTGCCTCCAGCAGGAAAAGGGAGGTGGGAGGCGGAGGGCAGACGAGGAGCATGAAGCAAACCTGGGGTGCAGGAGCCCAGGCCAAGGCAGAGCCCTGGCTCCGTGCCCTTGGGACAGGCGTGGGAACAGCGGGCTCCTGCCTCCCCTCAGCTCTCGGCTCAGGCTGCTGCCTTGCTCGGAGCAGAGCAGGGAAGGGAGTCAAAGAGCTGTCAGGTGTTGTTAGCGGTGTGACATCTCTTAATAAGGCCCATCTGGTTGGAAGGCAGCGGATCCGGCAGGATTTCTGCAGACCTGATGGCGAATGCTTTTGCCAAGGTTTTACAATCAGCATTAATAAACATGCCGGGGTGGCATTTGGCACCAGGAGCTGAAACTTCCCAGGTTGCGACTGAGAAAAAACAGAATTACAGCAAAAAAATCCTCACTGCACAGCAGAGCTCCCGGGCAACTCATTCCACCTTCCGGGACACGCGGATCCTGCAGAGCCCGCAAACACCCACGCAGCTGGGGGTCACTTCTGGTGGGGTAGCTGGTTCCCACGGAAGCCCCATCCTTCTGAGAGTGCATGCATGGACCCTGCACCCCTAACCAAAGGGCTGGCTGGGCTGCCCAGCCTTTCCACCAGCCTTTCATCCTCGAAGAGCCACCAGATCTTTATCCGAATCTCCCTCCTCCTTGTCCTGCACTGCTGCACCACACGGGACACGGGTGGCTGCACAGGGCGATAACCACGGCGTGGAAACCCTTCTCCGCCAGGAAGAGGGACTGTGGGGAGACCATGGGGATCAAACCCGCTGTGGAAAACCTGTGTCTCCCTTAAAGGCAGCATGCATCATGCAGGCAGCGGGCACTTTTAAAGCAGGATGGCACTGTATAGAAAGTGTCTGGGAGGGAACAGCTGGACCCGTAGGTGTGTAATAGCGGCAGAAAAAGCCCATGTGATTTAGGGAAATGCCACGTTCGGGACGATGAAAGAGTAGAGCTGAACGGAGCGGCTGTCGATGAATCACAGTGCTTTAGGGAACATGCCAGCGGGTGTTTAAACTACTCTGTAAAGCTTGGCTCAGCGCCGGCAGACATTTGGGCGTTGCAGGAGTGGGCTCTGCTGCCCATTCCCGGCTTCGCCCACCATGGAACAGGCGCGGGGCAAAGAGGGGACCCGAAGTGCTGGTGTGAGCTTTGCCAGGACAGCCTGCCCCGGGCTACGCGGAGCTGCCGGGGAAGCACAGCCGAGGCTGCTGCTGCTGCGTGATGTTGGGAGGAGCTGGCAGATCGTTGCTTGCCGCTGTCTTTCCTGCTCCTGGCCATGCCCTCCAGACCTCCCGCCCTGGCACGCTGCAGCCGCACTTACGGCACGAGGCAGGTGAGGAGCAGCGAGACTGGGGCAGTGTGAGACACCGGCACACCCAAGGCACCCCAGCACCCCCAAGGCACCCCTCTGCTCCTGCCCATGCCTGGCTGGGGGCTCGGCCACCCCCAGCTCCTGGGCCCTGCAGAGCCCCGAATGGTCCGTCAGGTGCTTTGGCCTCTCTTAAGCGAGTGAGATTAAATTAGCGTCATTAGAAACCCTATCAGGCTGAGCAGTCTGGAGTGCCAGGCTCCAGGGGACACCAAGTCGCCCCGTGGCAGGCTTCGTGGGGCCACCGGCAGCGATAGGGCTTTCCCAAAATTAAATCTCCTCACAGGTACTGATCCCGCACATCCCTGCGGATGCCCTTCGCGTGATTCCCGCAGCTGGTCCGGACTGTGTCCCCGCTGTGGCTCCTCTTCCCCAGGGCCGCGGTGCTCGGTTGTAGGTCTCTCCCCAAAGCCTGCCCCGGTGCCCCCAGGGCTGCCTGGAGTGCTCCTCGCTGTGAGAGGTAAGAAGAATCGCTGTAAGCATATGCTTCCTTAAATCCCTTGAACTGCTGAATTAAAATAAGGATGTGGGATTTAAGTTGGAAGGGTTTGAAGCAGATATTTTTGTTATACATCATCGTGCATGTCAGGAGTCTAAAATATTTGGAAGGGCTGTATAAATAGCCGTTTGATCACCTTTTCTCAGCTGGCTCCTGCTTCCCTCTATCTCACAGCTGCCACGGAGCAGGGAGATGCGTGTGGTGCTCAGGAACCTGCAATTTTACTTTCAGTTACTTTCAGTGTTTCCATGAAAGATGCTGTCACAAGCCTTGTTTCATCCAAAATAGGAGAGGAGAGGAGAGGAGAGGACCAGGGCACATGAGGATGCTGCTTCCCCAAGCATCACTCAGACACCTGCAGACTGTCAAGATAAAATTCTTGGCACCAAAGTGCTGTCACATTACTGGGAACTTCACCGTGCTCAGGGCAACTGTGTCAATCCCAGAACTCCCAGCATATAAAATAGGGGATTCTTCATGACATTTTCAGTAGAGAGAGGGGCAAAATAAGCCCAAAGCTGTTTCCCACCTTGACAGCTGAACCAGCCAAGGAGGCCTAGGGGCATGGATCGGGGTGCCCCATGCCTCCCTCCCCATCGCCCTGCTCCTAGGCATCAACTCATGTCACTGGCCAATCTGCACCCCAAAAAAGCCTGCCAGGTGCTGGGGGTTGGGGGCAGCTCTGACACTCTGGGTTGTTTTTTTTTTAAAGCTACGTCAAGAAGAGGTTACTATTAAAAGACCTTCTGGGTCTAAGATATGAATCCACAGCCGCAGCCAGCCAACTTGTCTCGGTTTCAGCTTAAAACCCTCCACTGACGGGCTGCTGGGGCCAGTGCTGCAGCCACTGGGAGATGAGAAACATTTGCCATATGCTGAGGGATTACTGTATAAAATCGAGATGCTTGGCTGCACGCCAAGGTGCAGGGTTTCCAAATAGAGTCTGAATCCTGAACAGAAAAGTTCCAACTAAATATAGCCATGACAGCCTCGGAGTTGACTCCTTTTTTTTGGGGGTTGTGTTCCCTTAAAATAGCCTGGGTTGGGGTTTTTTGTGCCCTGTCAAGCGGGCAGGTAGAGGCATGTTTACAAACAGAGGCACAGACCCAAGGAGACGGTGGGAGGCGGAATCTCATTCTTCCGCCCGCTCTGGGATGCTACCGAGGGATGGAGGGGATGCGGGTGTAGAGCCCCATGGCTGCCTCCCACTGCTGAGGAGGAGGAGGAGGAACCAGGGGATGCAGCTCTGGCCTCCTCTTCCTCATGCCCTGACCAGGAAAGGGCTATATACCCCAAAACCATTGCAGGAAACCAAAAAAGCTGGAGGGGGGCCACAACGACACGGGGGACAAGAGACAAGCTGGTGGCCCTGAAGAAGGGCTGGTGCCTGCGGGGCTTACTCACACGTAACTCAGCAAGCAGGAACTTAGCTGTGTGGTTTTGGCAGAGCCGGTCATGCTGCCAGGAGTGATGGGAGGCTGAGAAAAACTCGGCGAGGAGATGGTGCTTTCACTTGGAAAAAGCGATTTGGATCTTCTAGGCTGCCAGTCCTGCTCACACCTTCCTGAGATGTGGGCTGGATTACTCAGCCGTAGACCCACTGGCAAATGCAGAAACAAAACCAAATCTCAGCACTGGGACAGAGCAAGGGGCTGGGATTTCATCGTAGCCGCGCGCTGGCCAAGCCAGCCGTCGGCTTCGGGATGGAGCAGCTCTGGGCATGATAAGTGAAATACTTTTGCAAAAGCCTGGAGAAAAAGCAACAAAGCCTAAATGCCTGAGGTGGGAAAGCAGGTGTTGGCTGTGCTCCTCATGCTGAGCACAGCGCGTTGAGAGGAAGCGTTGGAGAGAAAGAACTCATCCTCGGCAACACAAGCAGCACCGCTCCTGCTCACAAGCCAGCCACACGCGCTCGAGGCAGCAGGATGCTGAAACTTCTTTAAAGAGTTGGAGGAGAAAACTTCCAGAAAGCCATAAATCGTTGGCTATGCAATATGATATATAACAACACATATAACATCACAAGATATTGTTAATAACCTTGATGAGAAAAAGGAGGCGAGACAAGCACCTACAGGTGCGTTGGCTTGCACGGTATCTGCAAGCGATTTCCAACACCTTTGCATTACATGCAGTATTTTATTTAAAGCTTCACAGCTCCTAGGACAGCTGATAGGGATATAAATTAAGCAGATGCCTGAGACAGACCCTATAGGAGGGCGGCCCTAGAAAACGTGGGATATCTGAGATGGGCAAGTATTAAATAACCAGAAGTTGTCCAAAAGACGAAAAAAAATGGGTTTGTAAATTCTTGTGAAAAGGCAAGGAAGTGGCCCGAGGTGTGACCCCGCTGCAGCAGAGGAGCTGCTGGGAGGGAGAAGTCTGGCTCTGCAAAATTCGTGTTCCTAAACAACAGCGTTGGGGAGGTCGGTGACATGGGGGAGGTACGGCTAATAATAACAAATACTGCCGGAGTTATACCTTACATAGATATAACAGCCGTTGGAACCGTCTTTCTGAGAGCCCAGCGAAAAGCTTTTGTTTAATTTATGGGGCTCGGGCTATATTTAGCCGGCAGATCCTTGGGGTTTTATCTGCGATCACTGCTCTGAGCCAGCAGCTGGAACATTTTAATTGTTTGCTCTGGGTTTGGGGGTTTTTTTTTCCAAAGGGAGAGAAAGCAAAGCAGGTGCTGGGCTCTGACCCCGCCGGCCTGCGACACCCTCGGCAGCACCTCCTGGGGCAGGGAGGGCAAACGGGCCTCGGGACGGCTCTCTCTGCCCTCCCAGGAGACTTTCTGGGGCAGTGCTGGCGGGCTCGCAGGGCAAGCTCCTGGCGAGGGCTGCACCCGCCGGGACCCTGCGTTCACCCCCAGCCTCTGCCAAAGGGCAGCGATCGGCAGGCGAGAGCACGGGGAGGGGATTCACCACGCCGTGTGTCCCCATCCTCGGGTTGCTTCGGCCATTGAAACATAGCCTGGGCGGTCCAGCGAGGCGGGAGCATCTCCTTCTTCCAGGAAAGCGAGAAGGGCTGCTCCAGGCCTGCGGTCGGTGGGGGTTTTACTTGTTAGGAAAGCCCTTCGGTGTCTGCCTGGAGCGTGGATGTGAGAGGATCCATCTGCTCGGGGACAGGCAGTGTTTACGCCTCCGCGCCAGCCCGGGCTCTGCGGATGCCTCGTCCCCAGCTCCCATCGCCCCGCTCGGCCCCGGTGATGAATGCAGCCGTCTCTGTTTGGGAAAACACCCGCTCTCCTGCGCCGGGATCTCCCACGGTGGCTCGGAAATCCCCCCTCGAGAGCCGGCGTGGCGGGGCAGCAGCGAGGACAGCCGCGTGCCGGGGGACAGGGGTCTGCCGGGGCGTCCCTGCCATGTGGGGCACCGGGCACGCCGGCAGCCCCTCTTCGGAGACATGGAGCCAGGGTGGGCAGGGGCTGGAGGGGTCGATGGGCTGGGGCCCAGGGCAGGGCCGTGGCCCTTGCGGGCAGCCCCGGTTCGGGGGACGACGCAGCACAGAGCGTGTTTTGGGGGTTCCTGCTCCACCGCCAGCGCTCGGGGCTGCAGGCAGGCACCTCTCCCCAGGTTCAGGCGAAGGTGTTTGTGAGTTGATGAGGCAGAAAGGAGGCAATTAAAAGCAAAAAGGAAGCACCTCGGCCACGCACACGCTTCCGTCTTTGGCCCAGCACTGAGGGTGCTCCAGGACCCCTGTCTGCCTGCGCTGACCAGAGGGAACGTGGAGCTGGGACTAAAGGGAAAATTGAAAAAGTGGCTGGTTTCAATACTTCCCTCCCCCGTTTTCTTTCTTTTTCACCCTGCAGAGTAAATCTTTTTCGTTTGGACCCTGCTGACACAAACAAGCCCAGGTTTTGCACTGAAATGCTGGCAATCACCCCTTTCCATCGCCGGCCGGCGCGGTGAGCTAATTTTATCCTCCCTGGTCCCCCCCCCATCTCCTGGAGATTGTCCTGTTGCAGCCAGGGAGTGCTAGAAAATAGCACATCGCCCACTCATCCAGCCTCCTTCAAGGGAAATATTTATATTATGCCAAAGAAAGGGTTTCCATGGCAGTGATGACTTTAGCACTGTCGCCTTGGAAACCACTTGAGGCCATCTTGAAGGGTTTGAAATTACCCTTCAGAGACAAATAAGGAGAGGGAACGGAAAGGCCGGTGGGATTAGAGCAGCGTTTCGGTCTCCCCCGGCTTGCCTGTCAGCACCTTGCCCGCTCCTGCTGCCCCGGTGCCCACCGACGGGTGCTCGCTCCAGGTCCCTGCCTGTGCCGCTGGGATGCTCTGTAGCCTAAGTGTTGCTTCATGAACGAACCTAGGACAAACGAATGAGGCACTTCGCAAACAGAAATAGTTCAGCACACGCTCAGCAAGTGTCAAAGAGCTGCCTGCAGCACAGGAGGTGGCTTTGGGGAGATTTCCCCGGGCTGGTTACCACAGAAGCGATGCCAGTGCCAACCAGCCTCGAGCGCCAGCTGCTTGCAGAGGAGCAAACGCACAGGTCCCACATCTTTTCAGCAGCCGCTGAGCCCCCCTACATGCAAAAAGCCCCTCATGCCTCCGGAGGAGCTGCCAAAATCTGAACCACTTGCAAGAGGCCACTGCTGGCGTCAGAGTGCTTGCCTGCGGTGGCAAAATCAAGAAATGCCCGCTTCCTCCTCTGCATCACCTGCCTCCCACGGCTCAGCCCCCACATTCCACGGTTCGGCCGACCGAATGCCATCGGCCGTTTACTCTCCCAGGCTGCAGGAGCTCTGTCACCAGCAGCCAGCCCATCTGGCTCTCAAGGACACCAGGAACACGTCAGGGAGAGCGAAGCTTTCGGAGCGGACAGATGATGAGCTCCATGATGAAACTGGTGGCAGCAGGGGCAGACAGTGATGCTGCCTGCTCAAGCTACGGGATCGCTTTCTTCAGGTCGCATTCTCCATTTTGCTGAAAAATATTAGTCATCTTCCCGATTTAGTTTAAGGCAATCCAAAATACATTTTTATTCCTTCTTCCCGAGTTCCCTCCATGCCGAGGCGTCAGTTACTTGCCAAGCCAGAGCTCCGCCCTTGGCACCCATGCTCAGCTCTGTGCTGCATCCCCCGTGCTGCTCCTGTCTCCCACCCAAAGGCTCCTTGACGCTGCCCCACGCCTGCCCCAAGGCAGCAGCCGGCCAGCTGTGACCAACTCGGCCAGCTTTCCCACAGAGAAATGGCCGCACGGTGCTCGGCCCCTCCACGGGATGCCAAGGGCATGCCTGGCTGCGGCGCTGGTGCAGGGGTCACTCGTGTCTCCCCATCCTGCTGCCAGTGCCAGGCTGCCTGCTTCTGCCTGCACCTCCAGGTGCGTTTCAGAGGTGCGATAGGAATGGCCTGACGGTGTCGGGGTGTGATGCCCTCGGGGGATTTGCAGCCGTGTGTCTGCCTGAAAAAGCTTGGTCTTGTTCTGAATCAGCCTGGCCTGAGCGTGCCTTTACGCCGGAGGCCGATGCCCACCCAGCTCCAAGGGACAGTGGCTTCAGCCATCGCTGCAGAGCAGGGAAGCAGCAGCCGGTGGGGACGCAGCACACTGCGGCACCCATGGGTGCCTGGGCGCGGGACTACAAGCCAGGATGGGCGCACTCATAGGAACATTGTTTTTTCCCTGCTGCTGCCAAGGACTCCAAGGAGTGACACTCTTACCCCGTTCCCAAGCGATCTGGGGTAAAACCAGGTCCTACAGCAGCCCCATGCGGGCAGCCTCACAACCCTCCTCGCAGCGACAGTTGGAAACCCATTTCTTTCAGGCTGTGTGCATCACTGGGCATGAATTGAGCGGTGCGGAGCACTTTGGCTCTAGCACAGGAAAACACTCAACTGTGTTCTTGACCTGTGAAAATCTCCATTTATATCAATGCAGCTTCTCCCATCTTGAATGTTGAAGATGTGGGCTTGAGTCCAGCAGGCTTCTTGCTTTGCCCAGGAGGACCCCAGACGATGCAAACATTTCCACTGGCCCCTGCTGACCGAGGAGGGAGGCTGGGGTGCAAAGCACAGAATTACAGGGGTAAACATTTATTCACGTGCATGAGGTGTCCCAGCCAAATCAGGGCACCCCACGTGTGGTTCCATGCAGAGTTCTGACACCCTTCAAGCGTTCAGGTATGATAAAGACTTGACTGATCACCAACACCCACACTACCGATTACTAACATCAGTAAAAGCTGGAAAAGCCGCTCTATTTCCTCAGCATTCTTGCTGCTGGTCTATTGATCCAGGCATCCCTGGAGTCGGTCTTGCTCGAGTTACTGCTCCGTGACGCCAGACGATGCTGGGAGGGTTTCACAGACGTGTCAGAGGTGCTGGGATGCCAGTGGTATCTTGGTTTTCCAGACGAAACCTTTATCCTTCATGGACAGCCCTAAGCCTCCCAGGAGCAAATTCGTTCTTTCCAGGGCCGGGCTGTCCAGGGTCTCCAGTAAAACCCCACTGCCTCATCGCACCCGTGCATCGTGTGAGCTAATACCCGTGTCAGCAGTTACGGAATCACAGAATCACAGAATGGTCGGCGTTGGAAGGGACCTCTGTGGGTCATCTAGTCCAACCCTCCTGCCGAAGCAGGGTCACCTACAGCAGGCTGCAGAGGACCTTGTCAGGCGGGTCTTGAATATCTCCAGAGAAGGAGACTCCACAACCTCCCTGGGCAGCCTGTTCCAGTGCTCGATCACCCTCAGAGTGAAGAAGTTCTTCCTCATATTCAGACAGAGCTTCCTCTGCTTCAGCTTGTGCCCATTGCCCCTTGTCCTGTCACTGGGCACTACTGAAAAGAGTCTGGCCCTGTCCTCCTGATGCCCACTCTTAAGATATTCATAAACATTTATTAGGTCCCCTCTCAGTCTTCTTCAGGCTGAACAAGCCCAGCTCCCTCAGCCTCTCCTCATAGGAGAGATGCTCCAGTCCCCTCACCATCCTCGTAGCCCTCCGCTGGACTCTCTCCAGTAGCTCC
>Ga0065711_1049439_pt1 | contig 11312 bp, 7 predicted proteins | sample Hoacrofraction12_FD_59098 | JGI IMG/M metagenome (GOLD analysis project Ga0065711, IMG submission 59098) | Hoatzin crop microbial communities from Cojedes, Venezuela - Epithelial fraction 12 v2 (version 2) | ecosystem: Host-associated > Birds > Digestive system > Esophagus > Crop | place... | reverse complement strand
TTTTTTTTTTTTTTTTTTTTTTTTTTAAAGGATACAAATACCTGGAGGCAGGACATGATTATTTCTATATAATAAAAAAAGAAAAATTCTGCAGCAACTACAGCTTGGACTTGTTCCATACATCGAGCCCCTAAAATGTGAACAAAACCTGCTGCACCTCAGAAGTGACAGTGAAACAGCAACAAGAAGTCAATCTGCTCTGTACCTACATACAAACACTAAGTGTAAAGGGATGCCAAGTCTATATCCCTCCCTGGCCCAGTTACCACAGTGTTGGAAAAGAAGCTGCTCAGATCACAGACATTCAGTTATTAAGTGCTTGACAAACAGAGCAGATTTAAGCATCCATCAGAAGCAGACAGTCATTTCAACTGTAGGAAAAAAAACTAAGACAGAGATTACTTTCAAGGCTCATCACAAGGGACAGAGCCTCTTGAATCTCTCTGCTCTAGCTATCAAGATGACAACAACATAATATTCTCTGAAATACCCAGAGATGAGGATCAGTAACTTCCTCTCCAGAAAACTAAACACACACGCACTGTTTACCAGACAGAACAAAAATGAAAACCTACTGTTCCAATAAGAGTAATACTATATATAGAAAATACAACTTTCATTAGCAGTACCATTTCAGATATGTGTCACAACTTTTTCTCTTAAATACTTGATAACAAGCATACAAGACTGTCTTGTTCTCAAAACCCCTCAGTCTTTACTGTTACAAATAACCCCTGTTAATCCCGAGTCCCTAGCAGTCATGAGGCACGCTTTACATTTAATACTGGTTAGTCAGCTCAGGGAACTCATTTGTGAACACAAAAGGAAAGCAGCTTGGCGTTGACATCCTGCTGTGAGTCTGCTGGACAAGAAGTTATAAAAAAGCATCTCTATTTGGAAGCTGAGCAGATCTGATCTGAAAGTCAGACACAAATGCAGGACTCCACACAACCCTTCTCAAGGTACAGCACTGATGCAGGCTAAAAGTTTAATAACAGGAATGAGTAATACTACTGGAAGTGGAAAAGATGATGAACAAATGCCTTACACTTCAGGGACAGGATAACTGACAAGTTAAAAAAAATAAACACGAATTTTTGGATTTAAGTGCATTTCATCCCATCCAATTTGTCAGGTAAATTTCTGCTTCTATTGGCGTAGGAGTTACATGCTCAATCTGAACTGAAACAAGATTTCATGAATGATTTCAGTCATCTACGTCTGTAAGAAACTGTGAGCAGCAACACACAGTACGTTGGTGTTTTAAGTGCTCCTGGCTTGCCTGCACAGGGAAATCAGCGCACAATAAACAGCCACACAGATTTGTAGCACAACAGCCACATCACACCCACGCACCACAGAGAAACACTTGACAAACAAAAGACTGAAGCAGCTCAATTCACTTTCAGGGCAGAGTAAGGCTACGTTGCACAAAGGCACTTTCAGAGTACACTAACTGTGTACGCCATCCCTTCCCAGTGAGTGAGAGGAGCTAGAATTCCCTAAGGGCACAGTCTAGTTTATTGTATACTCACTTCTGCATTAGAAACTCTGCTTTGGACAATTACAATGACCACCTGGTCTAAGATCACATCTGAGGAACAGCACAGAAAAATGTCAATGCGTGATCTAAAACTTAAAAACACAAGGGGTTTAAATCTCCTTCCCTGTCATAGCTACAGAGGACAAAATTCTTAGTCTGGCAGGTAATTCTACAAAGCACTTCCCTTCGCTTTTCTCAGGAATTACGAACCACACTTTGAACTGCAGCAATGCTAAACTGACCTGTTCTCTTCTTCAGTGAGCAAGTAAGCCATATAAAGAATGTAAAGATGCCCATCTGAAACTGGCATACGAATACCGCAGTCGTATACATGTTTATTTAGATAGAGCTTTGCTGAAGACTGAGCCATCTGCATCCCATTAATCTTGGCTGAGTTCAATTCACAGATTAGATTGATTAGCTGGTTTCTTACTTGCTTCATACAAGTTCTCTACAGACATTAGGTATCAATTAGTCTGGATATTTAATCAGCAAAGGGATGCCAATCAGTGGCAGAGTGATTATCAGAGGAGAAAATAATATTTTCACTGAAGTAATTGTATTCACATAGCACAAATCCTCAGACCAGAGTCAAAAGTCCAATTACCAAAAGGTACCTGCAGGGAAAGCAAACCCAATCTGCCAATTAAGCTAGCCAATGAGGATTGTTAGCCAACGAGGATTGTTAGCCAAAGAGCTTTCAGCACACAAGAAAAGGAGAAAGAGAGACCTAAGCCAGGAATGATAGGAAAGCGCATAACTGTGCGACAGTGTTGTTCTAGAAGTATCTCTGTCCCCATTTGGGACAGGTACACACTACCTCTTTCTTACAAGTGCTTGTTTTGGTAACATACAACACCACCACATGCCTCAGGACTTATATGCTGTAAGTACTTCACTGCATTTCATAAATACATCTTTACTTAAACTTCAGATACACGTATGTAAAGATGTGACTTCTTCAATCTTCATAGTTTACAAGGCAGCTAAATTAAATCCCTGTGACCTATACTTAACCCAATAAAGCAGCAGGTATGCAAGCAGGAATCTGAACTTATCACTTTAAGGAGTAACATAGCAGCTGATAGAAGATTAAAACAAAATCCAAACCTTTCAAGGGGAGGGAAAAAAAGAAAACACACCAAAATTTAAGCAAAAACACCTGTTCAGGCACCATCAAACCCCACTGAATTCCCTGGAGATGTAAAGATCACCCCATCAAAGATTTGTCAAGAACACATCCACTGACCTCTGTAATAATGATTCTCCACATTGCTCTCATGCCTTCTACCAAATCATTGTCAAAGCCATTTATTACGCCTCACAACACCCCTGTGAGGTAGGTAAGTATCGTACGCTGAGGGAGAAAGGAAGCTATTTGCTGAAGGCTGCATAGCAAACCAGAGGCAAAAATCAGGAACAGCACCCAAAAGGCCCAGTTCCTAGTTATCTTATTCCATTACTAGACAATTCTGTCTTCTTTACGGGATCATGAGTAACATTTTTCTAAGAAAAAAGTGAACTGTATGTATGGGAATGAAGGGAGGATAAGACAGGCTGTTACACAATGCTCAGATCAAACTTACCTTACCAGTGCATCTGGTTTGCTTAGCTGGTTATTTGGAATACAATTTTCCATTAAGTCCTTATGTGTGCTTGGGCTCTTGCTAGCACACTTCTGTTTTTTCTCATTTTTAGTAGATGAGGAAGGGATGCTCCCATTAGTTGCACTGTGACTGCGAGGCGAGGAGTTCACAACTCCGCTGACATTTTTGTAATTTTTGGATGAGGCAGTGCATGAGTCCTCTTTTAAGAGGTTTTCTGTACTTCCTACAAGATCATTATTTAATCTTTTACTATTGATATGGTTCTCCATATATTCAATTTCTTGTATTTTAGAGTCTACAGGTTGCAAAATATTGTTATTTATTCCAAGGTTGTGTTTCTTAGCATCCTTGTCCTTTTCTTTCCCTTTTTCTCTATATTCTAGCTCTGGCAACGTTGCAGATATTTTTTTATTGGCTGGAATGCCTCCATTGTGCTGCAAAAGTATTGAGGAATCCATATCAGGCAATCCTTTGGCTGCTGCAATATCAAAATAAAAAAATACTTAGTTCATTAAATCAATCAATACTGTGACATACAAAGAAAAATCATTAAGCACACATCAATCATTTCTGCAGAAAACAATCATTATTAGAGTCTATTTAAAAATCAGAAGTACGTGATATTTTAAGACTTTTTTTCCTCATTGCAGGCAGGAAACAGTAACCAAGGGATCTAATAATAAATACTAGCACGTCACAGAGCACTGACTGACTAGATTGATGCAGTTGCCCATGAAGAACTAAACAGAGAGGACACAATTCATTTCTATTGTCATAGTAGCCACTGCCAAAACAATTTTATTTCTGGCTCCTCTGTTTCTAAGTTCATTGTACTTTTATCAAAACAACATGGACTAAAGAAGCTCCTCCTTACTTTTTTTTTTTTTTGAATACTGCATAATAGCAAACATATTAAGTAATAAGTATAACTTGCCTTCCTCTGCCTCCCTCTCTTGCCTTTGTAGCATCTGCTGTTCTGGAGGCAGAGCTTGCTGGAGAAGCTGCATGTAGAACTCATTCTCTTTCTGCACTTCTTTTTGTTTTCTTAAACGCATCTTGTAGCTGACGTAACTTTTAAAGCCAAAGCCCAAAGTAACAACAGGGTAGCCAATACTAAGAAAAAAAAGCAACGTTATTATTAAAAATGTAACCACAATAGCAAATTAATAAATTGTAATAATTTACATAGCTGTGAATACATCTGGATTACAACTTTTCATAGAAAATTATATATAAAATGTTTTCTTTCCTGTACTACAATAAAGCTTCAGTTCAAAAATGTAGGCACTTCATCAAGACAAAATTACAGTTCGTTACAGACAGCAATTAACTATAGCATAGATTAAAGGATTACAACAATGCAATTGCACTACGCACAGCAAAGACAGCTTTTAGACAAGCACCACACTAGGAATCATGCATCTTTTAAGGAGAAAACAGTCGAACACAGCAGAAGTTCCTAAGTTTGGTTCCTAAAGGGCCATGTAACAGATAAGACATTAAGCTGTGAGATGTCGTAACAACCTTCACCTTGGACAGTGAAAGGAGAAACTGATTCTTAGCCCCATCCCTTTGCCCTTGCACTCAGAAATTAACAGCAGATCCCTTTTTCACAGCTCTTTAAAGCCGAGACAAAACAATGATTCTCCAAAACGCCGCCTCTGCAATAGGCCCTGCGGTACCTTCTCGCTGCAGCACAGGCTGAGAAGCAAGAGCTGGAGAAGCCGCTGGAACACGCAGCTTTGGGGCTACTGCATTTCGGGGAGACCAAGGCTGTGAGCCAAAGAGCACTTCCATCGCCCACACCTGCTACAGCAGGAAGTGGTCCCAGGCGTAGAGCCCCAGTAACCATCTGCCTCTGCTGAGGACGGCCACAATTAAGACATCTTTTGTGGGTAAACAGCCTTTGGAAATTCCATTTAGGAGACTGACCTTGAAGCTGTAAGCAAAAAACATCTAATCTCTAAACCTAGTCCTTCCACTTATCTTACTGACAGATAAGATATGAAGAATTTTACTTCCAGCCAGACTCTACTGTTCCATTTGTTGACGAAGATGACAGAAGCATAACAGAACTTTGGAATTATTTTTTGTATATCAGCTTCATCATGCAGAATTTAAGCATTCTTATTAGCTTGTGACAACTGCACCAACACAGAATGCTAACAAATCATGCTGCTGTATTTATTAACAAGTACACTCCATCAATGAGCAAACGTCCCTGTATGAAAATAAATATATCTTTGACAAGTATTTTAACAAAGCACACTGAAGTTGCATTTTAAACACTAAAGGTATCCTAGATCAGGGGAAAACTCAGATGCAGATGACTATTAACCATTAAAATCTTCTCATTCTTTGCTCAGTAATAGCACTGTGCAAACTGCATTTCTAAGTAAGCTGCCAGAATGCAAGAATCATTTGCATATGCATCTGACATTATCTCTGCCAATGCTTTTGTAATACTGTGTAAAGCCAGCTGCAGCTACAGTTCTAAAACTCTGATGACAAGCTGAAATGTTTGCATCCAATTCGACAGGAGAAAGACCTTTCTTCACAGTTCCTAAAGTGCTTTTGTAACCTATTATACAATTTAATTAGTGTTTAAGTGATTTATTGCATAATGTAGACAATATAAATTAAAATTACAGCTGTCTGATTTACTGACGACTGTATCACAGGGAACTGGATCAAATGACTCCAGGAAAAACAGGACACATTTTAAAGATAGCCTGCTCAATGCATACTACACTAAAAACTTGAGGAATAAAAGTGTATTTCTTCCAAATATGGATCCTCTGCTGCTAAGTCTTTTGCCTGAAGTCACCTTATCGCTTCCAAAGAAATAGTGCAATAAGTAGCGTTTGGTTTTTATTTTCTGTCGTGATTTTCAACCTGAAGCTTATTCACTTCCTCTGGTGAATTATGAAACCAGATGCTCACGAGAACCCTTCTCGTTGGAGGGGAAAAACATGAGTGCTTTGTTACAGGAAAAAAATGAAATTTTCATAACGATACATAAGTTATCAGTGAAACGATTTTTTTTCCTACTTTTACTATCTGTTCATCATGTAAACACAAAATTTGTAAACTGGTGACAAGAACTTCCAAGAAATGCTAGGAATATCTGTGCTACAAATTCCTTACAGCTCACAAGCACTATATCTTCGGAAAGGTTGCACTTGGTTAATGTTTAGCAGACATTTCTTGTAGAATATTTAATGACAGATGTGAGGGAAGAACTGAACAGCCAAACCCTGAATCAAAATAAAAAGCCCTGAATACTAATTTCCCTAGTGAAACATAGGTTAATAAGCAAAGGAGGGAAAAAAACCACTTACCAGTGTGCTGCAAATGGACGACAAAGGTCTACATGGAAGTTTTTTAAATCTTTAAATCTAATGGCTGCTTCAATATAAACAAAAAGTATCCACAGTGATACTGTTGGTAAGCACACCCCCCTCTCTATTGAGAGAAGAGAAAAAGAGAGAAACACCTTAGTAATATATTACAAGCAGCAAATATTCTATTTTTAAAACATTCCAAAAGTCAAGGGAAGTTTTCAGACAGACATATAGCGAATTCTAAGAGGCTTTTTTTTCAGAATAAAGTTATCTAGGATGTCTTTATTTTAAACCAAACCTAAACTTTTGTCTCCTTAATTACTTTTATAAGGCATCAATGAAAAATAACAGATGCACAGCTAATGAAATAGCTTGGCACAAAACCCTCTACAGAAAAGGAACACAAATGGAAGAAACTGCAGAAGATGAGGTAATGTTACAGCTTATGATCTTTGAGTCAGAAGTGGTAAGCTTGGACTACTTTTTCACTCCAAGTTAGGTATATCTTAGTAGCAGCAGTGAGCAAACCGGCTGAGAAAACAGCAGTGAGTAAGCACGATACTGGTTACTCCATATACAGTAATGCAGACAACAGTCTGCAACCCAAACCTCCCCATCAGGAGAACATTCCGGATGCTGTATTGATTCCTCTCTCCAGCACCACTGGTGAGAATGTAAAATAGTAGCCAAGCAAAACTAAGGTCTTAAATCTCTTGGCCAACAGAAAACGCCACTGTTGCTTGCAATATAGCCACTGTACATTTCCACAAATCAATTCCAGTTACATGCCACAAGCTTCATAAAAATAAACAAAGTTCTTGATTACACACTGACATCAACATATTGTGTGCCGATTTGGAAACAGGTCTCAAAAGGCCCTGATGCTATTTACTGCGGTCTCTACTTTGGTCTCTCTTGAATAGCTGCAGACTGCATAAATGAGAAACCTATAGCATAAACCATCAGCTTAAAGGGACTAAACATTTCAGCTATATATACCACCTAAAAACATCATAACTTCCTAAAAAAAAAAAATAAAAGCAAGTTCCCATCAACTTAAGCATTTAAAAAGAAGAATCCCTAAGGTTGCAGTGAATTAAAATGTTAAACAAGCTCAATAACTACAGTTAAAACTGGCCCATCAGGTTTTTCCTTTAGGGTTTCTAAACATCAGCTCTGAGAACTTCAGGTAACACTTTAACCTCTTAATAGAACCTAAAAATAACTCCAGATTCTTTACGTATTATAAATGGGGCAGCAAGTGGTTCACAGTATCTTCCATTAGCTCCCACATTGTCATTATTGTAAATGACTAACTTGTCAGAAAGACAACTGCTTTCACCAGTAAGCTGAGCAATGATCCATGCTATCCCGCAAATTTTTGTGATCTGATGGCAAGTCTAACATAAAATATTACAAAAGCCCCAGATCCCAAGGACTTGGGTAGGGAAAAGTTACCTCTAAAAAAAATATTCAAGTTTTACGGCTAAAATTTTCTGATTGAGGGAAAGACATATACATAACCCATGCCAAGTACTAGTGGTCATGCAAACTAAACCACCTCCCCCCAAGTCCAACTGCTGCCCTCAAACTCCAGAACCCAAGGATTTTTTAAAAAAGACCCCAAACAACTAAGAATAAAATAGAAGGGGGTGGGGTGGGAGAAGATTTCTCCATACATGTCTCAAACCGTTGAGGCAGCCACTGGTATTACCAGCCTTTTTGCTCAGAAAGTGAATCCAGTCAACACAAAGATTTGACTAATGCTAATTTAAACTATGGTAATATCCCAAATTAACAGTACACTAATTGAGTAGTAGGAAGAATGTAACACTGTGTATGTACCGAATGTAACTTTTTGCATGTGCTCTGTATCTGCTGAATTGCTGCAGAAATGTTCTCAAGTCAGGAATTTTTTTTCTTTTGACTTAATTGCTGTTTTTACACCTTCAGTTCCATTGGTCAAGCTTTAACGATTACACTACAAGATGCATCCAGATGTGTATCAAGTGCAAATCAGCATACAATGAAAGCAACAGAAGATTTTTTTTAACTATAACAAAAGTTCATTAAAAGATATGTGGTAGCAAATAGAAGAGGGTTTCTGCATGTTACTAAAAGCTGTAAGATATATATTCAAATCAGTAAGTTGTAAATAAAGAATAGTGACCTACCTGTGTGCCAGACATACTGTACCCAAACATACGTGCTGGCAGCAAAAAACAGCCATTGTATTGGTATGAAGAGCAGACATATTATATTTGATGTGAATGCTACACAAACAAAAAATACTGAAAAGGCCTAGAAGAAAGGAGGGGTGGGGGGAAAGACCAGTGTTTTGGTTTATTCCAGCAAATATTATCAGTTTATCTATTAATGGTGACACGACAATGATTTCAACATAGAAACGCTCGTGTGTTTATAATCAGTGCAAAGAAACGGAGCAGTCTAGCCAACAAAAGTAGAGGCTTAGCCAACTAAGAGAGAATGGTTGCAACTTGAGAATTTGTGCCCATCCACTCTTCCGATAAGTCTCCAAACAGCTATCTTTAATCCTTCTTATTTTGTTTGAAGACTGTCATATACACTGATGATACAGTGTTATCATTACTATATTCTTCTGCATAAAAAAAACCCCAAACAACCAGCAGCATCATTTACTCTCTTGAAAGAGTAGTAAATATCTAAACAGGCAAGGCCTTATGCTTTATTTTAAAGAAAATCCTGTTCTATAGCGATCTAAACCAATTCACTAATCTCCGGAACCCAAACAACAGCTTCCTATGGTGGAAACTTGCTAGCTATGTGTCACTTCCACTTGCCACAGATAAAACATGCAGTCAGAGAGAAGGGACCTGAGCCCAGGTCATCCAGTCACTTCAGAATTCCTCTTGCGAAAATGACCACCAGTGCCACCAGGTTAGTTGTATAACACGGAATATGCCGTGAAACATTGCAAGACGTCCCTACAAAGGGACAGCAATTTTGTGTTACACTTACCAAACCCTGGTATCTGAAGGAATCGTAAACACTCCTGATGAAGAGCCAGAATGGCCACAGGTACTCAAATCTGAACTCCAAGACAAAATCTGCCAACAGTACGAGGGCCCACACTACCAGGAACTTCAGATACAGAAACGTACTGCAAAAAAAACCAGTAATTTCACATCAGCATTTCCAATAAAAACTTACTTTCTTCTTCCCCCTTTTTTTTTTAAACTAAAAGTTCAGGAATAAAAACCATAGACAATTATAATACAGGCAAGAAAACTTCATCCAAAACAATTTTACAAAATCAGTAGTTTTAGTATTACATTAAAATCAGGCCTGGTTGAATGAAATCAATTATATTCAACTGCATTTATTTTTAAAGTAGCAAAGAAACAGGAGGCTCGCTGCTCTTACAAGACATTCAGTGACAATCTCCCTTTAGCTTTGCGATGTATTTTTACAAAGTAAAGTCTTGCCCACAGGTACGCTGTCACAGCTGAAATGCTTCTCTTAGTCTGCAGCCTTGTACTTGGAGCTCAGAAATTTCTGTGTTCCCCAACAGACTGCAGATGTTCACTCATTTTCCACATTTAACACAAATTGCAACACCAATAAATTGAGATATATTTTAAGCCTATAACTATAGCAATTAGGAAGACTGTTTTGATACTAGTTGTCAGAGTTATATTTGAAAACATCCACATTAAAGTAAATGCATCCATTTAAAAAAGAAAAAAAACCCACTAACAGAAAAATGGAGGCACATGAGACTTGAGACCACGCAGTCTAACTTCTATCTTTTTAATTATTTCAAAGCCACATTCCCTTATTCTTAGTCCTGAATTTTGAACCGCTTACGATCCTTCAGGGCTACAGAGGTCAAAATATTTTGAGATCATACCTAACTAACACAGGAACACTTGTCGGATCAGCCCAATCAATTCTTCTAACAGGAGGAAGCAAAACCCCTTTTCCGCCAAAACCCAGCACCCGGACATCTAGCACGTTACTCCAGCTCCCCAAAATGCAATTACCTTTTTGCACTGTATTGGGTTATCACAAAGGTGGGGGTTCAAAATGTATTTTTATTTTTTAAATCAAGGCCAATTTTTCCTTTTAGTAACTTTTTGTTTTCCTCCTCTATCATACTGCCAACAAAACCAGCAGAACTTTGCCCTGGAATGTTTACTGATAAGTGGCCAAGAGTCTGCATGCACAGTGCCAGGTAGGGTCAAGTTTCTGCACTGTTCATGGACACGCGGCTTTTTCGGGAGGTTGTTCAGAGCTTCAGAGAAGACAGAGAACAGAAAACTCCTCTGAAGAGCATTACGTACCAGCAGAGGTTTAGAAGCAACTGAACTACTTGCCCAATCATCACTCACGTTACTTGTCACACGAGGTCAGCTTCCAAACCATGCAACTTGGAAAACACTTTGATTTCTTGTGAATCAAAGATTATTGCATGTGCCTGAAAGTGACCCTTCTCAACTGTCCTGGCCCTACAGCTTCACCCAACAGAAGAGATTTTGCTTAGCTGTTCTCACTTACTGTATGTTATCAGGCTCTCCCCGACAGTCCAATTCCAAGGTTTTTGCTGTGACTAGAGCCCCCCTGAAAGGAATGCTTCAGTGGAACTACTTACATAAATGCTCTCGAATGTACTCACACCAGCACATGCTTTAAATCAGCACAAACTAAAGAAAGACTTCATAGAAATCACAGAATGGCAGGGGTTGGAAGGGACCTCTGGGGATCCTCCAGTCCAACCCCCTGCCAAAGCAGGGTCACCCACAGCAGGCTGCACAGCACCGTGTCCAGGCGGGGCTG
>Ga0065711_1049438_pt1 | contig 11312 bp, 8 predicted proteins | sample Hoacrofraction12_FD_59098 | JGI IMG/M metagenome (GOLD analysis project Ga0065711, IMG submission 59098) | Hoatzin crop microbial communities from Cojedes, Venezuela - Epithelial fraction 12 v2 (version 2) | ecosystem: Host-associated > Birds > Digestive system > Esophagus > Crop | place... | reverse complement strand
GAGCCGAGGCCCAGCCGGTGGGCTGAGCTCTTCTGCGCAGCCCCCGAACTGGGGGTGCGTGGGGGGAAGGCTGGCTCTGCTGTTTGCAAGGCAAAGGCTTGGTGGCGTGGGGCGAGCCCCCCGGGGCCCCGCGGGCGGCTGCTGGGGGCACACGTACCCCTCTGCTTGGAGTAGGCTGCGGTGTGGCTGGGCACCCCGACGGTGTCCGGGTAGAGGGGGTACACCGAGATGTTGTACCGCTGGAAGGGCTCGATGCCATCTGCAACGGAGAGCAGAGAGGGGCCGGGGGCTCGGGGGCTGCCCCGGGCCGTGTCCCGGAGGGGACCCAGAGGGAGGAGGGAGGGTGCGGGGTGGGCTTGGGGCAGGGCTTGGTCCTGGGGCAGCCAGGAGGGCAGGGACCCCCCGGCAGCCCCCGGCTTACCCCGGATGAGGGCCGCGGTGGCGGCCCTGCCACGCTCCATCTGCCAGCAGGCGCAGCAGCGGCCGGGCACCGAGCCCACGCGCTCCCACTCGAGGACGTAGGCGGCTGGTGGGGCCGGCGGGGCCTCCCAGTGCACCCAGAGGCTGCGCTCGTCCCCGGGCACGGCCCGGAGCCCGGCCAGCGGCTGGCCTGCGTGGGGACAAGCGTCGGGATGATGGGAGAGGGGAGCATCCCCGCCGCATGGCCCCTGGTGCCCCCAGCCCCAGCCCCTCGCCCGGGCTGTGCGCCCCGCGGGCGGCTGCTCGGGAGCCCCCCGGTCGCAGACCCAGCGAGGTCCCTTCCCTGCGGTGGGCGAGGGAGCGGCACCCGGTCTGGGAGCTGGTGGAGCTGCCAGGGGGCAGAGCCCCGGGGGGTTCCGTGGAGGTTTCGGACGGCGGGAGGTTTGCGCTGCCCTCACCTTTCCTCTCCAGGAGGACGACCTCGGTCGGTGCCGACTCGCCGGCGGCGTTGTAGGCTGAGAGGTAGACCCTCCTGGTCCCCGCCGGCGCCGAGAAGTTGCACTGGGTGTGCGTGGTGTTGCAGACGGTGGGGGGGTCCCTGCCCCTCCTCCTGGGGCTCAGGGTGACGCGGTACCCCAGCACTCGCCCGTTCGCCTCCCGCCGCCCTGGGGCCTGGGCACAGGCAGGGTGTGCGGGGCTGCTCGGTCCCCGGGGTGAAGCTCGGTCCCCGGGGCGATGCTGGGTCCTTGCAGGGACACCCGGTCCCCAGGGCGATGCTCCGGCTGCCCCCACAGCCCCACCGCCCGCCCGTGCTCACCTTCCAGCGCAGCAGCACCTCCAGCCACCCACGCGACCCGGCCGGCCGCACGCTCCACCACGCGTCCAGCTTCCCCGTGGGGGCTGCAAGAGGAGACGGGCGAGCGTGGCCATGCTGCCAGGGCCGTGCCGCCTGGCCGGGTGGAGGGGACCCCTGGGTGCCCCCGCACCCACCTTTCTCGTGGGTGGTGTAGTTCCTGCCCGGGCTCCACTCGCTCCAGTAGCCCCGCGCCGAGCTCCGCCGGCAGCGCATCTGGAAGTGGTACTGCGTGCCGAAGAGGAAGCCGCAGCACTGCGTGGTGCCGGCCTGGCCGACGATGCCGGTGACCTGGAGGCAGCCGGAGCGAGGGCTGTGCTGCGGGGCTCGGCCAGCGCAGGGTCCGGCCCCGGTGTGGGTGCTGCGCGAGGCGTGTGAGGGGCACCTTGCCGTCCCCCTCCCACGCAGGCACCCCGCCACCCCATTGCGGGAAGCCCGGCAGAGCTCGAGGCGGAGGGGAGGGTCCCGGCCCCTGCTCCGGTGCCCTCCCCGGTCCCGCTGCCCCAGCATCGCTCACCAGCGCCCAGGCCGGCTCCTCGGGTGCCCGGTAGCGCAGCTCGCACTGCAGCTCCATGTGCGTGTTGCTGCGGGCCACCTCCCAGGCCAGGGCGACGCAGTCCGTCTGGAAGGGGATGGACTGGATGCTCTGCAGGGCCGGGGGGTCCAGCTGGGCTGGGGGAAGAGCCGGGGAGAGCTGGAGAGGTGCCATGATGCACGGGGCCGTTGTTAATGCTGGCCTGCCTGGACCCCGAGGTGAGGATGGGGAGAAACCGCTCGGAAACATTTAGGAGAACGGCTGGTGGCAGGGGACGGTGACCGGTGCATGCCCCTGCGCGGGGCCCAGGGCGATGCTGGGGAGCACAGCACCAGCGCTGCTCTGCAGCCCGGGCTCCAGGCGGGGCTGGTGCCTGCGCCGGATAACAGATCCCACGGGACCCGGGGTCCGGTGCGCGGCCAGGAAAGCGGCACGTTGGGGTCTGCCGGGGGAGAGAGCCCAGCAGGGCCGTGGGAGGGCTCAGCGGGTTCGTGGGCAGCGCTTCCCTGAGTGCGGAGCAGGGAGGATGAGTCGCACCGTCTGGGAAGGTTCCTTTTATAAATAGTTTATAGGAGCTGGATATATTATTAATAGACCTCCTGAATAAATGGGTAATCAATTGCTGGAGAGAGTTGTAGAGTGCAGCAGGTCAACTGGCGGCTCATAACCCGCCGGCGCGCACTGCTCGGTCTGTCACGCGGCTTTGGCACCGATTCATCCCGGCAAGCCGTTCCTCACGGGAACGTGCCTGTGAAATACGACCTAAGAGCCCGACGTGCTTTAGTGACGCTCTAATGCCCCTCTCCCTGCCGATGCGCTTCCCCGGCCCCTGACCTCTGCGCAGGGCAGGCAGCTCCGGCCGCCACTCACCGACGTCCATGGGGTCGAGGCAGAGATGCTCCGACTCGGCCATGCCCAGCGCGTTGGTGGCAGACACCCAGATCTCCATTTGCCGGTAGAGCTGGAGCAGCCGGCGCGGCACCGTGCAGCGGCTGCGGCCGCCTTGCGGGGTGCAGCCTGTCACCACCTGGGCTCTGCTCCTGCGGCAGCGAGAGGGGTGGGCGCGAGGGGACCCTCCAGCAGAGGACAAGGCTTGCTGCGTGGTTTGGCAGAGGCCGGGGGCCAGGAGAGGTGGCTGGGGGCCAGGCACCGGGCCCGTGTCACCCCCCCGGTGCTTACCTGGCGCATTTCAGCGTGACGCTGGTGGGGAGGTGGCTGTCGGCTCCCTGCGCCCACTGGCACGTCAGCCCGTAGTCGCTGAGGTTCAGGACGCAGCTGAGGTTGAAGGGCTGCGCGGGCGGGTCTGGGAGAGAGCGGCCGGGGAAGAGCCTGAGCGAAGCGCCCGTGCTGAAGGCGGAGGAGCCGCAGCCCCTCCGTGCCCGGCCGCGCAGAGCCCCGCTGCCACACCACCGCTCCCCGAACCTGCCCCGACACGGCCCCCGCCAGCCATCGGCCCCAGCTGCTGCCCAGCCCGCCCAGGGCAGGCTCACGTCTTGGGGAGGAGACGTCTGGACCCGGGTGCCAGGCTGCACCCCTGTCAAGTGCACCACGGGTGACCCGCGGCGGCAGCAGACTTACAGCCCGCCCTGATCTCGGCCATGCCGACGCGCTGCTTGGTCCCGTTCCACTCCACCCAGCACCACAGCTTGGCCTGCGTGCGGTTGAACTGGGGCAGGGTGAGGTTGGACACCTCCGTGCCCCCCGGGCCCTGGTGCTGGCTCCCGGCCACGGGCTCGTTGTCCAGCATCCAGGTGATCCGGACCTTCCCCCGCTCCAAGCCGCGGCAGAGCTCGCTCCGGATGGTGCAGGATGCCGTGACGGCCGAGCCCAGGGCCACAACGGGTGAGCCCACCACCACCGAGGCACAGCCCAGGGTCCCTGCAGACAGGAAAACCCTGTCACGTCCAGGGCACGGCCACGACGAAGCCATCTCAGCTCCTCGGCACCCAGACAGGACAGAGGGACGAGTGCCTCTCCCCTTAGCCGGGCCCCCCAGCCGCCGGAGAGGAAGATCCGGGCGTTGGGCAAGGCTGCCGGCACACGCCGGGCCCCATCCTGCCAGTGCCCACCGTGCCGCTGGCACTCCTGCCGCCCGCAGCAGACACTGGGTGCCATGGCCCGGCTGGCGGAACGGGCACCGGGCGCCCGGGTGGCACGGGGCAGGCGGCTGCGCGACGGGATGGGCCCCACTCACCGCCCGGGCGCAGGAGCAGCAGCAGGGAGAGCCGCAGCAGGAAGGGTGTCCCGGCACCGCGCCTGCCCATGGTCTCCTCCGTGGCTTTGGCATCACCTGGGGTGGAGAGAGCGGCTTGTTGTGGCGGGTCGGGAAGGGGCTGGGGACGAGGCGGGCTGGAGCAGCCGTGCTGCCATCGTCACCGGCGCTTCCTGGAGCAAAATGTCCTTTTGCCATCCGCAGCAGCCTCTCCCCGCAGCCCTGCTGCCGCGCTGACACCTCCGCCCCCGAGCTCGGCAGCCCAAGCTGCCGCAGGCGCCGGCGTGGAAAAGCGCAGCGGCGAGGTGCTCGGGCGGGGATCCCCCCGGCACAGCCAGTGCCCGGCGCTCAGCCCCACGCGCCCCGGTGCTGGCCGCAGGCACCGGCTGATTTTATCTCAGGTATCTCTGCCGGGCAGAGATTTGCGGTTTCGGGGAGGGTTAGCGCTGGGTTGGGGCAGCCGAGGGCTGATAAGCTGAAAGAAGGAAACGAATGAACGGCAGCGGGGCTGGCCGGAGCTGCGGGTGCTGCCTTCGCCCCTGGTGCTGCCCGCTCCACCGCACCCGATGCCAGCGGCAGGGAACGGCCCCGGGAGCGGTGCTGCCTCTGCCCGCGCCCGCTGCTGGCTCTCCCACCGCCCCGCGTTGCTCCTGGCCGTGTCCTCGCTGGGGCCGGGCACTTGCCCCAGCAGGAGCTGCTCATGCTGCGACCGGCTCTGGGTGCCCACAGCTCCTCTCCCCACCCCCAGCCAACGTCCAGGGGCAGACGAGGGACCGGAGTGTGGGTAACGGGTGAGCAGCCCCCCGCAAGCACCCAGCACACGCGGCTGTCCCAGGCAGGGGACATAGCAGAGCAGCTCGTGCAGCCACGGGCAGGGTGCTCAGCTGGACCTGAGCACGCTGTGCTCCATCCTGCTTCACCTCCATCCCTACCTCGCCTCCATCCCTACCTCTCCTCCGTGCCTGGTGCGTCCGGCCGCCGCTCACCGCCCGCTCTGAGCGCCGGGCTCCGGCTCCCGGCAGCTCCCCGTGCTCAGTCCGTTTGCTAACATGCTGCTTTCACCGTTAGTTCCTCAAAACCAGTGCCGTTAATTGCTGTGACTCTCTGAAGAAGGTGATTGCAAAACACTTCCCTGAAGGCTGCGACCGCCTTGCTCGCCGCAGGAAGGAAAGCCCAGCGGCACGCACACAGCCGGCGGCGGGGAGCAGCACCCGGCCGCCCACCCTGCCCGCTCCAGCAGCCGGGACGGGGCACAGCCAGGACAGGGCACAGCTGGCTCCTTGCTGTGACTCCCCTGGGGCCACGGGGCTGGGCTGGGGGACAGGGGGACATGGCCGGGGGACAGGGCAGGGGGACATGGCAGGGGATGTGGGCTGGGGGATGTGGGACTCAGGGGGCAGGAGGCAAACCCAGCCGTGGCTGCCAGCGCAGTATGGTGCTGCCTGGGTGCAGTTTGCATCCCCCAGCCCCCTCCGCTGTCCTTGCTGGGCACTCAGGGTGGGGGACTGGGCTCAGCGCCACATCCTCGTCCCTCCCAGCTCCAGCCCTCTCCCGGGATGCGCCTGCCAACCTCACCGCCCTGGTCCCTGGGGACAGCACCGCTGCCCTTAGCAGCCAAGCCTGGGCTGTCTCCTAAAGCCTGGCCCGGGAAGAGCTGCCCTGTGAAGCCCTGTTTGACCCAAATTGTGTTCCCACCACAGAGTCCAGCTCTCCCCAGGGCGAGGGGACCCGTGAGATTCCCCAAGGGCAACCCGAGACCCAGCTGTCCCGCTGGTACCTCCCCGTGCCGACCACTAACTGGGTTTCTCCAGCAGCGCCTTGCCAGGGGTCTGGCTGCGGGACGCGGGGCAGCTCTGCCCACCCGTGCCAGGCTGGCATTGCAGCCCCGGGTGGGGAACCCTGCGTCCCGTGGGACGGGACTGGAGCTGGGGGTAAACAGGGGATTGCCCAACCCGCCACGCACTCGCAGCCTTCGCAACGGGGGCGGCTGTTGTGCAAACAGCTGTTTACTACGGGATGTGCAGCACGCGTTTCACCCCCAGCAGCGCCGTACTCGGTGCTCACGCAACCCCGCGCTGCAGACAACGGCGGGGCCAGCGCAGCCCCCACCCCGCCGTCCCCCCGGCTGCTGGCCCGAGGGAGATGGCCCAGGCTGCAGCCAGCCGCCTCGCAGCCCCGACAGCCCAAGCAAAGGTTTTCTCCCCCAGACCTCCCGTGCCAGGGCCCCAGCCCCGCGCCCGGAGCAGGCTGGGCTGCTGGCAGGGGCAGTGCGGGCGCACGGCTCCCCGGGCTGGGGTGCGGGGCCGGTTCCCACAGCCGCTGGCCTGGGGCAGGGGAGCTGCCCTTGCGACATTTCCCCGGGGTGTAGCAACCCCCAGTATTGTGGGACGGAAGAGCGTGGCTCGCCGGCTGTTTACCAGCCGGAGCGGGAATATCTGCGGGTAGCCATGGCGACGTGGGCATCTCCGTGGGAACCCGAGGGCAGGCAGCGCTGCAGAGACCCGGCTGGACACAAACAACCGCTGCCTTCCCCCGCCGTGGGGTACGGGCGAGGGGTCCCCATGTCCCGGGGTGTGGGAGGGACTGTGCGTCCCACCCCAGCACACACCAGCCCCGGGAGTGCCCCACGCTCCGCAGGGAAAGGGTCTGTCCCCGAGGAGGCTCCGAGCCTGCCGCTCTGTCCGGCCACGGCTCTCGGCACGGCTCCCTGTGCTGCGCCCGGGGCAGCGGCCCCTTCCCGAGAGCAGGGATGGAGCAGACGTGTCCCCATGACCGTGCTCTCGGTTCCCCTTTGGCTCTGAGTCACTCTCACAAGCCCATGGATCCCGTCCCTGGGATGCGACAAGGGGACAGGAGGCAGGGTGCCATCCCTGCGGGGCACCCACGACCGGAGCCTCGGGTCCCAGCCAGCCCGGCGGAGTGGCCTCGGAGGGGCCGGGGCGGGAGGACACGCAGGGAGGAGGCTGTTGGGGCACGAGAGCCGGCTGGGTGATGGCAAATCCCATGGAATGAGGCCGTGGCAGCGCAGAGGCAGGTGGTGACATGGGGACACAGTGCGGGACAGACCGGGGAGCACAGTGTGGAGGGAGAGTGGGTGCTCACGGCCCGGACGAGGCGCGTTTCAGGGTGAGCGGCGGGGTGGTGGGCTCCCAGCCCCAGCGAGAGGGAAGGCGGAAAGGGGAAGCGGCTGCGGGGCTTTTCCCGGGTTGCAGCGCGTGGGACAGGGACCGATGGCACCGTGTGGGTGGGCAGCCTGCCGGCACGGCCAGACCCCTCGGGGTGGCTCCAGTCACAGCCCACCGTTGTGCTGGAGATGGCGGACAGGGATGGATCCGGACCCTTCCCAGCACCGCAGCACGGAGCCTCCCGCGCCCGGCGGCACCGCTGGCCCTGCCACCACCGCTGGCCCTGCCACCACTGCCCCGGCACAGGGCAGGTCCCAGCGTAGGGCAGGTGTGAAGCATCTCCATTCCCCACGAGGCTGCCGAAGCTCCCACTGGTCTCCAAGCATGGAGCAGGGTGGGGGGCAGCGGACCCCCCATATGCCCCTGAGCTGCTGAGCTGTCCCCTGCCAGCACGGCGTCGCGGGGCCGGCAGAGCCCCACCGACCAGCACCGCGCTCCCACCGCTCCCCGCGTTAAGGGCCGGGGGGTGCCAGCTGCCTCCATCCCTCAGGCGTGATCGGTGCCTCCGGTTTAATCCCTGCCACGCGGATCATCGCTATTAAGCAGAGTAAAATACGTTACGGGCTTGTATCAGCTCCGCTGCCAGCAAGCGCCGGCCTCCCTAAAGAGATTTTCCCTTTCTTCTTTTTATTCCCTAAAAAATACGGCATTGCCAGTCATGTAAAATGCAAGATCCGTCTGCAAAATCTGCTGCAGTTTCTGCTGGCTGAGGAAAGCCGTGTAACCGCCGCGCGACAAGATGGACTCAAACCAAGCGCCTCGCTCAGCCCGGCAGCAACAGCGAGGGCGCAGGGGGCTGCCGGCCACGCTGCCCTGCGCGGAGGCGGAGGTGGCGGGGAGGAGACCCTCTGCTCGGGACGGCTGCACCGGGGACACCGGGGGACATGGGGGGACATGGGAGCCCAGGCTGCCAGCGAGGAGCTGCCCGGGGGAGGGAGCCCGGCCGGGACCCTGCTGTGTGCGCAGGCTGCGGTCACCAGGTCCCCGAGCACCGGGGATGCCAGCGGTGCTCGTCCCCGCCATGTGCCACCGCAGCCACCCGCTCCTCCCCAGCGCGGCCGCTGCAGATTGGAGAGAATTGATGACGGGAGTCCGAGAGGCTGACCTTGAACAGGCTCCTGACACATTGCTATAATTAACGAGGCAGGAGGACTAATTTTCTGTGTTGCAGCAATCCGGGGAGTCCCTGGTGGGCTCAGGGAGGGGGAGGACGGGGCAGGAGGGGCAGAGAGCTGCCTGTGCTGCCTGCCATTATTCATCTCTAATCTGCAAGATGCCAAGAGGAGGTGCAGGGGCTGCAGCTTCGATGGGACCATGTAAAACCCTCCTGTCCCTGCTGGCTCTGTGGCCCCCGTGTCTGCAGCAGAGACACCTCCCCGTGCCCGATGCCCGAGCCCCGTGCCGGCCCCTCATCCCCCGACACGCCGGGAAATTCCCACTCCTTTCTGCCGAGACGCTCCAGAGCTCAGACCTGTGGAGCCTTTTCTCCCTCCGCCATTGCTGAAAAACAATTTCCTTCCGATGCTGCCCCTTCTCAAGCCAGCCGGGCAGGGGGATTTTCCTGCCCCCCCGCACCCTCAGCCCCCCGTGACTGCGGTGCCAAGCAACACGCCTGATCCCAGCTGCCAGGGCTGCACGGCCGATTCCTGACACTTCCCGGCAATCAGGCTGCAAGCACAGCGCTATTATTTTTCTGCTCTAATAAACACCCCTGACAATAACAGAAAAAATCAGCTTTTATCGGGAGAAAAGTCTATCTGGAGATTATTTACTCAGAGTCAATAGCTGTGAGCGGAGGCCGTTAGCCCGGGCAGGCGCTCGGAACAGCCGGACCATCGCGTGGAAACGGGGCAAAACCCTCCCAGTGCATCTCCCGCTACACAAACACACGGCCACGGCTGCGCGCGGCAGGAGGACCCCCGGCACCCCCAGCCGCTTTACCCTGGGGTGAGCCGCGAGGCGCTGCCCGGGGCCGGACCCCTGAGACACTTCGGGTGCTCGAGCGCGGCGGGCGGGAGCAGCCGGGGGGGCTGGAGCCCGGCTCGGAGCCGGCCGCCGCTCATCAGCCACACGCTCAGGTCTGCAAGAGCAAGAGAGTCACGGTCAATTGAGTTGCAGCTAATCACAAAGGGCAATTAAACGACTGCTTCTCGAGGGCTATAAACATCACCGATTTAAATCCAGTGACACACGGAGAGAGGAATCCAACCAAGCAGCCTCCAAAAGTACTTTATTCCCCATTATTTTCATTAGCTGGCTTGTAATTTGATTTGTCCCTCTCCTGCTGCTGGCTTTTTCCACGGCCAAGAGGAGCGACAAATGAAACCCCCTCAAACTCGCGAACCCCGACGGCGTGCAGGCAGGGCGGGAGTGACGCAGCTCCTCCGGCTCCCGAAACGCGGCCGCGTTTGTGCCCCGCGAGAGGGGACCGAGGGGTCGGGGTGCCTGGACCGTCCCGGATGGCGAGCCCCTGCCACCTCGGCACCCCGCAGCCCGCCGGCAGGGCCATGCAGGACCGAGCCCCACGTTGCCGGAGTCACCGTGGCCAAGCGCTCCGGGGATGGGGACAGAGCCCGAAGCCACAAACCAGGCAGGGGACCCGCCATCCCCGGAGCAGCGTGCCAGGGACCCCACCTCTGCTGCTGCTGTCACGCGCCCGGGCTGGCTTGTTTTCTGCAAATTCCAATTAATTTCACTCGGCTTTTCTGACAAGACAGATTAAGGTCCTTCCCCTTCAATCCAGTTCTCTGGGGACACCTCTGCCACGCCGTGGGGTCCCATGGCCCGTGGGGCTGCCCTGCGCGCCGCAGCCCGGGGATGCCGCAGGCACCTGCCGTGGTCCCGCTGCGAGCTGGAGCCCGTGGCCCAGCCTGGGAGAACTCCCCAGGCTCTCGCTGTGCTTCCCAGCGGCTGCCAGCGCTCTGCCCAGGGCCACGCTGCCGCAGCCGGGACGGCTTTGCTCGTCAGCGGGGAGCTCGGGGCCAGGGCCCCGCGGTGGGCACCACTGTCCCCATCACCCATCTCCGGGCGCACCCTGCGCCGCGCCAACGTCCTCCCCCCGTTATCCGCGATTTCCTTGAAAGCTGTCAGGCTTCGCCGGGGCACCGTTGCAAATGAAGACAGAAGAAAACATCCAGGTCTGCGCTTATTCCACTAGAAATTAATCCCCCCCTTCTTATTTAAAGGTATCGGTGAATGAGGCCAAGTTGTTAAATGACAAAAGAAAAATGATTCTTGCCTTCCAGGGTTATTAAAATCATGTTCTACAATTTTAGCAGCCACAAGGAAGCCCAGATAATGACAGATGATGATAATACATCTCCACCACAGCCCGGTCTATAATGATACTGCCCATATCTCTTGTATTACCACCAATTACTCGGCGTATAAGTATAATGAAAATGCACATCCATTCTGGGGAACTGCATTTGCTGCCTCTGAATCCAATTTCTCCCTCTCCCAGCCGGTGCAGGAGGCTGCTGGCCGGAGCCACGGCCGTGCCTGGCTCTGCTCTCGGGCTGGGGGAGCCTCGGCTGTTCCCGGCCGGCGGCAGTGCCTGCGTGGGGTGCGCGGAGACCCTCGCCCCGGCCATGTGCCGCAGCGGGGACGGGCACGCCTGTGGCTGGACGACGCCTGGCCGGCGGGGACAGCTCTGCGCAGCGAGGACGGGCGGGAGATGCTGTGACGCGCAGACTGCAGGAGGAACCCGCGAAGATACAGAGCAACGCGAATCCTCTCGCCTGTGCGAAGGCAGTTAACGCCTAACCCGGCTGGGGCTGGGGCTGGGGCAGCCCACCCCAAGCTCCCGACAGCTTTCACAGAATCACAGAACGTTCGGGGTGGGCAGGGACCTCTGTGGGTCACCCAGCCCAACCCTCTGCCGAAGCAGGGACACCTACAGCAGGCTGCACAGGACCGTGTCCAGGTGGGTCTCGAATATCTCCAGAGAAGGAGCTTTCCCTGCTGCCAAAACCCACTTCGAAATCCACATCCAAGTGCTGAGACAGCACTGTCCCACTCAGCGCAGCATCTCCCTGCTCAGCGCAGCACCGTCCCGCTCAGCGCAGCATCTCCCTGCTCAGCGCAGCACCGTCCCGCTCAGCGCAG
>Ga0065711_1011055_pt1 | contig 11312 bp, 6 predicted proteins | sample Hoacrofraction12_FD_59098 | JGI IMG/M metagenome (GOLD analysis project Ga0065711, IMG submission 59098) | Hoatzin crop microbial communities from Cojedes, Venezuela - Epithelial fraction 12 v2 (version 2) | ecosystem: Host-associated > Birds > Digestive system > Esophagus > Crop | place... | reverse complement strand
CCTGGGGGACACCACTAGTTACCGGCCTCCAACTAGACTCAGTGCCGCTGATGACAACCCTCTGAGTTGTGCCATTCAGCCAGTTCTCAATCCACCTCACTGACCACTCATCCAGCCCACACTTCCTGAGCTTCCCTAGGAGGATGTTATGGGAGACAGTGTCAAAAGCCTTGCTGAAGTCGAGGTAGGCAACATCCACTGCTCTCCCCTCATCTATCCAGCCAGTCATGCCATCATAGAAAGCTATCAGACTAGTCAAGCATGATTTCCCCTTGGTGAATCCATGCTGACTACTCCTGATAACCTTCTTTTCTTCCACTTGCTTAGAGATGACATCTAGAATGAGCTATTCCATCACCTTTCCAGGGATGCAGGTGAGGCTGACCAGCCTATAGTTCCCTGGGTTCTCCTTCTTGCCCTTTTTGAAGCTTGGAGTGACTTTGGCTTTCCTTCAGTCCTCGGGAACCTCTCCTGTCCTCCAGGACCTTTCAAAGATGATGAATAGTGCCTCAGCAATGACATCTGCCAGCTCCCTCAGCACTCGTGGGTGCATCCCATTGGGAACCATCAATTTGTGGGCATCTAGCTTGCTTGAATAATCTCTAACCCAGTCCTCCTCAACCAAGGGATGGTCATCCTTACTCCAGGCTTTTTCTCTTACCTCTAGGGGCTGGGATGCCTGAGGGCCAGCCTTAGCAGTAAAGACTGAAGCAAGAAAGGCATTCAGTAATTCTGCCTTCTCTGTATCATCAATTACCAGGGCACCCACCTCATTCAGCAGCAGGCCCACATGTTCCAGGATGTCCATCCTTCACTCCAAAAAGCATCACATTTTTCCAAGAGATTCTGTTCTTGATTCCCCAGCTTCCTACAAGAGTGAATCATAACAGTTACACATAAGGAGTCTGACTTGAGATTCTACAGATAACTACAGATCAATTTTTTTACATTCTGAGTTAAATTTTTGAATCAATACTTTTTTAATATACTTGACTCTATGAAATAATCTTAATTCTATCTATTGATATATTTATATACACCAATATATTTGGTCAGATATATGTGTAACATTCATTTTCCTTTCATATTTCAGGAACAATAATTCTTATGAGACAAATTATTCTGTAAAGCTCCTTTGCATGGGGGAATAGAGCCAGATGCCAGAAAGCACTGGGGGGGAAATTAACATTGCAATTGTATGAGAGCACTTTAAATTGCTATACTCTCCCAGGGTAGAAAGAGGAACTTAAAGCTTTTTCTTCTCCATTCTTCTTCAGTCTGCACCTAGCTGCATAACTCTGTGGTAAATAGCACTATATGTTAAAAAAAAAGACATAAACAAAGAGAAAAAAAACAAACTAGCCCCTGAACTGGAAGATAAATATGGCCTTCAGTCTTAGCATTGGCTCTGCCTCTACCACTGGCAGACAGCATGTGGATACTGGGAACGGCACATGACACGGAAGTCCATAATACAAAACCAAAGCATGTCATTATATAAGACATTGGCAGTACACAGTACACAGAAAATTGTCTGTTCTTCTGTTTGAATAAAGAATGAAAACTCATGGACAGTATTACTAAACTGATAAATGAGTTCTAGCAAATTACTTCTTTATGTATCCCTTTTGCCATCTGCAAAGTTATGTAGTTACCTCTGAGGGCTGGGTTTTTTACTAAGGTTTATGTAGCTAGCATTCATAGAGTATTTGAGGTCCTTGTCTGCTTCAAAACTTGAGATTTTACTGAATGACAAGCTAAAAAAGAGAGAGAGAGCATCCAACACTTGCCCAACAAATAGATTCTAAATAACATGGGATATTTGTCACTGTTTCACATTTCTGAACTTACCAGGTAAACACACAGTCACAATCTAAAGTTTTAAAATAATGGAAAGCTCGTTAATCTGTTCTGTCCATTTCATTGCTGGTTCAACCCCTGTTTATATACAATATGTGAATATGTGACATTTGTAGAGGATTTGGCTTATTTGAGAAATATATGTATCATGGCACTAGGGTAAATTTTTATTTAAAGTGCATTTACTTTCTCCATATTTTTTATGTCTCAGAAAGCTTGATGTCACCATAAAGTTTTTATATGATCTAAAACATCCCTCCAGGAAAACAATTGTTCCTACCCCTGTGTATTAATACTTTTCCAGCTTCTCTGTGTCTGTAGAAAGGCATCCATGCTCATTGCTGGCCCTGCTGTGACCTTACCACTGGCCAGAAGATACACCTGCCTGAAATCAGAGTGCAGGGTATGTCACTTTTGCACTGGACTACAGTTTCCAGCCAAGATGGGAAAAGACATTTCTGTGAAGATCTGGGACTGATAGCATAACTGTAAATGTGAATATGGATGTCTCAAAGCATAGGTTTTTAAATGAGCCTATACTTTAATTGCAACACTGGCCCTATTACAGTATCCCCATGGTGATTTTCAGCAGGGTGAATCATTGCTCTTCCACATGCTGTCACCAAGCCAGGCCCTGCAGGCATCTAATCATCCGTTATCATGTAATAAACACCTCCAATGCAGATTGACAGTAGGTGTCAACGACTCCACAGTATTGTAGAATGTGCTCCGAGCAGCGTGGGATGCTGGGCTTGGAAAGACACTGTTTAGCCCACAAAATCATTGATATTCCAAGGAAAAGTAAAGATCTTCAGTCTCAGTAAATCACATCTGGAATTTGATTTCCAGTATGACAGAGGTTCAGGCCTACCTGGAATTCTTATCTCCTTCATTGTAACACCTACTCCCCCCCAAAAGCCCCATCCTAAAATAAGTTTTAATAAGAGCTATTGAAAAAAACGCACAGTATATCCTTGCTACCTGATCAGAATTACCAACTCAGGTTCTGCTGTAGCATCCCTCTTTTTCTTTATATCCTCTGGGATGCAGAAAATAGTGTAATATTTTCAGGCCTTACTCAGTAATAGAAAGGACCTATTTTTAGATGTGAATATTAAGTTATAAAGAACTGTGTTTCTTAGTCCTTTTCAATGAAGTGGGGACAAGAGAAAACAGGATGATGTTTAATCAGAGAACAAAGTGTAAATGTTATGACCTGTGCTAACAAAACATTTAGTCACCATACTACCAGTTTACTGGAACATACTACAAAGACCTATGCAGGATTAACTGTTTAGGACCTGCTCTGCCCATATGACATCAACAGAGATGAAAACACCAATTCACTACTTCAGCTTTTTACTGATAGAACTAAAAGCAATCTCCAAAGCCGTTTGCTTGTCCCACCAGAACCTGATAAGCAACCATTTGGCCCACGTAGCAACTTCTTCTTTCACTATATGTGCAGACTACCTACCTAAGCAATGAATCTGTCACTGTCTATGAGCAGGGCAATAGCTACAAACCATCAAAAATGCCCACAGTCGAGACAGCAAGCCAGAAAAAGGCAGATTTGGAGCATGGGAATATAGCCATGGTGTCAATCAAGCTGTACAAAAAACTTGCTGAGAAGTGAGGAAGGGTGAAGAGAGACATATACCATTGTGGGACCAGACTGAAAGGAACCCTAGGCTATTTCAGAGAAGAGAAAAAAACTTTAGCAATGTGGAAATGTGTTGAGAGAGTACAACACTGAAAATTATAATAAACCACTCATTAATGTAACCTGGGCATATGTTCCATATTGCCTTATACTTGCACAGAAATTTATCCATTGACAGGGCAAACGTTAAAGGCTGCTAACTGAAACACCTTCTGAATTCTCACTGGCACATTGGCCAATGGTAAGAAAACTGCTTGGACTGGGCTAACCATGCATTTCTTCCAGTTATCTCACTTTATTGTGTACATCCTACAACACTGGGTTTAAAGATACCGCTGTGGCTTTGCTGGTAGTCTTGACGGCTCCTTTTGAACCTTCTCCTTGATTTTCACTGTTCTCTCTCCTGCAGCCTTTCTTCAAAATCAGCAGGTGGTATGTTGTCCTGGCTTGTATGGAAGTTACACTTCAGTTCTCAGAAATTCTGTTTGCCTTCTATTAAACCCACAAGATAATCAATGATGACAAGGTTTTATTTCCTGATGAGAAGAAGCCACTTTATTTCTGTGGCATATCTTCTACTGAAATACGTGTTTCACCTTTGCATATTCCTAAGGACAGATTATTGTCCTGACAATTTCCTAATTTTCAACACAGACAGAAATTTAATTAGAATAAGCTTTTTTATTATTATTTTAACATCAAGTTGTTTTTTTCTTCTCTGTGAAGAGAAAATGGGAAAGATCTCACAGCCCATTAAACAAGCAGTTCAAGTCTTAAAGTGGTGCACTGAAGCACTCAGTCTATAGGAGCAATGGGTTTAATTTGCACTGATATGCTAACAAAACTAAGGGTCTGGCAAAGCTTTTATTTAGGACTTTTTATGAAATCTCATGTAGGCATCTTACCACACATGGATTGTTACTGGGGGAAGTGGGGTTTAGATATTTGTAACTGCAGGGAGCACAGTGCTGACTATTGTGTTTTTCTTGAAGCAGTGTTGGCTTTGTTAACCTATAATGAATCTGGGAATTACTTTATTGTGAACTCCACAACTCATATGCAAGCTGAATAGTAAACTGTTCTGACTACAAACAAGATATAACCTCAGATCATTGCTTTAGTCTTACCTCCTGGCTGTATCTCAGCAGCAGTAAAGAATAGACCTTTGAACTCAATATAACAAAATTGATTTACAGTAGCTAAAGACTTCCTTCAGGATTTTACAGTTTTATATTTTCAATTAGTTCATACAAATTTAAAAATCTGCTGATAGTCTTTTCTGAATCAAAGAATTACGGCATTTTATTTGTATAGATACATACATGCTGGCTTTCTTTGGAACTGTCCAAAAGATTTCAAAAGGTTTTTCCAGGACATTTCTATTCTTAGTTAATACATTATGATGGCTCTAATCTTAGAATATCTGGGAAGACTAACCAGCTGGAGACAAGACCAGAATCTTTTTAGGCAAATGTTTATCAGTTGTAATACATCAAAAACTTTCAGGAAAAGCATTTTATTCCAGGGAGGTAAGGCAGTGGCATAATAGCCAAAAAAATGAAAAACTGTACACCTTTTATGTATTAGTTTTACAGCCAGCATTCATACATATAAAGAACCTCAAAGTGAGTTAGGATTTGAAAGCCTAAATAGTAATGGCCTCACTATGCTGGGCATTTTGTACAGAAATCTAAAGGAGAGAAATCTGCTGTCAGCTGGCCATTTTTGTAGTTAGAATGATAACATCTTAACTGTTATCAAACACAGAATTAGGACTTTCTTGCACTGAATATATAAGTGTCCATAGATTGAGCTGAAGAATAAAGGTCAAGACTTAAGTGGCAATGTCCAAGCTCCTTAATTTGGACACATGAAAACACATACCATGCCTTGGCCAGTGGGTAATGCAGACAGATGGGGAGGGGTTCAACTCTGTAAATCAAATATAGGTATTTACTGTAGGGTGACCTTGCACATTACCTAGGCTTCATTGACAGGAGTGACTCCTTTGAATATAATAGCTTAGACATCTAGTTCGAAGTTTGACATTTCTATTTGGGTGTCTTTACCTGAATCTGAAGCCTAATTTTGAACTGAAACAACCAATGTTATGAACAGGAAAAAAATAAAGAAAGCAGTTACTGCACTGCATCTGAAGAGAAACTAGAAAAGCAAGGCTACAGGGAAAGAAAATGAACAATCTCAGCATTCTGCTGTTTAATAAAAATAAAATGAAAAATACGACAGCCGACTCTCCATCCTCTCCAAAGCTGAGTTTTGGTATCCACAGGCCACAGTTCAGTCACCGTATGGAAAAAGCTGTAATTATGCATTCAGTAAAAAATAGTAGGAGTATTCCAGATGGTAGAGAAAAAGTGGTCTTAGTCATGCCCCAAAGAAATTAGAAAGCTTGTCATAATCATACAGCAACTAGAAAATGAAAAATGCACTGTCTGGGAAAGCGGAAAACTGAGGGTCCCAGTGATAAACTCACATGATTAGTCAGTGCTGCTAGCTCTGAATACAGAAAATCAGGGTGTCGCAGTACTTTCCCCCAGTGAAGATGAACTGTTATAAAATTCTGGTAATCATTTTAGATTTCCAACACTGCTTTTGTTCTCTGCATTGAAGAAAATCACATGAATCACATAAACGCTATTTACTGACTATACAGCTATACTACATATATATATATAAACTACACATGCACAGTCTAGTGACCTACATCATTTCCCTACAGGAGGCTGGAGCTTTTGCAACAGAAGGCGTGAAGGTTACACATGAACCCTGTTTAAAAGGCAACAGATTTCAACCTGTATTAAATTTGGCATGAAGATATTGCTTTTGACCATCACTGAGAATTCCACAAGTGTGGCCATCAGAGCCTCATTTAAGACAGACCTGTGGACTCCCAGCATGGAGTGAGCAATAGTCGTAAATATCTGTCTTGAGAAACTGAGACAGAGATGCTTGAATCAAGCAAACTTACAAATGAGGCATTGTCACACTTCCTCCCTTGATAAGGGACCTTGGCAGGCAAGTGGAACCCCACAGAGGCAGGATGCTGTCTTGCAAAACCCACCCATCTCCTTCTGAGATGCCACATAGGCAGGGAAGTTAAACACTTGCATGAGGCTGAAGGTCAACTCTGCAGAGGGGGATTGTGAGACCACCAAGACCCCTCCGTGCCCACCAATTCATTTTGAGAAATTTAGTGACAGGGGTCCTCCCCTGAGGAGGGATGACAGGCACCCAAAGGGTATAAAAGGAGAATGGGCAAGCCTCCTGGCACGTGCCCACCACTGGAGGACACTGACCACCAGCAGAAACTGCCAATGGATGCAAGGGTGGTGATATCTTTTCTCTTATTTCTCCTTCTGTTTTCGTCTCTTTCTCTATCTTTGACTTGATTTACAGGCAAATAAGTGTAATGTTGTTGTAAGATTGCCAATCCGCTATATATTATCGTTTTGCAAATCAGATATTATATCCTTGAAAGCTTTGCTAAGTCAATATCCGTTGTAACCCCACTGTGTTAAAGTAATGTTGTTATAAAGTCGCAAAGATACCATCTTTTTTAATTTCACTGAATTCCAAGGAAAGCTTTGTTTTTAGATGAACCTTTTGGGTCATTGTTGTGACTCCTGGATACCGCACACAGAAATGAAAAAGCTCACCTTCCCTTACCCACTGAGTGAAACAGGACATGACTCAAGTGTCCTACAGCAGAGCTGTGGTTCAGGGCTTCACATTCAACAGCAACTAGTTCCTCACCTGGCATAAAGAGCTACTGAAGTAAATAATGCTACCTTGATTTAGAATAGATGTAAATTTTTTCTTGTCAGTGAAATTTTTACATAAAAGGTAACATAATAACAAACAAAATATGTAAGTTTGCTATTAAATGTGATTTAAAAATATTTATTCAAATTTATATATTAAAAATATATTTATAAAAAATATAAATTTTTACTTTTTTCCAGGATTTTCTTTTTCGGTTTCTTTGGGGTTTTTTTGCATAGCATGGCATGCTGCTGAGATGCTATCTGTATTGATGATAATTTCAACTTGGCCATGTGACAATTTCAGTACACAATATGCTCATGCTTTGCACAAATGGCTATATAATGTTTCATTAAGGACTGTAAATACCCATCAACCTAATCACAGAAATGCTGTTTCAGTGATTTTAGGGCCATTTAATCTGGGCTATGATGACAGGGATGAATAGCTTTATTTTTTTAACAGTTGCCATTGCAATTACAATGAGAAAAATATTTTTGTGGAACAATTAGGCAGCCTTTCCTTTTGCCCTGATGCATTTGAGCAATAAGAGTATCCTTCTATAAAAAGTTCTTGAAATTGTCATAGGAATGTTTTTCTTCAAATAGCTTTCTATAGCAGCTTTCTAATCTCCTCAGGAACACAAGATCAGCTCCAACTATGTCGTGATATTTTTTCACCTCTTGTTTGCACCTCTGCTTGCCTTTTTTGTGATGACCAAATTCCCTTCCCAAACTACTCTCTGTCATGGAATTGCTTCATTCTGCATTATTAGTTAAAGACAAACTTGTTCTTAATTGTATGTGAAGTCTGGACAAATTGAGACTTCAGGTAGGTTAATTCTTTTGACTACTGAGAGCTCTTATATCCCTTAGAAATGTTGCCATTTCAACTAATTCTGTCACTCGTACGAAACTGTTGCTCATCACAAAAATACTTGTGGGAAACACTAAATCAGGAGAAATGAAATTTTGCTTTTGAAAAATAAAATTAAAAAAAAAATCAGTCTAAATAACTTCAAGGCACAACATCCTCCACAGACTAGAACATATGTAAGAACAACAGAAAGGAGAGTGGAGAAGGATGCATTGTCAAAGATGGTCAGGCACGCTTGGACATCTTTGGTCATGCATTCTGCACACATGGTCCTGACTTTTTTTTTAAGGAGTTTTTTATGATTTCCAAAGAATGATGTATTTACGTATGAATTTCAATCCTGTAACAATTCTAAAATGGTCACAAAATATATTTTGTGTAGTTTGAAAATTAGGAGAAAGGAATAATTATCAGGGTACAGAAGCACTGGAAAAGGCCTTCTAGAGAGGTGTGAGTTTTCTGTCCTTGGAATTTCTTACAATTTGCCAAGACAAATCTAAGACTGACCAGTCTAGTGTTGACAATAGTACTACTACATACAGCAGGCTGCATTAGATGGTATCTGGATGTTCCTTCTAACCAACACTTCTATGACTCCATGCCTAAAGTCCTTTCTTCATAATATGTACACATATTTAGTAGAACAAATTCAAGTCTTGTTCAAAAACATCAATTAGCATCTGATGTAGCTCTTCTGTTTTAACAGAACTGTGACACTGAACTTGATAACGAAGTACAAGACTTCAGATAAATTTAATAAGCACCACAGTTTTAAAAAGTAGAGTTCGAAGCTGGCTAATGAAAGGTTTAGGTCCAATTACATAGCACCATGTAGAATGAAATCCTTCAGCAGCATTTGAAAAAATATCTGCTTGATTCACTGAATTCTTAAGGAGTATTTAATGTTGATTTCAGTGGATAATGGATGCAGTTATGAATGTCTTGAATGTATGCCCAGCTCCAGTTACACCAAAGTTTGTTATCAGATATATGTTGGTTCAGAAATTCAAAGTGCTTTTCAAATAATAATTCTTTAAAACTGCAGTAATTATTATACCATAGAAATAGGAAGATTTTAATGTCTGCAAGGAATCCTAACATTGAATTACATGGTGGCTAAGAATGTGGGAATAAGGAGGGTTTTGAAAACACAGTGTGACCTAAGAATACGATATTAGGACTTTATCCTTTAAAGAAGACAAGTTTAAAGATTTGTGACCACTAGTGGTACTACTGATGGCTTTGGCTACATTTTTAATAAAGATAAATCTATATATGGCAGTGTAATCAAAGCAAAAGGATACAGCATATTGATCTTACTTTGGAAGAGCTAATGGAGACAAGTAATGCCAAGACTGAAAATGTCCCAAGAAGTAGTGGGGCAACTCTGTATCACATTAACAAGAAACCCACCCACAATCACACATCTTGGGTACATCAGGGAAATGTTCATACACATTGAATGAAATCTTTTGGGAGGGTAATAAATCCTACACAACAAATCATATACTAACAGGTTCTTAGGGGAATTGAAATAAATCCTCACAACCGCTTAGTGGGTAATCTCCAGATCAGATTCCCATTCTTCTTTAGAGGAAAATAATATATTGCTTCTTATACTCTCTTCCAGCCAAATGCTATATATCAAAGATATGAATGTAGTTGAAATATTGATCCTGAGCCAGAGCGAAACTAAAGGAAAGTTTAATACATTCCCTTATTTAAAAAAAAAAAAAGAAAGAAAAAAATCAGAAAATACTACAAATGTAACTGCTGGACAAAGGAAATCTAGATAAAAATGGAAATTAAAATAGGAAATGGGGTACACCCTTTGCTACTTACTTTTATTCCTGCAAGGTGAAGAATAAAATCTAAGAAAGAGCTTGATTATTCTGTGTAAAGAGCAATAAGTAGTACTAAAGGATGCAGAAAACATTGTTGCTCTCCATCATCTATCAGCAGTCCTGGTTAATAGGGAGGTCCCAGACAACTGGAGGGTTGCCAGTATAACACCCATCTACAAGAAGGGCCAGAAGGAGGATCCCAGGAAGTACAGGCCTGTCAGCCTGACCTCGGTGCCGGGCAAGATTATGGAGTGATTCATCTTGAGTGCGCTCACTGGGCATGTGAAGGACAACCAGGGGTTCAGGTCCAGCCAGCATGGGTTCATGAAAGGCAGGTCCTGCTTGACCAGCCTGATCTACATCTATGATCAGGTGACCTGCCTAGTGGATGAGGGAAAGGCCGTGGATGTTGTCTACCTGGACTCTATTAAGGCCTTTGACACTGTTCCCCACAGCATCCTCCTGGAGAAACTAGCTGCCTGTGGTTTGGATGGGTGTACTCTTCACTGGATAAAGCACTGGCTGAATGGCCGAGCTCAGAGAGTGGTGGTGAATGGAGTTAAATCCAGCTGGCGGCCAGTCACAAGTGGTGTTCCCCAGGGGTCAGTTTTGGGTCCGGTCTTGTTTAACATCTTTATCAACAATCTGGATGAGAGGATGGAGTGCTCCCTCAGTAAGTTTGCAGATGACACCAAGCTGGGTGGGAGTGTCAATCTGCTTGAGGGTAGGAAGGCTCTGCAGAGGGATCTGGACAGGCTGGACTGATGGGCTGAGGCCAACTGTATGAGGTTCAACAAGGCCAAATACCGGGTCCTGCACTTCAGTCACAACAACCCCATGCAACCCTACAGGCTTGGGGAGGAGTGGCTGGAGAGCTGCCTGGTGGAAAAAGATCTTGGGGTGCTGGTTGACAGCTGGCTGAACATGAGCCAGCAATATGCCCAGGTGGCCAAGAAGACCAACGGCATCCTGGCTTGTATCAGGAACAGTGTGGCCAGCAGGAGTAGGGAGGGGATCGTGCCCCTGTACTCAGCACTGGTGAGTCTGCACCTGGAGTGCTGTGTTCAGTTTTGGGCCCCTCACTAGAAGAAAGACATTGAGTTGCTGGAGCGTGTCCAGAGAAGAGTAACGAGGCTGGTAAAGTGTCTAGAGAACAAGTCTTATGAGGAGCGGCTGAGGGAGCTGGGGCTGTTTAGTCTGGAGAAGAGGAGGCTGAGGGGGAATCTTATTGCTCTCTACAACTACCTGAAAGGAGGTTGTAGTGAGGTGGGTGTTGGTCTCTTCTC
>Ga0065711_1049437_pt1 | contig 11313 bp, 3 predicted proteins | sample Hoacrofraction12_FD_59098 | JGI IMG/M metagenome (GOLD analysis project Ga0065711, IMG submission 59098) | Hoatzin crop microbial communities from Cojedes, Venezuela - Epithelial fraction 12 v2 (version 2) | ecosystem: Host-associated > Birds > Digestive system > Esophagus > Crop | place... | reverse complement strand
GCTAACCCACACCATGTGCACTATCAGAACTTTCTCAATGGCTATTCTTAGCTGTCTTTTCCAGCAGCCTGTTCAGTTATGCTGTTTTGCTTAAGCGGCCTAGTCATGCTAATTCTCAAGCTACATCAACCCCAACACATGCCTGTAAATGCAATGGGATTTCTAGGTCTTGCTAGAGTGCTAACAGGAATGAGGAACCTTTTTGCTCTGAGTCAAGATATGGTGTTCAACCCAAAAAAGCAAAAAATGCTCCTACATTACAGGCAGGTATACTAACATTTTCAAGATTGTAAGACAATCCGTTACAAAACTGAAAGCAAGACCAGTAAATTCAACGTTTCATTAAGAGGGTGGAACATGGTAATAGAATAGAGGATATTGTCTGTTGTCAAATGCTATGTATCAATTTATTTTATTTCTGGGTACATGTTCATGTGAAATTGGACTAACTTTCCTTTCTGTCAAATGTAATGCTTACGGTTCTGGCAACATCTGTTTTGTTTCACCTGCTAGGGCCGTGGAACTCTAGACTCAATTAGGTCTTTCCAATTCAAAGAAGAAAAGCTCCTAGGAAAACTAGCCAGGAGCCCCTGTTTTTACAATGGATTGCTTGGCTTGTTGCAATCCATTCAGCCAAACATTCTTTTTTTAAAGAGTTTGAGAGCATGTGTGAATACCAAGTACATGAACTGTGATTAGCACCTTCCCTTAGAAGTCTCCTTCTAGGAAATCTTATTTGATTTGTTCTTGTCTCAGGTAAATAAAACGAACAAAGTGGAGATGACCTTTGACCCACTAATTAATCACTTGCTTCTGTTAACTGTTCCTCAGTCAATGTTATTAAGTGGCATCATCCGAGGGTAAACAGGCAACTGTGTAAAGAGGCTTAAGTGCCATCTGTCCTTACCTGCTAAGGTTCTTTTGCCCTTTGGAGTTGATCCCTTGGTCTTATTGCTTTTTTCCTTTCTTTTTTTTTTTTTTAATCTTAAGAAGAGATTTGCATGCAATATGATTAAAATACACAGCTGGCCAATTGAACCCTAGCTCCATGGCTGTTTGAAGGCACTCAGCGATTGCAAGCAAGTAAGGTTACACTGTATATCTCTCAGTGATCAGAGAAATGAAGACAGCTGTCACTTGCAGACTAATGGCGATTAGCAATAGTTAATGTGTGAGGTAAATATTAGCAGGGAAGTATTTACCCATACAGCCCTGATGAGGACTTGCAATGAATGATGAACACTCCTTCCAACAACAAGACTAGAAGATCACTATCTGCTAGTACTCTTTCTGCTGGACCAGTTAGAAGCATGAATTTAAGGCTGATTCATCACTCCCTCCTTATGGCATACATTCTGTCAAAGTCAAGCAATCAGATATGTTTTCCACCTAGATGTCATTTAAGTGAATGAAAACAACACAGCAAGACAAATTTCGTTGATCCAGCTCTGCCCTGTGCATGAATTGCTCCTGCAGGTGAGCTGAACAATGGAGAATGTAGTCACGGATGCTTACAAATTCGTGTACAAAATGATTGTACCCTCACTCACACATTTAATTGCACCTTACTCCCTGTTATGTGATCGTTCTATGCCTGGATGGATGCTTTTTTCTGTCAGGTGGCCCGACATCAGCCCTACTCTTCAGGTCATTAGTTAATGTGTAAGATCAGCTTTTGAGCAACTTAATACCTGATAACAAGCATGATCTGTACTTTTGCAGAGAGAAAGACTAAATTAGGTTGTATGTAAGACTGTACTGCATAAATCTTAGAGTTCAGAGAGACCAATGGGAATTCTTCATGGTTTGCAATGCTCACAACTTCATCTCCACAAAAAAGCAGGGTTGAACAAGATTCTGACAATTTTCATGTCTGCTGGTGGAGGTGGGGGTTGTGGCACTCGTCAGTTTTCAGGATTATGGGCCTTTATCTTTTGAGGTTAAACTGGATCCATGGATTGTAAGGGTGCAGTCATAAGGCATTGGTGTTCTCAACGATTTTTATAGCCTTTAGGCTGGATTATTGTTCAGTAGATCAATACTATCTACTTAAAATCCTTGCAAAAGTAAAATCATTGTTGGTTCTTTGCCACAAATTATCAATGAATGTGGGTGGGCTGCTTAAAATCTGTATATTCGCAGTGCAGAAGCGGAAAGTAGTAAGATCGGTGGAGTTTTGTGGACTGGTAAAATGACCCTTGAATGAAAAGTGGCCGAATTAGTGGAGTTGCACTGGTGTAATTGAGGTTACAGCCAGGCTATGAAGGTGGAATTCTTCCCTCTACCTTGATGCATCAGAGAGCAGAACCTGGCCCAGAGCTGATTATCTGTTTGAATAATCTGTCAGGTGCTTTGGAGGTAAAAGGTGCTCTGTAAATTTTAGTCATCATTTATTGGAGCGCTACATACAGGCAGAGAAGCAAAGCCTGCTAGAGGCACTTCAACAGGGTGTTAGGAGTGATCTTCTAATGAAACATATTGCACTAGATGTATGGATATTTGTTGAGCATAATCATATAATTCTTCTTACTATAAAACACCTGACATCCTTTCCTTTATCTCCCTATTTTATTTAATTTTATCCCTAGTTTTCTTTATTATTTAAATAAATCAAACCAAATAGCCATGTACTAATATATTTATTTATACAAAAGAAGTGTGATCCCAGCTCCCTACAGCTTTTTATAGAAAATAACAGAGCAGAGTGAATCATTTAAGCTGGATGGTTTATTTGGTTGTGGGTTGCGCTTTCTGGTTCATGAAATGTTTATGAGCCAATCACATTTCACATGCATTCGTTATTGAAAATAACCTGTGAAGTAATGAATAGCTCACACAGGGGCTGGGGAGGACATTCGTTGCTAAGACTTCAAAACACACACTGCATCTGTTACTTACGCTAGTCACCTGGTTGTCTCTCTGCTTCCTGACGGCATTACTTAATTGACTAATTAATCAACAGATTGTGAATTTTGAGTATTGCACCCTTGTATGTGGCTTGATGGTTGCTCTCAAGGATATTCAATGCCTCAGAAGACTTGAACCTAGGCCCAGATAAACAAGTCAGTTCCAGGAGTGGGGATGGGACATAAACAGCCTCCTGTATGGAAGTGATTTTCCCTTCAGTGACTATTTGTGACTTTATATTCCAGGTTTGTTTTCAACAGTCTAAAGCTTCCTAAAAGTGAGTGCAAAAAGAAAGAAGGCACTGTCCTCCCATTTGTGTCCTCTGTGACATAAAGCGCCTTTCCAGGGAAGAATTCATTTCTCCAAACACCTGCAGAATATTTTTCATGCTATATGGCACCAATGAAGGGAATCACCTTTCCTTCTCTTGGGGGAGAATAGGTGGTAGAAGAGGGACATATTGGGCTGCTGTGCAGAAAGAGGGCAACAAGGCTCAGGAGGGATGAGATGGAGCTTTTCTACTTCAAGTCACAAGATGTGGGGAGACCATAGGGGATGTGAATGTAGATGAAGTAAGGTTGCTCTCCCAGGCTCTCTCTGCATGCTGTGCTTGACACAGTTCCCCTCAGAGGGCAATTCAGAGCTCTCTTGACACTGTCCTCAAGGAGAGGTCTGGGAAACCCGTGTTCAGGAAAGCCTCTGTGAAGTCTTTCTCACCTGTCACTCTTTGTCCTTCTGTGTTCTATTCCGTTCTTGATTTCCAGTATCATGATAAAATCAAAGTTATGAGATGTTTGTAGTTTTCACTTCAGTTTTGAAGGTGGAACATGCAAAATCCTTTCATCTGTGACATACAAATCCAAGTTTTCCTTAGCTAATAGCATGTTCTTAGTATAATTGAATTTCAGTATCTTTAAAGTAAGGGACTTTTTTCTCCTATATATCTTTATAGGTTTGGACATGTAAACATCATCTGGTAGCTAAGAATCGCAGAGGTACAGTTCTCAGCAAAATCTTCTGGGAATAGACCATGCTGTAAAAATCACTCTAAAGTTTGTATATTCATTATTTTGTGTGTGTTTGCATGCTGATGGAGTATGGTTGTCTCTTATAAGCAAAGAAAAAAAAAAACACATGTGAGAATGCTTACAAGCTAGAAAAAGGGAGATACAGGAAACAGCAGCTATTTATGGAGTGGTCTTTTAGGAACAGAGTTGTTTTAATTTGATATGTTAAATAGAAAGGTCAAGAAAGGCAAGAGAAAAAATAAAATTATTGTAAAATACTGTTCTGTTGTTGCAACACTAAAAAGTTATTACTAAGAAAGGAGCTTCTTCAGTTTTCCATGCACCATAGTTTTCAGAAAGCCACCCCAACACTCTTAGAATTCAGATTCAAATTTTCAACCGTGTGAACATGGCTGAGAAGTTGTTGTTTGTTTTTTTTTCATGAAAAATTACCTAAAAATATTAAAGTCACTCAATAAAAGCATATTCTGTAAAAATTTGTTCTCGAAGTAAACCAATCATTTAAAAATTAGGGGAGGATAGGAGGCAGCCCTCCACCCACTAATCCTTGGTTTGAGGGTTTATCACATACTGGCAAGTTTAGAGAGTGAATCTGGCAGCAGAGACCTTCGTGAAGTGATGGTGATATTTATGAGATATTCTGTGGCTTCAGCTCCTTGGAAAGAGTGCAGAAAAAGGGACCAGCTTTTCTTGGGACATCTACTTGTCACAATCTGAGCTGAGACCTTAGCACCAAGCCTGAGCAATTTTTCCTCATCGGCAGCCTTGAGTCTCCCAGGAAGATATTGAGAACGGTGATAAGTCTGAGAAAGTATACGGAAATATTATAGGAAGGTAAAATAAAAAACATTCGGTAGTAGCTTTTGCTAAATACAATGTAAATTGCTCAAAGGGTACATTTAAAAGAAATTGGTCTTAAATTCTTAAGTATTTTCAAAGTTTGGATGCAGTCATATGTTAGCAATAGGAGTCCAAAATAAAGTCAGACTTCAGAAATGTCTTAAATGTTCCCTTCTCACACAAACATGAACTCATAAATTAACCATGGATTTAGCTGAATATCCTGCCCACATCAATATGATCTTGTGTCACAACTAAGTGTTTTAATTTTGTGTTATTCATATTAGAAGGATGAAGCTAAATGCCAGCTTTAAGTGAAAGGTGTTCACCATTAAGCCCAAATAAAATATATGTGCAGCACAGTGTTCTGCTTCTAAAATACGTTATTGTGTAGAGATAAAATCATGAGTTTCAAAGGGCATACTTACATGAACTTGCAAAAACTACACAAACTTTCAGGAATTTGACCAAGCACTCCAGTGTGACATTCTCTCCAGAATGACCTTCCAGTTTCATTCCCAGTGCCCATCACAAGCATTTTTGCTTAAAAGACTTTGTTGTCTGAACCTCCCCTCCCATCAGAAGTAGGGGGGGGGGTGGCACAGCAGATACTTCAAAGTGACCATGATGGTGGCAGACCAAAATGACATCCCCTTTGTCCTGTACTGTAGCTAAAGAAGTGCCCACCTCAGTTGCAGGTGCTGCCCCTTCCATCGTGAAAGATGTTACTAGGAGGTTTATTGCAATTTTTTTGCCCCTGCTGCTGCCTCTAGAAAAGCCATCCCTGAACTAGAAGATAATAAGGATCCTAGTCTCAGCGATATGATTATCCTGTGTTAATATGTCACCCACTTCCCCTGGAGTGCAGAAATTGTAACTACTACATGACTTTCATTTTTGCATATGTAAGGAAAATGCCTTGATTCCCACAAGCTGTCAGTTAATGTTACAATGCTTAACTGAGAGGCTGCAAGCATCACCCACTCCTTAAAATGCTAATGATCTGCCTCAGATGTGTGATAACAGAAGCCCATGAGCTGGGCTGTTTTGTAGTCCCCTTGTACTTTTAGCTTATAGCAATGATCTCATGTTGTGCAATTCCGGGTTTGTGATTTGTTTGGTGTGTTTATTGTTTTTATTTGTTTGCATTTTTTTAAGACTCCCATGTGCTCTCAAGATCGTTTGAGGAAAAAAAAAACAGAAAGAAGCTCACCTCTAAACATTCCTAAGTCACAATTAGGGAGACAAGCGGCAATAAAACCTTGTGGGAAAACCAGAATGGAATATAGTACAGAGGCAAAGATACAGAACACCAGTTCTATTTAATCTTCTGCTTGCAATGCCTGGCCCCACAGAGCACTTAGATCAGTGTCTGAAGCTCTCTGTCTTGCTGTGTCACTGGCAGGCAGAAAGCCAGAAGTTATTCTGCAATTTCTGTATCTGTTTCTGAGATTCTAGTTCATCATGCAACACTCCAGATCATGTCAACTCTTGGTATGGGAAGTTTAGTATGGTGACAGGGCTGAGGTTACAGAACAAAAGGAAACATACTCACCAAATTCCTTTTTCTCCAGACCTTCCTATCCCAGAAATACATCTTTTTATAAATGTGAAATATCTGATTGTTGCTTTGGTAAGGGCTAGGTGCGGAGCAGCACGGTCCCACAGCAACTTTCAGGAACTAAATGAAAATTAGTTTCAGTACTAGTGTCAGTACATTTGCAACTCAGATTAAGGTCAGTGTTTGGGCACCTGTTTAAAGAAGGTGAAGAGTTAAGTAAAAAGTTGACTTACTTGGCAGTAAAAGGCAATAATAACTAAATCAATAATCATGCTCTAGGATGCTGCTAGGGGGGTTTGAACGGCCCTTGAGTGTATCAGAGGAGTTGTACTTACTAAGCATAACACACATTTTGGTTGCTCTACTTGTCAGAACTTTTATTTATTAGGGAGCTGGTTGCTGTAGACACTTTAATTTAAAATCCAAAAACTCCAAATAATAATTTTACTCTGTACAATGTGCTAATATTATTTCAAGATAAATACCTTTCCCTCTTCCCATTGGCTGACTTAACTGGTCTAAATGGCCATTATCCCATTCTCTCTTGTGACAATGAATCTTTCTTTTTTTAATTTTATTATTATTCTTTTTTTCATGGCTATGCAGCTTCAAATAGAAGGATACCTGAAGTTTCAGAGCCCTCCTACCCCTGAAACTTTTCATGAGGTTCAGTATAGACTGTGCCCTGGATGAAAGCAGTTCAAAAAGTCCTTGTTTATAAGTCCTGCCAGAGTAGTGTTGAGTGGTGTTGGGATCTTGATGGTTTGAGATTTGATCCCCTACAGAAGCCTAGCTGAGGTCTGAGCTGAAGCTTTGAAGGCTTTGGGTTGATATCTACACAGTGAATAAGACTCCTTTCTTTGGGTCTCATTCTTGGGCTAGAAAACAGTGTTCAAGCTGTCTCCTGGGGCAAGTAGTTGAGCATCCAGTGTATTTCACCTTTATTGGTTAGGAAAAGAGGTGATAAAAGAATGTAGTCTATTCCTTAGGATTTTATGGTGTCATTTCAACCAAGTTAGATGTTAACTACTTGCATTAAGACACTTTTTAATAGAACACACTTTTGCCAGATGGGAGAAAATATGCCGCTTACTGCTATTTTATTTTTTTTGCATTTCCCTCAGGCTCCGTCTATATTACAGCCATAACCTGATCACAAAACCCAAACACAACAAGGTTGCCATCTCACCCCATTGTGGAACGGTTAACAGTTCCCTAGTTGAAGGGGTCTAACCGTGTTTCTGAAGCAAGATAGGGTGTTAGGGGGTACTTTAATACTACTAGCAGTTTAAATATTTAACAATATTAAAAGTAATTTGTTAGCACCTCATCAGTCCTCCTCATTCAATCGTGTTGAGCCATGTTTTCTGGCTGAGGTGAGTTGTGTTTTAATCCAGATTTTAGATGCACATCTCTCAGCACGCAGCTGTGCAAGCAACTGTATTCAAGCAAATGCTGTTCTTCATGATACTAAATGCCGCAGCATCAAGGGCCCAGCAAAAATACTGGCTCTTGTCATGCTTTCCCTTTCACAGGAGACAAAGCTGGGCTGTAAGCCTGAGTTATAAAAAACCTGACCAGCTCCAAACTTTGACAGAGGTGACGGCCTATGGGTTCATGTGGTTGTTCCCTCGGCGCAGCAGAACCACCTGAGACCATGCAAGTCTCTCCCTCAAATTGGCTTATGGATCTGGAATATGGGAAAGGTTTAATGAAGGGGTCATGTACTTAATACTCTATTTTCAGCCCAGTTTTGGCTGTTGCTTGCAGTGCTATCGAGACTGTGGTTGCAAAGGCTCAGCCCAGGGTTTGAGTACTAGTAGTTATGAGCACCCACTGCTTCCTGCAGTTAAATCTGCAGAAATAGGTGCCGAGTGCTTAGGAGCGTGGACCCTGAAAGGATTTTACCTTTCCTAGTTTTTCATTGCCCAAGGCAACACAGTTGCCTAGAAATAGTTAATGGTGCTCCTTGCAAAGTCTCATTCTCCTTTTAAGGGTCATTGTTATCTCAGTTTTAAGGTTGAACTGAGATTTAAATTTAACTTCACTTTATTGAGATGCAAATCACCCTGGTCTCATAAGTATTATATGTTTGAACCATATTTTTCATCATGAAACTCTCTCTCTTTTTTTAAAGTGTTTCCCTTTAAGTACGTTTTTCCATTAAACTAAATACATGTTTAACTTTTTTCTTCTCCAAAGGCAAGGTCCTTTCAACTCATGCCAGTGTTATTATTTCTCAAAATGAGTTTCATCTTGATCCATAAACATTTTGTGCCAAGAATAATGCCGTTTTAAAGACAATAAGTGCCTATTTCTGCCTGAGGCCATCTGAAACCCCGTAAAGGAGGCAGTAGGAATTAAAGACACTTAATCATATTTCTCCATTTTTAACTGTTATTTTTTTACACTCTGAAGCAGTTTTTCTATACTTGCTGAGTCCTATTGAATGCCATAAATCTTAATTAAAGATGTAATTTTTTTTCTTTATGAAATCTGAGCTGGAAAGAACATTTCTAATTTTTAAGACTAGCACTGTGTGCAGGCTCGTAAAACAAGCAAGACTTTTGCACTCACAGGGTTTCAAAACCAGTTATTGCTACCATCATGTTGAATTGGTTCCATAACTATTATTATTGTTGGGCTTGGTGTTTTTATGATTATTATTAATGCACAAGCTTTGCATTTTCTATGCACAAGACATCATGGGGAAAATAACTACTTACACAATGTGCATATCTGTACGGAAAATTGAGGAAGGCTTATGGAAATGTATCCATCAGCATAGGGATGTGTTTTTAATATATTCATTATAAGATGTTGTGGATTTTGTTGGGTTTTCTTTTTGGTACAGGAGCTGTTTCAGTTAGGTAGATTTAAATAACAGAGCTTGTTTGGTGTAAACTTATATCAGCTAACTGAAGCCAAGAGAATTACATTGCTTTGTACTGGCAGAAGTACTACCTCTGATAATGTAATTTTCCTACTGTTCCACATACTTTTCCATACTGAGAGGAGGGAGGAGAGCGAAGTTTCAATATCTTATGTGTATTGGTGGGAAGAAATAGGTACTCCATACCTCTCAAGATGCAATTGTATTTGTAGTATCTTCCTGTAGCTGAAATGGAAAACACTACAGAAGGCTTTTGATGTGAAGCCCATTAAATTCAATGGGAAGATTTGTGTCTGCTCTTGGTAACAAGCAGATATTTGTTCTGGTTTAATGGCACCCACTGGAAGTATATCATTTGACAGTATCTTTCTGAGCATGAAGGCATTTTAACAGCCTGCTCCAAAGTCAAGGAAAATGAACATGAATTTTCCCACCTTTTTTGATTGAGCTTCTTATAGACTAATTGAGGCAGATACCATCGCAGTGAACTTCGTTTGCAACAGGGATGGTAGAGAGCACTGGCTACATGGTTGTGAAGGCTTTCCTAGCACTTTTTACCACAGAAACAGACTGATTCCGTCAAAGAGGAAGCCATTAAACTTCAGAAATTACCGAGTACTCCTGGTGGGGAGGAAATAGCAGTACAGGCACATCCGTAAACAGAGTCCATCTATTTACAGCTTCCAGCCTGAGAGAGGTTTAGGGAGCCCATTGACTTCTCAATGGATAATTTCAGACTTCATGTTTAAGGTTAGTTGTGTATTTACATACTAACACATTCGCAGTCCTGCTGGTTGGTAATGACAAGTCCATTTAAAGTTGGCTTTTGTACCTGGACTTTTTCCATTTATCGTATGTCTCTGCATTTTGGAAAACAGAACAAAATAAAGGCTGAAAGTATTACACACCAAGGACCAAGCTGTTGGTTAAAGGTGTGAGCTAGCGTATGAAAATACGGTTCTTCAGTCATTAAGCACATGAATAATGTTGCTCCTATGAGTAAGACTGCTAAATCAACAATGAAACATTCAAGTGAATAAACCTACCTATGGTTAAGTCTTTATAGGGGTGCAACCTCATGCTCTTAGCTTCTGCTGCAAGGTCACTGTGTTTCCTGGCAAGTCAACCAATGAGAAACCAGTGGTTTTTATTAGATACCCATAGTTACTGTTTCTTAACATAACATGACCTTCCTCAATGAAGCCTGAATCAAAAGGCCATTGACTTACTAGCTGTGAAGTGATGTTTCCTCACTGACATCTAATAATTTATTTAAAACATGGTTTTGCCAGGAAAATCTCTCCTTACTTTAGATTCACATCTCTGCTTTCAAAGGCATTTTGGAAGATAGCAAAAATGCAAAGAGAGTATGTTTTCCCGTCACTGACTAAGCAAGAACAGGAGTCACAGATTGTATTTTGTGTATGTTTCATGCTTGTGGCTACAGTGTCTCACTTCTGCATGGGTACTGAATTTGGGAGAAAAGTGGGAAGTGGTTATTCTGTATCGCAAATCAGTTGTTGTATTTGGTAATTTTCATTTCATACGTGTTAATAACTATGTTGTTAAAGCTACTCTGAAGCTTCCTAGTGGAGGATCATTATATTCATGCTTGCTCTATTTCATAAAGGGCGAAAGGACTAAGATGAGAGAACCACCGCCCCCCCGCGCAGTTGGTAGTTTTTTTCTCAAGGTGGTATAATTTTGGGGGCAAGGATCATAAAAGAAAGAGGAAACTTTCTGCTGAGTATCCCCTGATAAGCACTAGTAGAAGGGAAGACCAGAAGCATTCTGGAGTCATAGCTGGCAGGGAGAAAGAGTGGTTCTGAGTGGGGTCACATAATTAGGGAAGCTGGTTTGAGGACAGTACGGATCAATATTTCCCAAACTTTAAGATCAACAAATCTGGACAAAGCCCAAAATTGAAAAAAAAAAAAATATATCCAAGGAACACCGTGTGCAGCATTAATCCAACAAGCTCTATTTATGACAAAAACTTTTAAGTAAGAGGGTTTGATGTGGAGTACTCAGTCATTTCTTGTTTTTCTTGCTCTTTTTTTTCTTTTTTTTTTTTTTTTTTTTTT
>Ga0065711_1049436_pt1 | contig 11313 bp, 12 predicted proteins | sample Hoacrofraction12_FD_59098 | JGI IMG/M metagenome (GOLD analysis project Ga0065711, IMG submission 59098) | Hoatzin crop microbial communities from Cojedes, Venezuela - Epithelial fraction 12 v2 (version 2) | ecosystem: Host-associated > Birds > Digestive system > Esophagus > Crop | place... | reverse complement strand
CTTCACCACCACCCACAGCATCTCTCTGGGTTTCATCAGGGCAACGGAGTGAGGTCTGACCACCCGCTCCAGCTCATCTCTAGTGCCCGATGCACCGAGAAAGCCAGCAGTTCCCCCCAACACCCATGACTGACGCTACAAATGCTGCTTCTTCATGATTTAACCTCCAAATGTTGCTTCTTCCTCTTTGGACTCTGGGGTTTGAGCTTTTCCCAGCCTTTTTCCCAGCCTTTCTGCAGCTCCGGGAGCCGGAGCCTTCCCTCCAGTGCCAGCTGAGCTGGTTGGATCAGGCCAGGAGCGAAGGCTCCGAGGAAAACCATAAATATTTCGAGGCTGGTGATGAAGCGGGGAGCTGGCGGGAGGGGAGGGAGGGACACAGGGAGGCTGCGGATTCTGCATTTTTTGCTGGGGCCTCAGCAGAGTCCAATAGTTAATCATTAAAATATGCTTATATGTAACTAATCTCTGCAGGACAATGAACTGAGAAATTATTTAACGCAATTTAAATGGGTCATGGTAGTCACTATAATAAGTGCGCCTCGAGCCAATGGGAGCTATCAGGCTCCTATAAAAGCGGGTGGGGAAGAAATAGCAGCTGGTGGGAAGAGATCACCAAAGACCCGATTGCGTGTCCTGAGCCGCCTCTTGACGTGTGGAAATCCTCCAGATCTGCCTGAAATCAGGCTCCAGCTCTGGGCTGAGCCCTTCCTCAGATATCAGTGATCCCTTCGGCAGTCAGTGGCCACGGTGGGGAGGACGGGGTCTGCCCGGAGCTGGCACTTGCTGCCGCTCGGTGCTGCCAACGGGGACCAAAATGGACTATTTATGCCTACAGAGGTGAAATTCAGCAGTGCTGTGAGTTGGGGGTCGCGTCACTGGGGCTGGGGGTGAGTGGGATGCTCTTCTACGAGGCAGGTTGGAACTGGGGCAGTGGCTGGCTGTGGTGAAACCCCATTTGGGCTTGCAGATTGGGAGATGTCATGGCGTTAGCGGTGTTATTGTGACGTTATCCTGTGGGGACACGCAGCACCGAGCAGCACTGCTGCCGGCGTTTTGCAGCAGCTTGATAAGGGGAATGGGGGGGCGAATGAATGGAAATGGATTGTAGTGGACTTTGGCCTGTGAGAGGGATTATATCAGCCGGGCACTTCATGAGCTAACCCCAACGGCTGTGTCAAGTCCCGTCCTCCTGTGAGCTTGGCGCTGGGCTCCCAGCCTTCCCACTGGCGTGTTTTGGCTTTATCCCTGTTATTGTCTGCAGCCCCGCGGGACCGATGCACCGGGCACCACTGCGGAATGCAGCTGAGACCCTCCAGCCTAGCACTGACCATGGCTGGGCTGACAATATGTGTGCTGGAGGGAGAAGTGACACCGAGCTTTCTGCCAGCCTTGCTGCCTTAAAAAACCCCACAGAGGTGTTAAGTGCGCTTATTTGTAGCTCCATGGTACAGACGTTTACCCCTGCGGTGATGCACTCCCCTGCCCTTGCTGCCAGCCCTTCGATCAGCTGTAAATCCCAACACCTCCAGACATCAGTTTCATCCTGCTGCTTGCTTCACCTCCACTCTTTTAGTTTAATAGGATTTAATCTGTTGCTTTTTGTGACTTTTCTGTCTTTTGTCCAATTTTAAGTCACACACAGCTGATTTATGCCAAACACCACGTTACACCAAATCAGCTTTCAGCTCCCTTTTCCCTGCTTGCAAATAAGCGAATGGGTGCGAGGACTTTCGGAGGTAACTGTGGCTGTGCCGGCCAGCTGCTCTCCGAGCCAGAAAATAGAGCACGGCCTGTTTCCTGTTAGATTTTGCTGGTTGCATTGATTTACATTGTTTGTCTCATGTTTTATGGCTTCCAAGCTGATGTTGCGTTAAGCTGGCTGGAGTTTAGGCAAGAAATCAAATGCAGGCACTGGCAGGCTTCCCCAAACGCATTCGTGAGGGTTGATCACATAGTCACATTTTCTTAGTCACCGGAGGAGAAGCAGCAGTGCTGCCTCGCCTGTCTCCCGGCCGGTTTGCATCGCTGCTCTGCGGGTAGAAGGCTCTTGTCGGGCAAGCTGGGAAACTCAAATCGCAGGGCGATGGAGGGGGCGGAGGGCTGCGTCCCCCTGCGCTGTGGCCGGGCGCTCCTCCAGCTGCAGGAGCGATGGTTTGCATCTCTTGTCTTTATCTTGGCCCCTGGGCACTTTTTTTCATCTTATATTCTTCCCTGCCCTGTTGGCAAGGGGAGTGAGAGAGCAGCTGGGTGGGCGCCTGACAGCCAGCCCAGGCTACCCCAGCCCAAACACAGACTGGGGCAGACATTCATATCTATATAAAATCACAGAATATCTCAAGTTGGAAGGGACCCATAAGGTCCAACTCCTTGCTTCTTGCAGGACTTCCTAAAACTAAACCATATGACCAGGAGCATCATCCGGACGCTCCTTGAACTCTGACAGCTGGGTGCCATCTCCGCTGCCCTGGGAGCCTGTTCTAGTGTACGTGTGTGCATTATACATATATATAAAAATGCATTTTAGGCAAAGGAGGATGAGTTTCTCACGTCCTTGCGCAGGACATGCCACTGGCTCTCTGTGCAGGTAAATGGGGCTGCGTACGGTTGGTGCTGGCGGCTGCAGCTCGGCGCTTTGCCGGGATGGCAGCCCCGCGGTGGCGGGCAGGGGGGAGCTGCCTTTCGCCCTGGGCCAGCGTGGGGAGGTCACTCAGACGGGCACGGCTGATTCGAGGTGGGACATTGTGGATCTGGGTCCCCGATGGGTTGCTGCCAATATTCTTGCTGGCTCTCAGCAAGTCTGTGCAATGAGGAAAAAAAAAAAAGGAGCCAAAACCCAACTGCTTTCCACCCGTCTCGGGTCAGACTGCGGCTGTCTGCAGAGCGAGGGAGGGATTTCTGCCCAAAGAAACCCAAAGCATTTGGAATCGAAAGCCCTGATCTAAGGGCAAAAGCTTCTCGCCAGCCACACGAGTGAGGAAAGTTTCTGATTTCATTTTACAAGCAGCAGCAGCACGTCGGCTGGGGAGATCGGCCCTTTCTGCTCTGTTTCTGGCAGAGAAAGTCTCATTTTTCCTTAGGAAAACAAGAAGTAGAATATTCCTATAGGATTGGCTGCAGGAGAACGTGCAGGAGTCAGTATCGAGGAAGGCACCCACAGAACTCAGCAGGTTCCCACGGCGACAGCTGGAACGGCATTTAGGGCTCTCTGTAAATCATCTGTTTGTGGGTGTGTTTGGAAATCACAGAGAAGCCGGGCGCAGGGGGTTGGACGCAGGGTGGGCCGAGCGCGTCCTGATTTTGCCGTTTCTGTTCCCTCTCTCTCCATCGCAGTCTGGAAAATTGGTGTACTCATGGCTGCTCTCCTTTATTGAGTGAAAAGTACCGCTGCAGGAAGATGGCTGCATTATTGGCCTCTGCCGGGGAAATGTTGGTTTGCTTCAGAACAAGAGATTGCTTCTTTTTGTGCCCCAGGTTTTTCACACAAACGTGCAGAAGTTCAGTAGATGATTTCTTTGGTGCATTTTGTTCCCTGTACTGCTTCTTTAACATCTGTTCTATGGTTGAAGGGGATGTTATCCGGCGGTTAGAGCAGGGGACGGGGAGGAGGGAGGTCTGGATTTTGCAGCTTGTCTGCAGTGAATTCACAGTTCCACAGAGGCCATTTTTTGGCAGGTGCAGATCTGAAATGTCTTCACACCCTCCGGTTCTCAGCTGGGTCCCATCGCTTCTCTAATGAAGGTCCCTCCTTTATTTTCAATTAGGGCTATTTCCCCTCCCCTGCAGCATCTTGGCGAGCTCAGAGAAAGCATTAAACGCTGCGTTCCCGTTTCGAAAGGCCATCGTAAAAATAAATGATTGACGGAAGCCAAACAAGAGGAGGGAGCTCTGCGGAAGGTGCCGCTCCTCCCTCCCCTGTTTACCGTTCTTCCAGACTTTGGCCCGGGGGCTCTGGCTTCACTTGTTTCACAATGTGCCTCATTCAAGACCTAAAGATATGGCCTTGGAAATAAAAAAAATGGGTCTAAACCAAGTGTTTTCAAGCCACATACTGAGCTGAGCTGTTCAGCCACTGCAAATAGCAGAATGCCACTGCCAGGGTAGGGTGCTTCGTCCAGCAAATGAGCCTGTCCCCAAAAGAAGTGGGATTTTATTTATTTATTTTTCAGGAGATCCAGAAGAAGTGGGATTTTATTTAGTATTTTTTTTAGGGCATTGCTTTACCCTCCTCATCACCCCCCAGGAAAGATTCCAAACTCCAGTCGCTGACCCGACGCTGGCCAGTGATGAGCCCGAGAGCAGCGGGGCCGCACGGCAGCGCCTGTGGAGGGAGAATTAGGGTGGAATTCAGTTTGATTTATCTGACAAATCTAGCTCAGCCATAAAGGAGGCAGGGGAGGATGAAAATACTGCAAGTCTGGAACAAGAAACTGTGGCAGGGATGGGATTTATATTTTCTCTTTAATATTATGAATTTTAACACCAGCTGTAAGAAACTCAGAGAAAAGGGCTGCACCATGTGTGATTGCATTAGCAGCGTTAACGGTGCTCCTTCACAGCTTTCTGTGTTTTTTAAATGGTTTACGCTTCTGTAGTTCCTTGCAAGCTGGCCAGCTAGTGCAGGGATGAGCGACGGAGCCGCGAGGCACTTGTCCTACAGCATCTGCTTTCAGAGCGCCCGTGCCTCACGTGTGGTGGAGATGCCAAGGGCTGCAGACGACGGGACGTTTCTGTTTTCAGAACTGCCGCGGTTGCAAGCGCCAAGCCCTGTAAGACCAACCCCGCTGGCTGCCCTGCTCCGGAGCAGCTCATCACCTGGCCCACAGCCACCCGCCTGGGCACAGTGTCTGCAGCCGGGGCGATTTCGCTGATGTCTCCCTGCCGCTATCGCAGGCAGAGGGTCCGAAAGCCTTTGACCGACGTGAGCAGAGCTCTGGGGCCTTGGCAGTGGGGTTTTTGGGGGGTTTGGGTTTTTTTAGAAGTTTGTGAGCTGCTCTTTCACCTCCTTGTGCTGTTTTCCAGACACAGATGAGATCATTTCTTGTATCCCTGGCATTAGAAATAAGCCAGTGGGTATTTAGCTCATTAAGTGGCTGTGACATGCGCTACTGCTTGACAAACTCAGGACTTGATCCTGCAAACCACTGGGTACTTTCAGCCATTGAAACTTCACAGGACAAGTCCTGCAAGAAATAGGTTATCATTCTTCTGTTCAGGGTTGGCGTGCTGCCGGCGGTGCTTTCCCAGGCAGGCACCCAGGAATGCGATGGACGAATGTGCTGAGGACGGGCTGCGTGGGTGCAACGGGGCTCGGGGAGCTTCGCTCCTCGCCAGCGGATGAAAGCCCGACACTTTGCTCCCTGCCTCTGTGTCCAGCTGTGCGGGACAGCCCGGCAAAAGCAGCCGGGAACATTGCACACCACTCACAGCAAATGCCTGCGGTAGCGTGGCAGTGGTCATACAAGACTTTGAGAGCTGTCCTCTGCGATATTGGATTATTTAATTATTTTTTTATTTTTAGGGAAATCCAAAGGAGGGGAAGGAATTAGGCAATGGCTTGTTCTCAGATGTTCCCGTGCCGGAGATGAGCTCTCCGCCTGCACACGTCCGTCCATGCCACATAGGCAGCTGTCTGCAAGCCAAGAACACGGGAAGGTGTCTATAAATGTAAGAGGAGAGTATTCACTCCTGCTTTCTGACTGGAAAAACAGCTACTTCTATATTTATTGGGTAGCTGGGACTGCCTACCAGCTGGAAAAACCTGAGGACTCTGCACCTCCAGAGGCTCCTACATATGGGGAAGAAATCTCCCCGTGAAATATATACATCTGATGCCTAAAACGCCTTGCCTGCGAGAACGGGGATGAGGACTGCACGGAGATATTCCTAGCCCCGTAATTATTTCTCCAGGCACGTGGAAAGATCAATTCTCAGCTGTCACATTTAGAAAGCAGCAGACACGAGATCAGACAGAGACAGGGGAATATGGAACAATTTATCACAAAGAGCTGCTTTACGCGGTTGGAGCAGAAACCACCTCATTCTTCTCTGAGCCACCAGCGGGTTAAGGTCGGGTTGCAGCTACCTAAAGAAAAGTCCATGTCCTCCTGACTTTGATAATCTCCGTTAAAATCCTCCTGAAATGATGCTTGCAGCAGAAAAGCCAGCCCTGCTTGGTGATGGAGCGTGGCCCTGCTGGGACTGGGGAAATATGGGGTGAAAGCTGGGGCTGGAGCTGGCGAGGAGATGGGTTTCTCGGGGCTGCAGCACCCGGGTGCTTTGAGGCGGGAGGGCCTGGCTGAGCAGCTGTGCCCAGACCCCTGGCCTGGACCTCCAGCAGTGGTCTGAGCAAGCACAAAGCGTGTTTGACGTGTAACCGTACCCAATGCGTCCCGCTTTGCCCTCCCGCGGGGCACCGGGCAGTGGGCACCCAGCTGAGGTTTTACGTTTTCAGGCCAATATCTTTCCATGCAGGTAGGTGCAGCGGCAACGTGAGATGGGTGAGAGTGGGTTTGAAGAGCAGGATGAGCCCGTGCCCGTATGCTGCGAGACCCAGGGAGACCACTGTGATCCACGCTAAGGCAAAGCCGGAGGTAGAGGAGTGATGCTTTCAGGTTATGCACAAGGATGATGCTGCGTGTGTAGGTTAAGAGCTTCCCTGTGCTGGCAGCTGAGGCTTTTCACAGGCAAACGCCGAGAATGGCACCTTTCTGGTCCCGCAGTCATTCCCAGAGCTTGGTTTTCACTGGCTTTGGCTGTGAAATACAAATTGTGGGGATATCGAAAATGCGCAGCGATGCCCACACGCCACTCTGCTCCAGCAGCCCCCGGGGCAAACTTTGCACTGCCAACGTGATCAATGCACGAGGCAGCCGAGCCAGAAAAATCATACCGGTAGCAGAGAAAAGCAATAAAAATGAGCGTGCCTCTGGGAAATGCAGAGAGAGACATCAGTTAGCGTCCTTCCAAGTTAAACAGCGTCCTCGCTGGCTTTGCAGCTGACAGGTTTGCTCTGCTCAAAAGACAGAGTGCGTGAAGTGCAAGGCGTGCGTCTGGGTGCAGAAACGTCTCTTCAGCAGAAACATCTTATACTCCAGCTGTGAGCGGATGCGGGGGAATGGCAGCAGCTCAATGTCTTGTGGGGCCTGTTTTCCCTAAACTCAGACACTAGTGGACACAGTCTCTGGATGTTCTCCTCCTCTGGGGCTCATAAGTCTTCCCTGAATGTCCAGGCTGGGATTTTTTGGCTCAGTCTGGGCTTACAGACACCGCTGGGATCCATCTGCGGTGCTGGGTGCCAGCTGCCCCCGTTGCTCCCTGTCCTGCCATGATGTGCAGCCAGGAGCGGGGTATTCCCATCCCCTGCCCCTGCTTCGGGGGTCTGGAATAACCCTCAGCCCGAGATAAATCTGGAGCATCTCAGAGGCTGGGATGTGGAGAGGGGTGCTGCCCCATGGCCCTCCCCCGGCCAAGGCACCCGCCAAGGGCTTGAAGTCCGGGCTGGTTTCACTGCCAGCAGTTCACTCCATCAGCGAGGTGTGAAGTCCGTCCCTTTTCCCCGAGTCAGAGGCAGTTTGTTCGTATTCGTAAAGGCAGAAGTAACAGGATTTGAGTTAAGCATGTCTTTGACACAGAGCCCACGGAGAACTGACGTGGGGTTGCTCGGGGGAGGAAGGATGCCCAGCCACGCTTGGGATTTCTGAGTTACTTCTACCTAAAGGCCAAATGAATTTCCCAGATGCACAGGACAAGCTGAAATCCAACTGAGTTGCTTTGTGCTTTATCATATCAGTATCCTCCTCCAAATCCCTCTCTTCCCCCAGTTCATTCAATAATGGATCTCTCTATATATAACCTTCTATAATGGAGGTGATGGGGGTTTTTTTGAGGCAGAAGTGACAGCTGAGGCTCTCACGCCGCTGGCTTTCCAAACTGCCTTTAGCGAGCGTGGGGATGGAAGCCACAAGCACCAACCCTCCTCCATCTGCCTCTCAGGAAAGGAGAGATCCTCCCCGTGCGAGACAGCCAGCGAAAAGCCGGGTTGTGCAATCGCTGCTGAGGCGTTCGAGGAAAAAGGAGAACATTTAACAGCTCTGGCAAGAACGTGCCTAAGCTAGCAAGCGCAGCTCTCCTTGCTCTGGGCCAGGGAATGAACTGGGCAGAGCCAGAGGGAAATTCTTTACATTCTTAGGATTGGGAAGGTGGATTTAAGGTAAAATACTCCTGGATAAGGGCCAGGATATCTGGACTAGCAAGTTTTCTCTTGCTTTTAAACGTCACACCGGAATTGTACTCAGGACTACTTTTGGAGTGGAGTTGTGGTCAGGGAAAGCATGGTACTGGAAGTCCAGGGAGGGGAAAACAAAAAACCACCCATTTTTGTCTCTGTCTCCAGTTAGTAGAGGTTGGGGCAGTGTTGCTGGGGACTTCGCTTGCTCGCACGCTGGCCCAGCAACTTGTATGATGTGGTGGGAAAGCTGCCACTCACCGGGCAGCCTTGGTGCGAGCCTAAGGCAGCCCCGTCCGGCGCTGCTGCTGGAGCTGTGACAATCCGCGCTGAGCCCCCAGCGGGGAGCAATTTCCCGGCTCTAGGGAAAGGAACAGGAACAAGGCGACAAGGAACAGCCAATGCCGCTGTCAAATAATGAGCAATTAAGTGCTGTTGCTTCTGGTAGTGTTTATCCACCGGCAGCCACAGCTTCATGGCTGCGAGTTGAGCTCTGTCCGTACCGAGACTTTGCGTGATGCAATATTTGATGGGTTATTTGATCCGCGGCTCTCAGACGAACGATGATGAAAGAAGGGCCCAGCATGGGGCACCCGCTGCGTACAGCAGCTCTGTCTGCTTCATCCGGCAGCATCGTGCTTTTCCCCTTTCCCTTGGGGAACGGCTTTTTCCCCCCGGAGGCACTGTTTGATTGCCACAGATCGGAAGCTTTAAAAGGGCCGATCTGTGTGAGTCACAGTTAAAGCCATAAAAGAAAAACCAATAAAGCAATCTGCAAAGCGCTGTTTAATGGATTGAGGCAAACTTACTGGAAACAGGACACAGACTGTTTCATCTTTAAATCGTTAGTTCAAATCCAGCTGCATTTGGGAGCAAACGACATTTACTCCTCATCAATAGCTGTCAGAGAAGAGAAAGTTGACAGGAATTTTACCACCTGAAAGGAGCTGCTGGTTTCTCTGTGCTCCCAGCAGCTCCCTGAGCATGTCTGAGAGCCTCGTGGGCGTTAGGTCCTCTTAAAACCCAGTCCCTACAGGGCAGAGCCTTTCCCGATGCAAAAATACTTGTCCTGTATGTAGACACCTGCTCAAACAGCTGCCTGCGCTTAATTTTCTGAGCAAATCAACCACGCACGAGCCGCACTGCGTTCACCCCTCTCGACAGCAGCGCTTCTCCGTCCCCTCGGAGAAGCAGGAGGCAGAACAAGCTCCCACCCGCACCGGCTCTCCGGGCAGTGCCAGCAGCGAGCATTGGCTCATCGGTGTCGGTGGGAACCGTGTCCTGACAGGCTCGTAAGAGTTTTACAACAGCCACTTTGCAAGGGCGATGAGACGCAAGGTAATGGGCCGTGATTAATTCTCGCATCCTGACAGCATCGCTGTCAGCGCAGGCACCACGTCGCTCCGCGTCTGGTGAGGCTGGGATGACGGCAAAGCCCGGCTGGTTATCTCCCCAGCCGCGTGGGATTCGTACCAGCCCTCCAGGAGACAGGACAGCGAGTCAGACCTGATTTTAGGGCTTTCGGGATTACAAGGGGATGTTCTCCCACACAGTGGTTCCCACCTTTTTTATACCAACGTCTTGCTGCCACTGCTGTCTCCCAGCCCCAGCGTCCCCAGCCAGCCGAGCCCTCGCCCAGGCCGGTGGCACCGAGCCGGCGGTGGCTCTCAGTAGCTGCCAGCCCCAGCGTGGGGATGGCGGAGGGGCTGCCCAGGCGTGGGAGGGTTTGGGAGGCAGAGGGCGAAGGGCACAACCTCGGTCAGGGATGAACAGTGATGAGCGTTGGTTGCCACTGCTCATTGCAGGGATGGTTATTCCCAGACTGAGTTTTGGGCTGGCGTCACGTTCAGTTCCTTGAGCTGATTCCCCCCCGCCTTTTGGCAAGCAACACAAATTTGGGGACTGTCCCACGGGATTGTTCCCTTGGATACCACCCGCCAGCCGCGCTGACTTTTCCGCTGGGTGTGTGTCTGCGTACAGTGACAGCAGCTGGGCCAGAGCTCCTGTGTGTGAAGAAGAAACAGGTTTTCTGTTTGAGTCGCCCTTCACGTGTCACTGCATTCATGCTAACGAGTCAAATTCAACCCGTTTCCCTGCTCTTCAGGGGTAAAAGCTGTCTTTGTACATCGAGCGCTGAGAAGGAAGCGGTTAGGATGGCCTAAGGCCAGTTGCTGCCAGAGATGAGTTAACCTACAGATCACAGAATCACAGACGGTTGGTTTGGAAGGGACCTCTGTGGGTCACCCAGTCCAACCCCCTGCCCAAGCAGGGTCACCCAGACCAGGCTGCACAGCACCGCGTCCAGGTGGGTCTTGAATATCTCCAGAGAAGGAGACTCCACAGCCTCCCTGGGCAGCCTGGGCCAGGGCTCCGTCACCCTCAGAGGGAAGAAGTTCTTCCTCGTGTTCAGATGGAACTTCCTCTGCTTCAGTTTGTGCCCGTTGCCCCTTGTCCTGTCACTGGGCACCACTGAAAGGAGTCTGGCCCTGTCCTCCTGACACCCACCCTTGAGGTATTTATAGGCATTTCTAAGGTCCCCTCTCAGCCTTCTCTTCTCTGTCTCCTTCTAAACCCAGACCTCAGGGGCACCGTGCAGGTGCGAATCCCCCCTGCTCCCTGCCTGGCCACGGCACGCAGCCACGGGTCAGAGGAGTCGTGAGATGTGCCGGCAGCTGGCTCGGGCTCGAGCTTCTGCTCCAACCTGATGCTGTTCCAGATGTTTCCACAGCTGCACACGTGGCGGGCGCACGGCTCCCCCAGGATGGCGGGACCGCGTGCTCGGGGTGGGCCCACCCGCATCGCGAGCCCCTGGGCCTGCTGCCTGCGGCGCTCCCCCGGCGCCGGCCTCTCCCGCTCTCTGTCAGCCATGGCGGCAGGCGCCGGGGGCGTGAGCTGCGACCGGATCCAGCTGTTCACGGCTACCAACATCTGTCTGGCACAGCTGGCCGGGCGCTGGCGCACGTGGGGCTCACCCAGATGCTCGCGTGGCGCCGCCGCCCAGATGTGCGCCCGCGCACCCCGGCTGCGCGCTCCAGATGTTTCTCGCCGCGCCCGCAGGGGTTAACGACCCCGCCTCCCCCCCCCCCCCC
>Ga0065711_1049435_pt1 | contig 11314 bp, 5 predicted proteins | sample Hoacrofraction12_FD_59098 | JGI IMG/M metagenome (GOLD analysis project Ga0065711, IMG submission 59098) | Hoatzin crop microbial communities from Cojedes, Venezuela - Epithelial fraction 12 v2 (version 2) | ecosystem: Host-associated > Birds > Digestive system > Esophagus > Crop | place... | reverse complement strand
CCCCCCCCGCCTCCAAATTAAAACCAAAAAGCCCAAACCCTACATTTCTCTGCTTTAAATGTTAACATTCAGCAGGCAGCGGTGACTTGGCAGGGAAGCTGTGCAGCAACGAGCTGTCATTAGATGAACGTGAGAAGTGGTGTTTCGAGGCGAGGAGTGCATTAGAAATCAGCATTTCACAACAGAAATGTTAGCTGGGCCAAGTGTTCAGTGTCTGCTCTGGCTGTAATTTTCTGCGAAGCCACTTAAAGGCAGTCTCAGCTGTAAGGAGGACTAAAATGTGATTCACCTCTAAAAGGAATAGAAATATTAATTGTATATTGGATTCTGTAATAACTTTGAGCAGAATGCACCGCAGGTTTGTTGAAGGCTTAGCAATAACTTTGCTGTTTCAATTACTGCTCCTGAAAAGTATATCTCATTCTATTAACACAACTCTTATAGTTGCTCTTGATAATATTGTAAATATGTACAGATATACAGACTTTGGAAAAGCTACTCTGATTTGAGTTTATTGCGGTGAGTGAACTAAGACGAGCAAGCATTGGGCAACCTAACAGGATTATTTTTTGATACACATTTCCATAAAATGGTTATCCCTTGTCAAATTGAAAAGCTATTTACTATGCTAAGTAGGCTAATTGTATGAGAAGTTTTTAATCTTGCCATCTTCCCATTACTTAGCTGTGATACTGCACTTCCACTACTAAATCCCCAGGATTATATAAGAAATAGTAGAATGGCTGGGTTGCATTTAAATTAATTAAAGCAAAAATATTTCAAATAAAATGTTAAATATTGCTGTGTAGATATTCAAGAGGCAGATGCGATTTCACCACTTATATCCCCAAATAACACATGCAAAACCAGATTGAGATATATTTAAATATTCACATACGCTCAAGTGTAGCTCTTTAGGCTCCGCAGGGGGGAGTGAGTTTTGTGTGGCTCAGGGAAAGTTCATCGTGACAGCGTAATTTTGACCGGAGGAGCCATTTAGGCTTTCCTGGTTCTGTAGGAGATGCCCCGGCAGGTGGGTCAGATGGGTGCTTCATCCCTTCCTCCTGCCTGCGGGCACACGGTTTCTCTGTTCACTCCGATGTTATTTCTCTTCGGCTTCGGGCCCTGCTGCAGCAGTTCGTCTAGCAGCCTGTTTTGGGGCAATCCGTGCTGGACTGCACGCTGCCTGTTGCCAGCACTCCATCTGGCTGTCACCGGCCAGGCTCCTTGGTAAGGAAAGCGGCCGCTGCTCCAGCCGTTCGGGTGACAGTGCCAAGCCCTGGCTGCTGATGGAGTACCAGGTGACTGTCACATCTGGGGCACAGCTGGGCCCCTGGGGCTCTCCCTCCCCACGCTAATAGAGGTACGGGCCATATTTGTTTTCTTATTGGGTGCAGGGCAAGAGATTATGCGTGCAAATCCCGCTCTGCACAGGATTTCGTAGCAGACTGTCTCTCTTACTGTGGTCCGGGCTGCCGGGTTTTTCGGGGGAGCTGTCTGTTCTGCAGCCTGGGTGTTTCTCTTCTAACCTCACAGACAAGGGACTACATGGAATTGCATCACGCGTGCTTACTTTCACTATGCAACACGACAGCTGAGGGTGGGGATGTTTTTCTGGTCGATGTGCTGTGTATTTTAACGAATGCCAGAACTTCATTGGTGCTCTCCTGTGCCCATTGCTCTGCGTGCCCTTTCTGGTCTGTGCTGAGCTCTTTCTCGGGATGCTGGGGCTGGAGCAAACAGGCAGTATAGCTCCTGTAGAGAAGGACTTCTCGGGGTGCAACCACAAGTGCCCTCAGCAGGGAGGGATCCCAATGTGTGGTAATCCTGACTTCTTCCCTCAGGGACTGGTGTCATGTCTCTCCTTCCAGCCTTCAGCAGATAAAACCAATCCAAGCAGAAAGGTGGATTTACTGAGGTGGGCGGGACGGTGTGGTGGTAAGAGAGAAGAGCAGGACTCTTGGTGTTGTCCGGCAAATCCTCTAATTGGGGTTGGTTCTCAGTTCGAGGTAGTGTCAGTCCAGGAATAATTTGTCAGGTGTGATCACCCAGAGCGAGGTGTTAAAGATGGGTTTAGTAGGTCTGAGCATTGGTGCATGCCCTCCCCCTGGTGCGGAGCAAGCTGCTTGGTGATACTGGACCCAGGTGGAAGGTGGTTCTTGTTTCCAGTGGCTTCACCTGAAGGATGCATTTGACTTGCTGAGAAAACCACGTATTCTTGTGCTGGTAGTTCATTTAAAAGGCACTGTGCTATAAATGGAGATGTCATACCTTCTGAACCACTGCTGGGGGTTCCCTACGGTGTGGTCACCCATGCAGCTTTGAGGACCAAGCCTGTGCTCATACAGGTACCGGCATGGGGTGATGCTGGAGATGTGGCTGCTAACAAGGGATGGATCCGGCTGCAGCGTGGTGGCCAGCCTCAGCTCTTCCTGCTGCAGCCACACTACACCTGGGCACAGCAGCATCTGCCTCTGAACATGGCTTGCACCTGCACCCATCCTGGAAAAGCAGCCAGCAAGTGTGGTTCAGAGCTGCCACAAATGTCTGGCTGCGAAAACTCAGAAAGAGTTTCCCCTGGCTTAGGGTGAGCCCTTTAAACCATTTTATATGGGGTCAGCTGTGCCCTGCTCACCACATATTAAAAACCTATAGGAGGTTATCTTGCGTTCTACACGTAAAAACAGATAAAATCCAAATCAAAGCGCCATGGTAACAGGCTGAAGCAGTACAGTCTGCAGTGCTGCAGGTGCCGTGGCTACAGCTGCCCTAGGTAACTGCCGTGCTTTGTTGACAAAGCATAGGGTTGTGATCCTCGCTCTAAATATTTTCTAGAAAGTTTGCTCAGGAATGGTGAGTATTATGACATGGGATAGCTAAAAATAGAGCTCTCATTGGTAATTTTTCGGTCCTTGGTTTCACAGCGTGAGATGTGATTTTCAGAAGAGCTGTGCATCTGTGTTCCCCCCCATTCAGTCACAGCATCTTTGCAAATCAGGCCTTTTGTGCCTCCCAAAGTCAAGTTCTTAAACAAAATAGAAGGCAGCGTGATGCAAAAAATAGACCTTGAAGTCATACTAGCAAGGGTACAATTATGGGGGCTGTTATACCGCATGCTTCACCTTAGGGTTCATTGAAGGGAGACTGGAAGGGAAGTCTCAACTTTGTGTGTGACTCGGGACCTAGGTCCGTGGGCTTTTCAGGTTGTTTGTGCCAAAGAGAGACAAGAGACTCAAGAGGAACAAGTGGGCTACAGTGAACCTCAAATGACTTAATCCTACCCTTGCTGAATTGAATGGCACAACTTGGTGTTGCTTGTAATGAGGGTGAGAGCAGGCTGTGAGGCTCTTGCAAACCCTGCCGTAATTAGCCAACCACTGCCTTAATGTTTCCCAGGGGCTCAGGGTGATGCTCTGCTGCACGCTGTGAAAGCCCACTTGGTCCTGAGGCTTTCCAAATCCTATTCTAGACCTCTTGAGAGGTGAGTTAAAAACATTCTCTTTTTTAAAAAAAAGCCTTTTTCTCTTTGGGAGCCCTGAGAATCTTCTGGTAAGGAGAGTGCTTCTTGCTTTGCACCAGAAGCCCTGCTGAGGTGGAGGAGAGGCACAGCATCGTCTTGCTGTGGGCTGGCATGGGCCAATCTGTCCTCCTGCCCCTCTGTTTGCCATGAGTAGCTTTTCGCTCCCCACGGCTGAGGACAAGGGCCCTGTTCTCATAGGGAAGGGTCAGGCTTTGAGCTGGAAAGGAGTGTAGTGCCATTAAACTTTTCTACTGGAGCCAAAAACTTCAGTTCCTCAGAGCCAGGAGCCAAGCTGAGGGTGTCTGGCTGGAGAGGCGTTGGATGCAGGTTTGGGAGACGCAGAAGTGTGCACCGGCAGCCAGTGCTGGGCTGAGAGTGTGTAGTCACTCCGTCTTCAGGTGCACCTCCAGTCTGGCCAGGCATGTTACACAGGCGGCTCTGCTCATGCAGGTCACCTGTGTGGGGCTTGAGATCATCCACCCCATCTGCAGGAGGCTCTTCCCAGGTAGCTGGGGGAGCAGGGACAGCAGTGGGCTGCACCCTTACCTGGGATGTGGGATCCACTGTGCAGGACGGTAAATAATGTGTTTCTTGAGGTGTTTTGTAACCTTAGCACTGGCCCTGGGTGCTCCTTTGATCCTGAGGTCTGGGCCTCTGGATCTACACTTTCAGAAGAATCCTAGCCCTACACGTCGAATGAGCAAGGCTTTCTGAACTGACCTTGTCAGACTGGCCTGGAGGGTGCGGACTTCTGACCCACGCTTGGCTGGCGATGATCATTCCTGCTGTGTAGGATAGCCTTGCTGGAAGCATGTAATGGTGGGGAGCTCATCTGCCTCTTCCCCATGAGGGAGGGAGGGAGGGATGGATGGAGGGATGGGTGTTTTATCGCTATCTTTCAGGGAGTGCAAATCGTAATACAAGCCGCTATCCCCAAGCAGAATGCAGTATTTCTCTCTGCATGTTGCTACTTATTTTGATGATGTTTCAGTAACTATGAAATGCCAGGTACTCTCTCATAATAATGGTTTCCTTAATTATTTCTACCTAAAGGGTCAAAGAAGGTTTTGTTTTGCCTAGTTATGGCAACAGCTGGGTGAGTCAGAAGAACAATTGCCAGTGCCATCAGAGCAACCTTGATATTTCTAACAGGAAGTTTATAATGAAACTGAATCACCATCATGTCATTTGCGTTACCCAGACCCATGTGTCCGAAAGATATTATTAGCCTCGTCTTGCATTACAGGACTGCGGCTCCCTCCACACAGCTGAAGGTTGCTAATGCTTGGTTCTGTCTTCAGCTCTGCGTGCGGTGCTGGTGCCTTGGAACAGGACTTGAGGCATGGATGCAGCAGGTCAGCGCTGAAGCGAGACGGTGTGTGTCCTTAGCTGGGGTTTCGGTGTGGGTACAGCCTCTCTGCGTGGTACTTTGGGTACGGCCTCCTGAAAGGGTGGGTGGTTGTTCTTTCTTGGAAGTCCGTGAGAAACCCCCCCCCAGTATCTTCTAGACCTTTTCTCAAAATCAGCCACGTGTTGCTAAGTCGGTGCTTTTCAGGAGGCATCCTGTACTCTCTGTAAGAAGAGTAATATCCCACAAGGCAGCCATGTTTCTTTGGTGTTGATCTTAATCCGGACAAGTATATGACAAATAATGTTGTCCTTAAAACTTAATGAATAATTTCCCCAAGGAGTTGTTAATTGTCACATAAAGCCACTGCCCTCAGTCTTCATTGACGTGGTACAGCAGATACATATTTTTAAATATCAGACTGTCAAAGGGATGTTAATTCATCTCGGCCAAAGACCTGCTGGCATGGAGCAGGCATGTGGCAGCATCACAAGCAAGTGCCACGTCTGAGCTGTCCTGGGATGAGTTTCATTGAAGTTTCCATGCCTATGGCAGAGAAATTTCTACCCGGGCTGGTAAGCCCAGGCTCCCATTAGAGCTGATGAAGGGAAAGGGGCAACTGATGTGACCAGTGTGAGACCAGCTTCCAGAGGGGCGGAAGGTGCCTGACAAGCTCTCGTTTCTTTGCACGGATGGCACAGGCAACCTTGGTGGTTAACTCCTGCTTTGGCATTTACATCTGGTCAGATGAATTCCAGCTTTACAGTGCTGGAATCGCAGCATCTTCCTGATGTATCTGAAGCTTGTGGGCTTTGTAAATGGGATTTCTCAGTGCTGCCCAGCCGCTGGTCCCTCGCATTGCGCTGGGGCCCAGCCTGTCCTCCTCTGCTTCCCTCGTTGTGCCTCGTGCAACCTTTTCCAGACCTTTGCTGAGCAGGCACTGCTTGCTGTCCATCCCCAGGGTTATGTGTTTGCTGTAGAGCGGTGAGCCCAAGGAGGGCAGCTTACAGTGATGCCCTGGGCTGTGAGCAGCAGGCAGGAACGGTGCAAGCCCCTGCAGCCAAATCCAGCCCTGCCCATCTGTCAGAGCTGCTCTCCACAGACTCGTAGGCTATTGTTGAGTTTTCAAAGGCCGTCTGTTGTCTTGGGCTGGGAGCTGCCAGAGCCTGGCTTCAGCAGAGGTAAATAGAGAGGCATAGAGAAGGCATTCATGCGACAGCCACGTGGATAGGAACGAGAGCATCATGATACCTACTGAAACCCACAGTCGTATACAGGCTCCTCGCATCGCTTCACCTGTCAAGATCACCAGTGCCTCTCTGCTGAATTTGCCTCTTTTGTTGCTGATCTCGTCTGTTCTGCTTTTTGGTTTGTGTTTTTATTTCCTCTTTGCGTGACCTGTTTTCCTTCTGTCTCTCCCCTGTGCTGGCTCCCTCCCGCCTTGCCCTGATGTTCTGCTTGATGTGGTGTCAAGGCAGCTGAAGAGAAGAGTGCAAACGGTGTGGTGTTTGTGTTGATTTTCTTCCATTTGATGCTTGTGTCTGCAAAATGTGGCTGCAAGAGAAGAAGAAAGGGGTGTTGGAGCATCTCTACCCAGGTGGGTGCAGGCATTCCTGAGCTCACGTGGAGCGGATCCTCCAGCTGTATCTGCATTCACGCAGGCTGGTCTCTGAGCAGTGCAGCAGCCCCTTTGGGCACAGAGATCACCTGTAGGAACAATAGCTCTCTGAACAAACCCTTTCTCCTACAAGAGCATATGAGAGGGGCAGACCAAAATCCAGGTCATGCTGAGACTGTGTCAAGGATTAACTTGTCGAATGGGTCTTCAGAAGTGTGTCATGGATGTGAGTATCATATAATAAAATCAGATGAAGGTAATAGGCATTATAGATGGACATGATTTATTTACCTGTTAGCTTATGTACTTACTAGCGTATGTAAACATTAATGTATTTTGTGATCATTATTAACCCTTTATGTGAAGACTCTGAACAGAACCTTCATATAAACATTACTGCAGTCTAACAGTGGCCTGCTGCTTACAGAAAAATGTGTTTTCTCTACTTTTCTGCACTAACACTGTTGTACTGTCTATCATTCTTTGCTTTTGCTGTTTTTTTTTTATGCTTCTCTCACTTCTATGACAAGACCTCAAACAGAGAATTCCCTCCCTTCCTTGGCTGCTAATGCATTTGACAGGTCCTTGGAGGAAAGAAACTCTGAAACTTGTGATATTTTTTTCCTTCTGTTGATAAGGCCAGTGATGAGGACAAAGACTGCCCCTCTGACCCCATCTGCTCTGCAGAGATGCAACTTATTCCAAAAACAGGCTTCATTTCTGCTGCACCTCACTCCAGAGTTAGACCTGAGACAACTGGGGACCACTCATTAGCAAGGTCTGTGTCTGCAGAGATGCCTGGGCTTGCCCGGGGCTGTGGGACAGCATCTTCCAAGGACTGTTGCAGGAGGAGCCTGGGCTGTTTGGAAAACGTTGTTCTGGGCAGCCTGATGTGTGGAGGGAGCTGCAATTTGCTGACAATGTTGAGGATCTGAAATGTAAGATGCAGCAAATTTATTACCAGGCTGTTCCTTGCAACAGCTTCTTGCAGGGTGAAGAGATGAAGCAGATGATTAGATCTGTGAAGAAACAGAATGGCGATGCACAGCCTTCCCTAGGGTGGGAGTTAGAAAATCAATCAAGCACATCTTTTGTGTCTTGCAACATTAAGATGCTTCCCTCATAGATCAAAGGACTGAGCTGGCTTGGCTGTGCTCTGCGACAGCTGCTTGGCAACACCAGAGCGCCTGGGTGTAGGAGAAATCCCCTCAGTCTGCTGAAAAAGCTCTGGACCCAGAAGCTCCCTCAGCTAGAGGCTAACCTCACTGGAGCTGGCCTCAGTCTGAGCCTAAACTCCCAGGGTATCCGTCCTTCCTACCAGCCAGGTTTCCTCTAGGCTTGCAGGGCTGAGTTGCAACAGCAGTGAGCAGCCGGTACGTGGCGCTGTGGCTCCCTGCACGAGGTGTCCCCCTCTTGCCAGCTCTCATCAAGGGGTGCAGGTGATGTGCTCCCCAGGGATTTTTTCCTCTGCCGGTCAAACTTGTTCCCTCTTAGGCTCAATAACAGAGTGTTTTCTGAGCCAGGGAAGAGCCTCTGGATGTGCATCCATACTTTAGTGTGAGGGTGGCTGGCTTGCAGCTTGCGAGCGATTTGGAGGGAGGGGAAAGTAGGGGCTGCTGATGCTGCCAAACCCCTTGAAGGCTTTGCTTAGCTGCTTCCAGCAACCGAGCACTGTGGCCTTTGGGAGCTCTTTGGCTTTCTAAGGCATGTGACGTGTGTTTTGTGGCTTGACTACCTGGAAGCAGAAGTTTTTTAGGGTGATAGAAGCCAACTGCTCCTGATGAGTTAAGAGCTTGGTGGGGGTCACCCATTCCCACCCAGGAAAATGAGTGACCAGAGCAAGGAAGTGACCGAGTGAGCCCAGCCCCAAGGGACCCTGGAGCCTGGGGATAATTTAAGCAGCCAAATTCAAATGTCAGCTCAAGTCCCTGAGGCAGATGAAGGAATTTGACCGGACTCTCCCATGTTCCTGATACAGCTTCCACCTACTACTGTATAAGCAACTCTTCTCCCCTCACTCCTGGCTGGGAAAGGTGGGAATATTTAAGGTGTGTGTCCTCTTGCCCAGTGCCTGTCTTGTTTAGAGCCTCCCGCGTGCATTCAGTCAGTGCTTCATCACACCTCTAGTGGCATTGTCTTTGGAAAACCATGCTCAGGTAGGACATACAACATATTTTACGTTAGCAACTCTTCCCAGCTCTCTTGTAGCTGAGTGTCACTGCTCATTTTGCCGCCTCCTTACCCCAACAGATGACCCCCTTGCAAAGCCCATTTGATACTGCTGAGGGAGAGAAAACAAAAGCTGAATTAATTATAAGACCCTGCCAATTCTGTTGTGGTTACTGAAATGAACAGAAGCACCTGGAATTAGGTGGAGTAATGGATAAAACCAAACAAAACTGAAGACTTACTAAAAACACTGAGTTGTTCGGAAGTGCTTTAGTAATGAGATTAACGCTGAAATTAATTAAAAGAGGTGAAAGGCAAGTCAGCCTGGAAGACAGAAGTCTCACAATCTTCTATATTTTATTGAATCTGCCTTTGAGACTTGCATGGAAGAGAGCTACAGTGAATGAAATATGCAGAATATAAACAAACACAGGTCATGTTTTATTCAGTTTAAGGAGAGGCAAGATTTAAATTATATGGGCTTGGATTTTGAATCTGAACCTGGGAGCTGCAGATTCCAAGGATGGTGTAATTTAATGATATATCATCCTTTAATTATATTTAAGTGCTTGCAGACTACAGGCAGTATATTTTAATTGTCTTGCAGAGGTAATTTACTTCAGATTATCCAAGTCATCTTCATCAAGATAAGGTCAAATCCCAAGGTGAGGAAACCTTCATATTTTGGTCATTATGGAAAGAAGTAGACAGAAAAAAAAAAATCTGTTTTTGAATTTGTAAGGTTTAGCAGTTATTTCAAGTGAGTGGTCTGATAGAGCCTTAACAACAAAAGTTGTTTGTTTAATTGTATAAATATGATGATTATGTTGAAGTATGTCTTCTAGCAATACAATTTCAATTTTAGCAGCCACCTCTTAATGATTGTTTTTCGTTCTAGTAGGTAGATTGTTGGGCATTTTCCTTTTGGATACTCACTTGCTTCCCTGTGTAATGCTCCAGGGTTTAAGTTCATTGAGGCTTTACCATGATCCAGGGGGTTCCTCAGGGTGCACTTGATCAAGGATCACTGTAGCATGGTTCATGTCCACAGATCACTCTTAGGTTTATGCTCACCTCTTCACATGGAGGTGGTGTGCCTTCCAGCTGAAACTGGTGGCCAGGCTCTTGCTAGTCTGTTCAGACATGTGAGTTGTCATGCGTAATGCTGTGCTGTGGCTAGAATGGCTCTCTTGGTTCCTAGCCTGGTTGTATCCACTTAGGACTATGCTGATGGAGAAATGTCTCCACTATCCATCTAAAGTCATGCTTTGACTCATGCCTGTGAGCTCGAAACACTGTGTGCCCGCATTTCTCCTCCTGTATTCCTCCCAGTAGGCAAGGGTAGTATTAATCTTTCAGTCCTCTTGTTTTTGAGATTGTGCTGTTCTTGCTAGTGAAGTTTCCACCTGTGGTTTTGGTGGATTCTATTACTCTTTCTCACCATCTTCCTTAAAAGCCTTGTGCCCGTGTGTACCAGTGAGCAGACGTATTTTTTCTGGAGAGTCTGCATTATGCTTAGGACTTGTTTGCATGGGGGGGGGATTCACTGTTGTAGTAATAGCTCTATATGAACTGGCAGGTCACGGCTACGTCCCAAACAGCCACTTATCATTTTATTGCTTTAGTTTCGCAGGCTTTGGGCTGCTTTCAGAGTACTCGCCACCAGTGCTGAGTGCTCTGAGCTGCCGCTGGGATGTGTGCACCTTGTGGCTCTGATCCCCCGTAGCCTGGTTGGGTATCTGGAGAGCGTGTTTCCAAAGATGCCGTGACCTTCCTGGCCTTTCCATGGTTGATGATGACTTCATTTAAAAGTGTTACCTGATCTGGGGAGACCAGGCGCCTCTCCTTGTTGCAGCTCTGGTCAGGGGACATACCAGGTGGTCAGATATTTGCCAGTAAGCCGTGTTACTGAAGTGCTGTGGTTTTTGCAGCAGCAGGAGACATGAGCAAAACTTCCTCCTCTGCAGACCCATCAAGATTTCTGTGCTGTGAGTGAGCTTCTTCCACACAATATCTCTGGGAGCTTTTTTGCTCATACACTGTACATTGGTGCCATCCTCACCTCCTCATAACTCTAGGACCTCACCCATTGAACATGGCTCTGACCAAGAGTGAGTAGTGGCTGTGGCTGAGGAGTGGGCTGCAGGATCACGTTGCTGATGGGGGATGCTCAGCCTATGCCAGCCACAGCCTTTGTGCAGAATCACAGAATGGTAGGGGTTGGAAGGGACCTCTGTGGGTCATCTAGTCCAACCCTTCTGCCAAAGCAGTGTCACCTACAGCAGGCTGCACAGGACCTTGTCCATGTGGGTCTTGAATATCTCCAGATATTCCTGGGCAGCCTGATCCAGTGCATCATCACCCTCATAGGGAAGAAGTTCTTCATGTTCAGACGGAACTTCCTGTGCTTCAGTTTGTGCCCATTGCCTCTTGTCCTGTCACTGGACACCACTGAAAAGAGTTTGGCCCCATCCTCCTGACACCCACCCTTCAGATATTTGTAAGCATTTATAAGGTCCCCTCTTAGCCTTCTCTTCTTCAGGCTGAACAAGCCCAGCTCCCTCAGCCTCTCCTCGTAGTGGAGATGTTCCAGTCCCCTCACCATCCTTGTAGCCCTCCGCTGGACTCTCTCCAGTAGCTCCTAATCTTTCTTGAAGTG
>Ga0065711_1049434_pt1 | contig 11314 bp, 3 predicted proteins | sample Hoacrofraction12_FD_59098 | JGI IMG/M metagenome (GOLD analysis project Ga0065711, IMG submission 59098) | Hoatzin crop microbial communities from Cojedes, Venezuela - Epithelial fraction 12 v2 (version 2) | ecosystem: Host-associated > Birds > Digestive system > Esophagus > Crop | place... | reverse complement strand
TGGTTGGTAGAAAAATGAAGAAGCGGTGGTCATATTTTGGCTGGGAGGAATTTAAAGTATGCATTTGTCTCAGCTATAATTACTGCAAGAGAAAGGCTAGTAAACATGTTGAAAATTTTGAGGACAAAAAATTTACAGGAATCATATGGTAACATTAAACCTAAAAACAGTTTGGGCTAATGTGAAGTAAATGGGAAAGCAAAAGTGAATCCTGCCACAGATGGGTAGACGTTAAGGAGACAAAACCTTTACATCACTGCTGAAGGATCAGTGAACATTCCAGATACCTGGAGCAAACGTGAAAGAGAGATTATGGCACAGCTGGGGTGATAGCCTCCAGCCTAAACGAGAAAGCCAGGGTGAAGGGGACCTGACCAGCTTCTGGTGAGTGAGAGCAACGGAAGCTGGTAGATAAGGAAAGGAGGAGTCCAGTAGATTCATCACAGACGTTCAGATAAAGTAAAGAGAGAGGAGAGGATTGAATAAGGGAAGGAATGTAATGGAGCAGAACACAAAACCAAATGTGAAGCAGGTGTCATTCTAGTCTGTAAGAGAGCTAGCAGCGTTGTTCGAATTTAGGATGTTGATTGTGAAAAAGTGCAGGCAAACAATTGAGTCTCAGCAAGCAAAGCTGCAGGTTTGGTGACAGCAAGGATACACTGATGAGCTTGTGAGGGCCTGAACAGTCCTGGAGAAGCAGAGGAGAACAGTGTCCCAGGTGCAAGAGAGAGTAAACTTCAAAATTTAAAAGGTAATAAACAGCCTTTGGGAAAGAGAAAGGGTGCTGGAGATTACAGAGAGCCACAGAGCTCCTGCAAGCAGACAGTGAGCGTATGGTGAAGGTGTAAACAAACTATTGAGCAAGATTAACCAACATGAACAAGTATCGTTTCCAAGAAACATGCCATGTTCCTCAGAGTCGAAAAGCCCCAGAGGTGTTTTGCATGTCTGGGAAAATGTCTTGCATGTGCCTGGCTGTACAAACTGTCATCCAGCAAAATACCCAGCTCTTCCCCAGAGAAGTGTTCCCAGTGTAGGTTAAAAGGCAGTTTTGCACTGCCCTGCTCCCTGCTGTGGCCTGTGAACTGGTGTATGCAGCTCCAATACAGCTGCTAGTGGAAGAACTGATATCTTCACCTTAGTTATGACAGCCAAATCCATTTCTCTTTGCGCTCCTGCTGCCGCAGGCTGCTGGTTATGGCTGTTTTTTCATAGCCTCTTCCAGGGTGGGCAGCAAGCTGCTGGTGGTGGCTGAGGGATGAGAGTCTTCATTGAGAGGAAATGCTAATAACTCCAGCAAAGAAGAACATCTACTGTGGAAGAGATGCCTTTGGTTTAGGGGCAGGATTGATAGCTGGCCTCAGGCAGAGAGCTTAACTCATCCTTAACGGAGTATCTGGCCAGCCTGGGTAGATTCCCTCACAGGCTGTGAATGAAAGTAAAACAAATGCCTTACAAACAAGTGAAAGGCAATGGCCAATGTTCAATATACCAAACAAACAGTGTTGACAGCAATCACTGTCACTCCCAGTCCTCACAAACTGATGCCTGAGCACACCTGGAGCAGTGCCAGTGTTGCCCCTGCTTTCGAACAGTCCATGGAGAGTTACTCTTTTCACTAAGGGAGTGTTATGGCACTGTTTCATTTCCCTTCCATAGCCTGAGTGGGCCCAACAAATGGTGAAATGCTTCCCAAGGGGATCAGCAGTGTTCTGAAGACAGGAGGTAAAATGCTGCAACTTCACCATATGTTTTAATAATACATGGAAGACCATTATGTTAGTTGTGATGGTATATGGACTTTATTGGCTGCTTGAATATATTTAGTTATCTGCTTGAAAAGTAAAATTTCAACAGCAGAATTCGGTCAACCTTCCCTCTGCCTTTATTTGCCTCTGTCACTTGCACAGAGATGTAAAAACCATAAAATTATAAATTATTTTGGTTCTACAATTCTGACTGTATTTCTCTACTTTCCCAAGAATTCAGAATTTTTCAAGATGTTACATGGGGCAGTGACTAGGGATATGTTCATGCTGTGAGTTAAACAGGCACTTGAGTTCTGTCAAGATCAATCCATACTTTAAGCCTCTGCCACAATTTATGCTCAAAATGGGAAATGCTCTTAAAGTCTAAGGTTTAAGGTCAAAAATTTACACCTGATCTCACTTCTCCAGTGGTTTTGTCCTACTGGGAATTGGAGGATGAGAGAAGCCACATGAGTTCTTCAAGGCTCCTACAATCTGTTTCACGATGCCATCCCCTGAGGTAGCAACTTAGTGGACAGTGCCTCTGGGGGCTTTGCAAAGTGTTTTTTTCCCAGCTCTCCCAGTTCACTCTCCGAAGACTAGTTTTATAGGTTGGTAATAAGTATACTTCTTATATAGAGATAACAATAAATAATTATATATATAATGAATAGAATATAGAGATAAAATAACAAATCAAAATAATAAATGTTAGTAACATTTTCTGTTCCTTCCTCAAACACTCCAGTCACCACTGAGCTGCATTCTGCTCCCCAAAAAAAGAGCTGGCTCTTCATCTCTCAACAATGGTTACTTGCTGACAGGTAAAAGAGGATTTTGGTTTTATCTTCATACTGCGAGGTGTACAGCATAGAAAAGAAATCAGAGATTGATATCTGAACAAAGACTTTGTAAAAAGAAGAAAAGCAAGGCAATTATCCAGGATAAATATGTCACACACCCATGACGAAGCAGAGGGATGTAGGCACACTGTAAAAGATTAATCTAATCAGAACTTCAGACTCTCAGTTCCTGTGGATACTAAAATTACCTTGAATATGAATCAAGTGGATAAGGGAGTAGATCATTGGTGCTTGTAATGAGAGACCGGTGTGGCAGAAAGACTCCATCTAGATCAAAATGACATTATGATTTGTGTTCTCTTTCTGATGGTCTCCTCACTAAATTTTAACTAAATATGGGAAAACAAACAATTCCAGCTGTCTCATCCTGTGGATTTGTCCCCATGCCTGCAAAGGCAGCAGAATCACTTGGAGTGCAGCTTTTTTCTGGACATGGGTTGGGAGAGGGTGGTTTCTTTACATATTTTTGAGAGTCAGGAGTCCTGATCAGGGAAGGATTGCATTGATTTTCTCAGGGACTTGAACATGAAGTTAGTGCCTAATCATGCTTAGCAAATTTGATTTTCCTCAGTGGTCAGTCTCCTGGTAATTGATGAAGACCTAATCCATCACTCATTTTAGATCACTTTACATTCACAGGTAAAGACAAAATTTAAAATAGTTATGACCTAATAAAAGACACTTTTCAGTATCACAGGAAGATAATATATCAAATAAATTGCTAGACAATTGTCACTTGTAGGTTTTTTTTTCCAATATATAGCTGACATAAAATTCTGGGCATGTTCATATCTTATATCTTTGTTTTTTTCTAAGCCCAGATGATCAGACAGACTATGCCGGAAAGTTGGAGGCTGGTCTGAATTATTTGAAGGAATGTTAGAACTGATATTCTGCTTCCAGCTTTAATCAACATCCTCAGATTTTCAGCAGATAGTACGAAACTAGGGTTTATATCTGCATCTTTCAGGAGGCTGTCCCAGTTCCGGCCTCTCTCTGCTGTGAGCATCTTTAAAAGATACATCAAACAGCACAACATGAGTTCAAATAACTTTGCTTGTAACTGCAATGAATCCAAAATGTACTGATGAAAGATTTATTAATGTCGTGCAAGGTAGAGTGTCCTCATGTCAGCATAGACAGTTTGAATCACTGAGTGAGCAGGTCATCAAAGAGAAATCAGCATGGTAATTGGAACAGCATTCTTAACCTAATTGCAATGGAGATTAAGCCATCATCTGAGTAGGGCCTTGCATAATGACAACCACACAAATAAAGCAGTAGTAATCTAGGCCACACCTCCCTTTCTGCTGTGGTGGATTAGGATGTCTGGCTCAGGCTGAGACAGACGTGTGTACTTCACTTGGATTTTCAGCTACCATGATTCCAGTGGACTCCAGCCAAGATGTGCTGACAAAACAATTTCACCTGGGGACAGACAAGCCTTACTGTTTCTGTTTGTGGAGAAGCTGGTACAGGAACAGTGAAAATTATGACTCAGAAAACCTATTGTGATACTTTTCTGGTGTACATAAACACACGGGTGAGCCTATTGTTTCCTAAGCCTTGATCTTGCTGTCCTTTCTGACACTGGAGAACATTTTTATGGAGGGACGGGGGTGGGGGGGAATCGTCATCACTGAAAATAATGAAAGCCATGTGCAGAACAGTCCGCTGCTTCTGGGGTTCTTGGAAATATTACTCTGGGATTTTGACCCATCACTACAGAATTTCTAAATGATTATACGGGCCCAGCATTCAACTGGTGATTTTAGTATCTCTCTAACAGATGGACTTCATTCCAGTTAGCAGGCTGAAATTCAATTCTACTCCTATTTCTAAGTCTGAAATGCAAGTTATGTATTACCTAGCATTTAGCAGAGTGAAATACTTTGAAGTGTCTCACAATGCTTTCTTCTGACTAAAAATGTTCTGAGCTTGCACCTCAGATTTTGAGGCCTTTTTTTGTAAGTGCTTCGAAACGTCTTAGAAACTTTTTCTAAGTCCTTTGAACATAGTTTTGTTCAACATGGTTTGCTTAGAATGGCTAACTCTTGTACTGTGACTGTACCACCATTTCCATGCACCGCTGGCTTTCCGCCCCTTATTCAACAGGCATGAGGTACTTCCACGGCCTACCGTCTGACCTTTTTCTGCCTGATACTGCCTCCACTCTGATTTATTGTTACATTTTAAAAAACATATCTTCTCACTGTTTTCCAGCTTCTCACTTTGTCCTGGTTTCTCCTGGGTTTCTCCTCCCATTGTTGTTGACCATTGGGGTTATTGAGGAGCTGGCGACAAAGTCATTTTATTGTACTTCAAAATTTATCCCAAAACTCTTGTCTGTCACAATGGCTAAAATATGTGATATTAGGCCATTGATGGACTGATTTTACTATTTTTGAAGCTGACCTTACATGTGCTTTCTTTGCCTTTACCACACTCAACTCTGATAGGCAAATATTCAGACACTTCTGCCTGTTAATACTAGCTATTGAAAATGTTTCATTTATTTGTACAGCATGGGCTTTTGGGTCTGAATGTAAGCTTCCACAGACATTGTCTTTGGAACTAGAGTGACATCAAGCTACAAATGAAAGCTCATCACACGCTGACATTCAGCCCTCTCTGAAAGTCGGATTGGCATGGTAACACAGCAGGTGTTCTAGTTTTGGATTCAAAGAGATCTAAGAAACACAACAGCAAAAATTAAAAACTCATGTATAAGAAATTAACAACAACAAAAAGCACCAGCAGGCATAATTTTTTCAGAGTGCTGTTTGGTTAACCCCAATTTAACAAAAAGGAAAAATTTCCTCAGTTATTATTTATACATGATAGAGAAATGGGTACAAAAATCCTCTGTGAATATTTACTAAAGAAGGTTGCAGACACTCACTGTCCAATCAGTCTCCCACCCTGTTGCTCAAGTATGCTCCATTTATGGTGAAAGAAATACACTATAAATACACAATAAAGAGATTGCTTCTTATACTGGGCAAGGATAAATAAAATCATTGTTCATCACTGATGACATGGAGAGTTGTATGGCCAGATCAAGAATCATCTACTCAGAAACTATGGATAAGGATGGTGCACACAAGTGTACCTCAACCTTACTCTAGAAGGGCTGTTGTTAGGCTGTTGCCAACAAGGCTGAGACAAGTCCTGACATAAAGAATTTGCAAGGTCCTTATTTAATTCCTTGTTTAACACCTTATTCTTGCATTTTCCCAGATTTGTGCCTTTGTACCTTGTAGTCCATCCAGCTGGCAATCCAGATACTCGCATGTATAGGCGTGCCAGTCCATGGATAAAATGAGGAATGGATGAGGTAGCTGGAGAGTGGCTACACAAAAGTGTGTAACATGATGGGGTAGAAGTGTACATGTACCTGTTGACTCTAATGGGGAAGAATGGGCCTAACAGCTGTGCCCATCATCTGGGAAAACACTAATTAAGTACAGTGATCCTTTTTGGGCCTTAGCTTTCTTGCTTATACTGTCTCCGTATGTGATATTATGACTACCACCAGCTCACTCTAGTAAATGTGGACTTTGATGCAACCACAGTGGCTGTAAATCCCACCCAATGATGCTTGCTTTCAGGGGTTGCTTTATTCTCAATTTCACTTAATTTGCATAAGGTGGTGTATTTGCCTGTGGTAACACGTCTGGATCTTGGATGGTGAACTTCTCTGGGAAGTTCAGCATTATTTGCTTCTTGAGGAAGTTTTACCAAGAACCCTGGGAATTTTGAAGTAACACTATTCTTTTTCAAGTTAATGGTTAAGCATTTGTCCAGTTGCTGACATTTTTCTCCATCAGTAACAATTATATATTTAGAAAATCCTGCATACCACAGCCTCTAAACAATATTATATGCAGACTTACTAATACTGAAACCAAAGGGAAGTTGGCGAAAAACATCTGGGCTGTGAAGACTAATACAACAGACACTCAGAATGTGTTGAGAGAATCTGGATTGCCCCCAAAATGACAAAGCGCCTAATAGCGTTGTTAATGAATTCCATAAAATATAAAGATTCTGTTCCATACAGAACACAGAACTGTTGGAAATCAACAATAGTGGTTTGGGGTATTTTCAATTCCATATCCAGAATAAAAAAAAGTTCATTTTCACATTTGGAGAAATTTCCTCACTCCTTGCAGTCCCTGAGGTTTCCTCCTTCTTTTTGTCTTTAGGTTTGTGTGAAAAATTTGTTGCTTGCACAGTGATTGTGGAGAAAACCTTGTGTTACACTTTTCATGCAGATGTCCTCCTGGTGATCTCCTCCACACTTTCCTCCAGACTCTCTTCCCATTGTGAAACTGTGTAAGATCAGTTACAAACAGGGCTGATGGCAGGGAGAACATTTAATCCGATCTACCATATCTTGTGGGGCTGGGCTTAACTAGTTGAACAGTGGGACTTTTTCCAATGGCACTCAGATCTTATAAAACATGGGGTGATTTACACAGGTGGTGAAACTCCTCTTGTCTCAGTCAATGTCTTAGAGTGAGACTATCCATCATTCAGGAGAGGCATGAAATATTAAGTCCTGAATTCTTGCAGACATTAAAGACTCTGAAATATCTACATGCAGAAATTAGTGCTGTAGATTAACTCTTGCTCTGACTATGAGCAAGATTCAGAATATAATATGCTGTTTTTTCTGATTCTTCCTCCAGGGTCAATTATGTACAACAACATTCTTCTTCCTGTCCTAAAATGTTACTGCATCTGCTCTGAAGAATTAAAAAAACCATTACGTCCCTGCCCCTAGATATAGATGCATTTCAACAGTAGAGAGATAGTGCTGCGTATGGCCATTGTTTTTTATGATTTTTGAATTATTTTGCAGGGTTTTTGATAACAAGGTTGACCAGTATTGATTATAAGAGTGGCAGTGTGAAGGTTTATTATGCTGCAAGAGTGTTTCTGGAAAAACCCAAGTCCACTGCTCCTTTAGCTGGGAGCCCAGGGAAGTGATGGGTGTTTTAGTACCACCACTACTGGAGTAAATCATAGTGACAATGTTTCCAAGATGTCAAAAGCAAAATTGTCTGTCAGCATGCAACATTCACCCCTAACCTATGTGAAAAGGAAAAAAACCCCAAGAAATCAGAATCTTCATCTTTATTGAGGCTGTGGAAAGGTCTCAGTGAAGAAAAAACTGGCTGATTCCCTTGTAAACCATGAGAACCAAGACACATCTGCAGCCAAAAACAGGTATTGCAGGGTGAGAGAAATCTTCCCAAATTTGTGCAGGGGTAGTATTACCTAATTACAAATAGGTAGTGTCAGACTGCTGCAGGGAACTGTGTTATGCTTGCAGAGCTTTTCTTAAGCAAGACACCTTGACTTGAGAAAGACTACCTGGCTGATATAACATAGTTAAAGGACCTGATTGCACTGAGCTGTCCATTATAAAGGCAATTTTTACCTTACAGCAGACTGGAGAAGAGAAGACCAGTCTTGAATGGGCCCAGTTAGTAGAAAACAAGTCAAGTGCAGGGAAGAGATGTTTTTTCTTTCTCTAACTTATGGCATGAGTTTTGTCTTGCAAGGATCTGGAGTGGCATTAATAAAAGGTGCTGTTTCTGTGCTAGTTTCTGGTTGAGAAATCCTCTGACAAAAACATCTGGAAAAAAATATGTAACATGAAGGACTGATAAATTTTGCTCCTGGGACAATTCTGTAGCTGTCAGTGCAATTACACCAGAGGTGAACTTGTTTAGAGGAGCCCAACAACATGCTAATTCCAAAGTAAAAAACTTGAAGAAAAATGGGTTATTACTACAGCTGGTGAAATGATGGACACAGAACAGAAACTGGTACATCTCTTCCATTATTTTTTCATAAAAATGGGGCACTAATCTGCTTCCAGAACCCATACTGCTTTTTCTTTTTGGAATATAGGATAATGCTTATTATTCAGATTTCCTGTCTCATCCTGAGTGGTGCTTTGCCATTGAACCCTTTCAAATAATAATAAAAAATGGACTAAAAGAGAAAATACAGAAAGTGGAATCCCATAATAGCACTAAATAGCAATAAACTCTATAACCAGCCACCACAGGCGCTCAAATCTTATTAATTACTAACAAGAAGAAATAGCTTTGCCCTTGTGAATCAATGAGATGCTCATGCAGGGTGTTTGCAGTAGGTTACTTCATCTACCCTGCAAGAGAAGGATGAGAGAAGAATGAAAATTGAAAGTAGATAGAAAATCTGGTGACTGGTTTTGAAATATAGCTACCATCTTCTTTCATTTAGACAAAACAACTTGTTAGCAGAATTCCCATCACTGAGACGTTATTGTTGCCAGCTAGAGAACCGCTTACTTCAGATGCACCTTCTGCATGTTGCATTTCAAACCCTTTCAGCAGTGAAAGGCTGAAGTGTTTTGCTCTCTTATTTGTTTGACAGATTTTCTGAAAGATCTTCTGCCAAAAAGGCATCCAAATAACCCACTGAGGAAAAAAGCCCCAACCTCAAAATACCCCATGCATTTCACTATTTGACTTTCAGCTGTATAAAAAAATAAAGCCTGTCAAAAGACACAAAGGTGTGATGGACAACAGCAATGGGGAACACCTTTTAAAGGGGTGCATTAAACCTAGCAGGCAACGTTAATTTTTTACTTGCATAAAATGTGAGCTAGAGGTATTTGGGAGTTGGAGAAAAAAAATGTGAATAGTCAAAACAAGCTGAATTTATGTTAGTGGATATCTGTGTAATTCTAACTGGGTGTCCTTAACGACTGTTGAGCATTTTAAAATCTTACTGTTAGAGCTAACCTTGAGAGAGGTAGAGTTGACCACAATCCAAACAAATTACAGGCAGATAGATTGTCTATAAAATGACTGGCTTAAGTTTTAGTTGTACACATGTTCATGTATTCACTTAAGTAATTATATGACTTTAAACTATTTCTATTTTGTTATACTGTATTATTATGCTCACAGTAAATATTTAAATTTTCTGGATGTCTTCAATGATAACAGAAGGACTAAAGTGCTAATGAAGTTTTCAGTGATGTTATGCTGAAATACTTTAAAAATGCTGGGTAGGGGAGGAGATTTGGACGCAATTCAGTCTCCAGACTGGCTAAGGTTCCGTCCAGGATGCTCCTGTTAATGGCTAGACTAGTGGAAAAACCCAGTGTCCTGTTAAATATTCTCTGCTATTTAATCTTTCCTAATCAACAGCTTCTACAGATCATTAGAAAACCTTTAAATCTGGATTTCCTACAAAAAAGAATCCCAAAGTTTCAAGACTTTTCAATCTACCATATTTTTCCTATTTAAAAAGTAAATTAAAATAATTCTTACACACAGATTAGGTTATGAAAATAGGAACTTCTGCACCAGATATGACATCTTTACATTTAGGTCGAAAATAGAAAGGAATTTCCAAAACATAGCTTGTTTTATATCATTATACCTCTTTTTCTTTGTCACCTTCTAAAGTAATATTACACTAATTCCAGCTTTGATGTACAGACTAAAGAATGAAAGGATTTGATGGTGATTACTTAACTTGTCACTGATCAGTTAAGGTTCCCCAAATCAATGGCACTGTGCCCTGACGAATCTAACATTGGGCAAGGACGTGGGAGAAGTTCAGGTTGTCTTTGTGTCCCAGTCAGTATCCTGTTGTGTATGAATTTCTCTCTCCTGTCTTATTTATATAAATACCAGTACTCACATGTATAAACTTACACGTATCTGAGAAAGGAAATATTTCTCCAGATCTGCTTGTATAACATCTGTTACTCCAAACACTTCACCTCTGTTTGGATCTTTCGGTGATACTATTCCAATTTTAGGACTGTGTCACAGCTCTGTATTCCTGAAGCTGCTGCTCTTGGAATGGAGTTGAAGATTTCTTTTCCAGTTTAATGGATTGAACTGTCTCTCAACCTTTTATATGATATATCATTGCTAGCACTGCCTCCGAGACACTAATAAAAAGAAGACTCAATAGTATTGGCATGACACAGTGAAAACTATTAATAAAAAAAGTAAAAGTCCATCATACTCATTAGATTTAAGTGTAAGGGAAAGAACATAGTATGTGTGTGATGCGGCTGGGGAATTATATTACAAGGCCAATCAATTTCCTTGCAGAGATTTTGTTGTTGCTGTTGTTAGTGAGTAATTAATATAAATAATGCTGACTGTATTTAAATATTGAAGGTACTAAGGAAAATAGTGTAAAAGATGGCAAGCAGATGGATCATTTAATTTATTCCCCAATTACAGCTGACATGTTGGGTGTAGAAATCTGTGAGTCATCTATTATTTTTTATGGTCCATTTTACAGCTGTGTTTATTGTTATAATAAATAAATACATTATCTCATTAGGCTGGTATTGTAAAAAGCTTGTAAAATAACAAACATCCACCTCTTTCAGCACTCCCCCCACCCCATATCAGGGTATTACAGCCAAAGAGGAAGGATGTATTTACACCTTATTAAGAACAAAGTAGATCTCACTTAGCTTGTAAAAGCACAGAGATATCCAGTGAAAACGACTCTCTCAAGAGTATATATAACATTATATTTAAAGAGGCAGCAATATCTTGAACTTTGGGTGACAGGTCACCAGCCTCGGAAAAAAAGAAGAAAAAATAAGGGTAAGAAAGGCTTTTTTAAGCAGTATTAGTTCCTGGTTGCATAGCACACTCATCA
>Ga0065711_1049433_pt1 | contig 11314 bp, 8 predicted proteins | sample Hoacrofraction12_FD_59098 | JGI IMG/M metagenome (GOLD analysis project Ga0065711, IMG submission 59098) | Hoatzin crop microbial communities from Cojedes, Venezuela - Epithelial fraction 12 v2 (version 2) | ecosystem: Host-associated > Birds > Digestive system > Esophagus > Crop | place... | reverse complement strand
CGGGTAAGGCAATTAAATAATGGTCCAGAATAGTGGTAGGCCTAGAACGACAATGAAGCTCATCCAATCTGACACCATTTCTTCAGTCCAATGTCTAGTAACTTACCTTTGCTTTTTCACTGGGTTCACTGGTTGTGCCATAGGGAGTGTTATGCAATTCCTTTGAGACAACACACAGAAATTCAGCCTGATCTTCATTGCCATAGTTATAGGAAGAACCAATACTGACCAGCTGGAAAAAAAAAAAGTCAATTGCTATTCTACATAAAACAAATTCCATAAATTCAGATCATTAGTGCAAATACTTCTCACTCTTCAGACCATTCGTTGTGCCTGAAGCATGATTCTCAACTTCAATGCAAATACATTTTGATGTTGACAAATACACTGACACTCTGATGATAAGATAAACATAGCTTTTCTTTTTAAACATTTACAGAATTAATGATTTATGGTTATGACTTTACTGTGAAAGAAAAGGATACAGAGGTAGGCTGGTGGACAAGTAGCCTGTTCCCTGTTTCTGTTATTTACTGAAAACCTTCCCATCCTCCAAAGTTAATATTTAAAAAGTTTGTCTGTGGTATGTTAATGTGGCATGATCTAATGTGTAAATGGCTGCATGGAGGAAGCACTTTAACCTGAAGGGGTACCCACCACTTTACTTACAGAATAATGGTACTTCTATTAAAACATATTTTGAGTGGACAAACACAAAATTTGCATTTGACTGGAAAACAGCAAGACACAGCATGGTGGGACACCAAGAATAACATCTGAAATTTATATGTACTGCTACAAAGAAGTTAATTCAGGAAGTGCTACAAGCGGAAGCTGTGTATAACAATGTGACGTATTTACAAGCTTCTGCAAGTCTCAATACTGAAGGATAAATGGCAATTTGCTGAGAAAGAAGGATACACTCAACATCAGTACTACCTTGTATGCAGCACATTCATCAAATGGCAGAAATTTCATGTAACTTGTCTTACCTTACACACAGTACACTTACCTAATGCTAGAAGCTTTACACAGCCTGCCTTTCCTAAGCCAGAAACAATTCAGATGTAGCTGGTTCATTTATTTTAAAGGTTTATTTCAAAACCACGACAAGATAATGTATGGTGCTATTACTACTGACACAGATCAAAGTCCTAAAAATCAACCTGTTGCACAGATACACTGTATCTAAATGTCATTACCAAAATTATATTCAATTTGCCTACCAAATCACCACAGACGTGATAAGGCAGTCCTACCCGTCGGTCTCTATGATATCATTAAAGCGCCCTGGTAACAGTCCCATAGAAAAAGCTTGACTTGTTTTTAGGGCAACAGCACCTGAAACACTGTAGTTATCTGTCTAAAACCAAACTGTGTAATGCTGTTAGTCTAGTAGAGCACCAAAGAGAGTGAAAGCCTTGTTAAAAGAAGGGAAGATGCAGCCAAGATGAAATCTTGGTCCAGAATCTGTACTTAAGGGATAAGATTATTCCCCCAACAAAAGTGGAAGGTAGACCAAGGTTAAAAGCAGCTTCCATATAGCACTATCAGGAGAAAATAAAGCCTCATTGTACTTTTAAGGAGAGGGAGAAGAGAGATGCTCAGATGTTCCAGCACTGTGGTAAAACAGCCAAGCAAGCACCTCTATAGACACACAGACCCAATGTCTATAAAGAGCAGTGGGTAGTATGTCTGCACAATGAACCAACTTGATGCCAGGCCTAGACAATGTCAAAGTTTTTGGACCCTGACTGTATTACAGCATACAGGGCTCAACCTCCAATGAACAGTACCGACAACGAAAATTTAGTACACTCAAACTACCCTACTTTAACTACACTGTCTGGATGGAATCACCAGAAACCTTTCTCTCCCTCCTCCACTCCTAACACCACTCTAGTTCTGCAAAATACATACATAGTCAGTAATGAACACAGGCTGATCAAAAATGAATGTGATAGAGACTTTTTTTCCCACCAAAACCACATAATGCAGTTACAAACCCCAGTTTTTTTAGAAGTACCAATACATCTTCATTGGCATACAAAGGCACCATTTATCTTGAGACATTAAGTCAGCCAGTCTTTCACAATGGATACTCTGCAGTCTCCACCGTATCATCTTTGTGTAATAGTCACAAACCTCATGAAGTAATCAATTGCTTAGTTGCACAAAATGGACTAAGAAAGTCCACTGATAAGCTGGAAAATCAACCGAGACTTACTTCATTATTATAGAGTTGATTTGTTGATTCTCTTCCCTACCAGCCAAAGATACCATGCACAAATTTTCAGAGAAAAAAAGCAGTTAAGTTGGCTTTAAGCCTGTTGAAGTGGTATAAAGTTTCTCCTATACATTACAAAGCAATTACAAACCATACAATACAAATACAGTAATCGCTTTAATTACTGAAGTAAAATGTAGGATTATTTTAAACAGTATTTTTAACCCGCTTAAAGGCTAGAAAACATTCAAAAAGTTGAATACATGTTTAAACAAAGCCACACATAATTCATCTCTGAAGAGAACTTTGAAGAATTAAATTCAAGGGTATGATTTGATTCAGTATACAGTCAACTCTTCGTCTTGCAAAATAGCAAGAACTGGATACCAGATAAGCTATGATAACAACTACCAGAAGGAAAAATACACCTTTACGCACTGACACTCAAAAGAAACAAATTACCTCTCTGACAGCAGATACGATACAAGATCCAAACATCAGCCAAATCATTAATCCTGGTTCAACCAGGTTGATAGGTCCTCACTTGACAGCTGCTTGCATCCCTCACTAATGCTTCATACACCAACCAAGTTGACTTTTGCATGTAAGTCTTTTTAGGAGACGTGGCAGACTGACTGCTCATCAGCTAGTTGGATAGACTATTGATTTAGCTGACTGCAAAACATATGGATGACTTTTTACTATTATTAATCAGCTGGTGCATTTCAAGATAAAGTCACTTTTGCACATTAAACACAAGTTCTTCAAAACTCCAACACATGATACTCTTGTAAGCAGTTCCATACACGTGCAACTAAGAATGTATTATTTGCATAGTATCAATGGCATGCTAGAAACTTCATCACAGCTTTTTGAGATGCACCAGCAGCAGTAAGGGTGATGGCAGAAAAAGGAACAATGGAAAATGATTGTGGATCAGAACTGAACTGTTGTGTCAGAAAGTACGATCAGAAATAAAGCAATATTTTAGTACTTGTATTCCAAAAGTCACCCCATTGTTCCCAGTGTTATTAGCAACACTTTAAAAAGGATGATGATAAACTGGAAGGAATTGTCAAACTCCCCACTCCGTGTCCATCTGTTCCCATCCCCCCACCCCACTCACTCCCTGCAAAAAAAGGAACCCACAACAAATCAGAGTCATCTGAGGTCTGCAAAACACATGTTGCAATGCCTAGTAAAAGGATTTCAGATTATCCAGTCTACTGGATAATTAAGTTGCATGAACATAAGAAGGGCCTCTATGCCTTTTAGAGTTAAAATGTGTTCATTCTACTGCCTTCTCAAAGGATTTGCAAAAGGCTATAAAGATTCGTACACATCAGCTGTTAAACTAAGCACTGATGACCGACACTAGGACCACAAGCGTATTCATTTCAGGTCTCTTAATGCAATTATCAGACTTCAAATCTAGGAGGAAGGAAAATACATTCCCTTCCAGTTTGTTTTGTTGTTTTGGGTTCTTTTTTAATTTTATACCTGCCTTCATTTCTTCACTGCCCTCCCTCATCTCCCATTTTATTATGTTGAATTTTACTTTGAGCTATCTAGGATATGGACACATGAATAACATCATGCTGCCTGTACGCTACACAGCCTTAACAACAGGCCATGTCTCCTACTCTGTTCCAGAAAGTCTGCAAACCCAGTGCATTAATTCTACATTCCAAATGTTACCTACACAGCCACAAGAAACAGATAGTGCCTGGTACACTGAAAGCAGATTCTGGAACATAGCTAGGCAATAGTCCAGGTTTTAAATCTAGAATTGCATGGCTAAGTGTCCATGTAAACTCACAGGCAAGGTTCTGCTCACATCAAGTCACTTTACTGTCATGTTATCTTCATGATGTTATACTGATCTTTCAGACTGAATAACCATATATAGACCAAGGAAAAGAACAAATACCCTGAGTATTTTATTGATTCAAAATGGAGCACATCTATGTAAAGAACTGGAAACTGCCTCCAATGTTACTGGTTAGCAAAAAATCCTTCCCAAACTCTTGAGCACTGGGAAGTAACGCAGAAGTTAAAAAAAGCCGTGACCTGAGGGTGAGGGGCTCAGGAAGGATGAGACAGCCTAAAAAGCCAATGAGTGAAGCTATGATTCTTCATTGGGTTTCAAGAAAATTTCCCAAGGGGGGAGAAAACCAGAACAACAAAAAAATAAAGCAAAAAAATCCAGTCCCAGGATGTTCTTTTCACGTGAGACAAGATTTAAAACTGCTGGTTTCACTCTCCCCTCACTCCTCCATAGTTTATTCCTGAAAAATTCTGTTATTCATTGTTCCAGCTGGAATACATTTCATCCACCTAAAAAAGCATTTAAGTTCTGAGTTACCAGAAATAAAGGCTTCGAACACAGAACTTAGCTGGCTATTAGGCGGATGAAATCCACTCAAAGTGGGACAATGACTGACACAGAAATGTCTGTGTTAGTGAACTACCCAGTTCTCTACCAGTGAACTCAAAGCTTTATTTACAGGGCTCCTAATGTTTAAATTGTACCACTTTTACTTAACAAGCATGGTTCAAAGGCTGTTAACTTTGGAGGAAGATTTAAGGAGAAGTTACTTATTCAGAAAGTAAGAACTCTTAAGAAAAACCGTTAACTAACTCGGGGGTTTTGTCTGATTGTTTCATTATTTTTACAATATGAACATTCACAATGTATAATGAAATACCGTGAATATAAATAAAAGCCAGTCACAAAGACACACAAATTACTATATGCTGTACATCCAGGAATAAAGTGGAATGATTTGAAAGCAGCAGAAACGCAAGGAGGCCAAGCATATCAGTGTGAGGGCAAAAAGAATGGTGTGACACACCTCACTGCAGCATTTCTGGAAGCATCTCTCTTCCCCTTTCACCTCCCGTGACACTATCAGCAGATACTCTGACTGCTGGGCCCGGCCACAGCTGTACTGGGAACCTATACTGACAAGCTGAAATAATCAATCAAAGCAAAAAACAAAAAGAAACCTTTGTGAAGCTGAAGCACATACCGTTATCCAAATCATACAAATAACAGATGAGCTCAAATGTTCAGGTAACATTTACTCGTCACTAGAACAGGCTGCTATCAAGCTACAGCTTTCATTTCAACACACTTAAAATTCATGGAGGCAGTTGCAAAGCCATTTGTGATTTCAAGGGAAGTTAGGAGTTACTGACAGTAAGTCAGAAAACTCCCCATATCACTCTGGTGTAGCCAACTACTCTAAAAAACATAAACAAAGTTTGGTGCAATATGAAAGTGAGCATTATTTTCCTGTCATACTTGCCAAGTACAGAAGGTAATGTGGATATAAGACTGGAAGGTGTTACTTAAAACAATACATCAAGCCTTGGTATGAAACAGCTTCATCTTGTTCCAGGTATTGATAAACAAAATACTGCTAAGGAAACATATGAAGTCAACCAGAGGAAAAAAAGTTGAGTGCTCTAAATTGTTTTTAAAAGAGGTAATTTACAAAGGATCCAAGAAAATAACTGGAGTGGGAAAAACTGTCTGTCTTGTTCCCATAAAAATCCGTACCAACAACTCTGTTCACACTTGCCAAACATCTAATAATTCAGAGGTTCAGAACAATCTCAGCTAAATTTCTCAGCTTACTATTACAAAAAATACTTTATCTTAATAACACATGGCCCATTTATATTAAAGTATAGCCTGTCAGTGCACTTGAGAGAGATTAGACCTTTAAATTAAGTTTGAAGAACCAGACAACAACCGCCTATTCCGAGTAAACTGGAGATTACTACTGATGAGCAGGCTTGTGAACAGCAAATTTATTTTTATTCTGCTATTATGTGAATAATTTTGAAGGCAGCAGCTAAATACCATCTTCCTCATACGGTGAACATATTTAAGACAGCATTATGGTGACAAACTCAGGTTACATTAATCATTAAAATTTACATGACTGACACACCACTGCTGTCTAAAGCCTCTGTATGTATGAATTTTGTATAGCCCAAAGTTTCTCATGATGCAGTATTGCAAAAGTATTGCTTTTTCTGATTGCCTGAAAAGGGTAACAACTGAAGCTAAAAACCATCTACAAAATAACCCACTGAAATCACAAAAGTGGGACAGCACAACTATTGGCAGTAGGTTTTGGACTGGGACTGATACATAATTGTAGTATTCGAGCAGTGCTTTCACTCATATTCCTTGGAAAAGCGCATCAATACATCTGCTTAAGTACATCAGAAGTTTAACACCTTCCACTCCTATTTAATCACCACATCCAGTTTTTACAAGAAAATTTTGAAATGTTAAGGGGAGAGGAATATTTTTGATCAAAACCAACCACTTTAATATGTTATATGGGGCACAGAACACAAGGACTCTCAAGCCATAGGACTATTACTCCTCTGAAAAAGCTGATGATTTCTATCCCACCAGCGATAACGTGTACAAAGTGTGGCAGGTACCACCCCAAAGACTGCTTCTGAAAGAAGCACGCTGCTGAGCAGCACAAGTTTAAAAAAGATACAACATTACAGAAATGCTAGAGTGTTCTCAAATCTTAACAATAAAACTGTTTAACTTATACAGAATATTCTAATCATGTTTCAAGTGAATGATGTCTGCTAACAACAGGTCTGCAATACAACCAAAGGAGAGAATGGCCTAGTCCGAGGTAATGAGAAGCTGAGTATTATGAGACCATACAGCTGTTGTGTTTATCTACCTCAAACTACACGTCCAAGAGAGAGCAACATGATGGTGGGAGGAAGTAGGGAGAAAGCTGGATGGAACAAGGACAAAACATTCAAAAAAACCTCTGGAATTTTCCAGTTCTAAAACAGATCCTAAATTCTACAAGAGATTATATCAGTTCTTTCAGCAGTTGCACTGTCAAAGCAGTATTACTCCCAAATACAATATCCCCAAAGGCTTTAGGACAAGTAAAAGCCATAGTACCATTTAATCTGTTAAAAAGTAAAGAATCTCTGTTTGTAATGAAAGCTAGTTTCCCATGACAAAGAAGAATGTAAAAAAACCTTTGTCAATGCACTGGTCAAAAAACAGTTGTGTGCATTAAGTGAGAGCTTTTTTCAGGGACTTCAACAACATTCAGCTTCTGGCATGCCAGACACCTGGTAATACCTCAGCCAGAGAACTGAAGCATAAGCAGCTTTCTCTGTGCTGGTTCAGTTTATTTGATCATGGCTGTCGCCATGACATCAGCACCTTACACATTTCATTAAATACAAACAAAATGTTCTCTTTTACCTTTGTGTGCTGTACTTTTTAAAAATGTTGCTTTATTAGAGTGAGACTGCACAGGGTAAGAGGCTTGTGCTTACTCCAATCTCTCCTACAATTGGCACCAGGCACTGAAAAAGACACTGGTGGCTGAGCACTTGTGTCTCACTCCAGAGTTAACAGATTCCTTGCTTCAATGCAGTTTAAATATTCTGGTAGGTTAGCAATGTGAAGGATCAAGTGGCCATGTAGTTAGTTTCTTATTTACAGAGATTAGCAATGATAACAGAAAGATACAGCAATTTCACAAAGTATTCTTGAAAGTACATACAACGGTATTTTTATGCAGTGCAAAGAATGAAAACCTTCACACAGCTCACACCTATCCAGCTTCACATCCACACTGGTTAAGTTCACCCTCCTATATATATCAGTCCTTTATCTGAAGAACCATTGTTTGGGCCTGACAAACATTTATTTCCCAAGCTTATCTCTTTTACCCAGAGCTCTTTATATCTGTCCTACCATTAGGACAAGTATAAACTTGTATTAGTTAATTTTGGTTTATTCAACTTTCAAATGCTCGTGTGTAGTCACCAAAGAATTAGATTTCAAACACAATGTAGACGTTTTAACGAAAAGTCAGCACAATTTACCTCCTGGAAAGCTACAGTTTTTTTGTTCTCTGACAAATAAGAATATAAATGCCAAATTTTAACTTAATGGTGCATCTTTAGCTATCCAATTTCTGAAAATGACAGCACTTCAAAATATGCATAGATTTGACTTTATACTCCTCTTTCACATAACTGAATTTTCAGAAAACTTTGTAATTACATCCCGTATGTTTTTGTTACCTGTTCAAATTTCCAGCCATCGGACATAGTGGAAACCATTTGAGTGAGTTCCTCTTCCTGGCACTGCAGCACCCTGTACACATGTTTGACTGGCACCTTCAAGAAGAAATGTAAGATGCTCAGTACAGCATGGAATTCACTATGTTTGTTATTTGTCTAAAGTTGCCCTTTTTCTTTAGGCATGGTAAGCAACATCACCTTGAACACCTTGCCTTTATTAAAAAAAAAAAAAGAAACCTCATCTGTTCAGAATCATCTTGCAGAAGACTCAATGCTTCATGAATATTTCGGGGACTAAAGTGCTACTTAACAGTTATAACAAAATAATCTTAAGACTTACCTATCATTCCATGTGGTAGCAAACCACATCATTCAAAAATCGAGGCTGATGTTTTGCAGAGGCATACCTAACTTCAAGGAATGTCTGATCATATGAATAAATGTCTTTATTTCTCTGTCAAAGTTTCCCATCCAGAGCAATTAACAACTAGGATCATTTCAGTTGAAATCCTTTAGAAAACGCTATTAGAACAACTCTGCTGTCCGACAACCCGGCTCCAAGAGAAATTTGGCAACATGAGTTTGTAATAGCTGCATGAAGACTCAGTTATCAGGGAAGGTCTACCTAACTTGTAAGTTTCTTAGAAACTAACTTAATTACAAAAGCATAGGACAGGAGATAAACAGCATCTATATGTATGCTGTATAAACATACTGTATAAACAGCAGTTATGATGTAGCTAAGCAATCTCATCATATTCAGAGTATTTACATGTATATGAGAAAAATATATTCTACCAGAGCTGTTTCCTAAAATAACTATAGAAACGATATTATGACAAATTCTGCTATTACCAGACATTTTTGAACAATTTTTTGAGAACATTTTCAGGTTTTGAACAAGAACTGGAGCCATATGCCCGTGCCCTTTGTAAGCAGACTGGCAGGTACTGGCAGTTAAGAGTATTAATCTTTTCACACTAATGGTTCCAGCTCAGCCAGAGCTGGAGGCAGCCATTCAGTACCTTACTGGGGAAATGAGCAATTAAAGAGAAAAAATGGAACCCACCCACTACTTGCTATACAATAAATAATCAAAAACACACTAGAAAACAGCCTCACCTGTGAGATTTTGCTGTCTCTTTCTCTTATTTTGTCCTTTACCAGTTTTATTAGTGATGTGATATTGTAGAATTCAGCCTCTTCAAGTACACCTAGTATGAGAACATTTTTTTGGAAAGGGAATGTAACCAAAGATTCCAGACCAAAACCACCAACCAGTTCCAAAGATTATCTTCTCTACAGCTATAAAAAATGATTTATTTTGCCCTAGAAAAAGTTAATTTACCAACCTAACGATTCTGGCTTCCTTCAGGCACATGTAGTTCAAAGTTTAGCTCATTCTGAAAAACCATCCTAAAAAAAAAACCCCACAGAAAACTAATGCCATTTCACATACAGAATGACAGGCAGGTAACAAAGAAGAAAAAAAAAGAGCACAAATGCCATTCCATAGCAGACTGATAGACCACCATAGCTCAGGCCCCACCTCAGGCTGGAACACAAAAGAGGAATTCAAACAGTCCTACTGAAAAGCTCTGCAGCTGTTAGTGTGTCGAAAATTTTTCTTCCTGTCATTTGAGATCTTAGACCCTGAAACAAAAGCTTAAAGATACATACTACGGACTGCTCCCACTCACATGCTCAAGGCCTTACCTGTTCTCCACACACACTGTGTTTAACAATGCACATGGAAATTGTACATTATATTAATTCCTGCTAATATTGTTAGACTGTACTTCTCTTTGATCGATTTCTTCAATACCTTATCAATACAGTTTTATTACTATATGGTTTAAACCAGGTAAAGAACAGGTAACATTGATATGAATTTCAGACAGGGAGGAAGAGGCTCAGGGCATAATGTACTCTTCAAGAGCATATTCCACACATCTGAACACCACAGAACTTCACTTTACATCTTCTAAAGCTTGTTTCACAGCCAGTAATCTTTTGCTTATAGAGGACTAAACCCAAATATTTCACACAGTCATACAAGAAAGATGTAAGATTACACAATAAAAGGCATCTCACCTCATGTTTGAATATTTATGTTCTATTTCTAACTGTCAGTAAGGGTTGCGAAATCAGGAATCATACTCAAATAACAGCATATACTACAACTGCATGACACCTATCGGGTTTGCTTGAAACGGATCAAAATGCTACACTGATTAAGATTTGCCATCTACCTGTAAGTTAGTTTTTGTGATTCAAAAGCAGTGAAAATAATAAGCAAGTCACCAGAAAGCAAGAGATTTAGTAACATCTTACCTTCCTCAGCTAGGTCCTTGTTAATAACCAGTTTCCCATGTCTGAGATAGTTCAGCACTGGCCCAAAGTAGGTCGGATCTCTGTCTATTAAATAGGCACCCGTTTCATCCTAGATTAGAAAACAACAACAACAACAAAAAAAACACAAAACAAACAAAAAAAACACCAAACAAAAAACACTCCAAAACACCACAAAAAAACCCCAAACAAACAAAAAATCCAGAAAAAACACAATGATTTGAACATCCAAGCAGGAATTGCAAGCTAACATTCAGCTTGGTACCTGAATAGCAAGCAGGTATTCAGACACAGCCACATCCCTTAAAGCCAAATTTATCGAAGACATTAAAAGAAATTCAACCATGTTGTTGTAATTTATCAGACTGATCATTCCACTCAATCATGTACTACACAGCTTCTCCTACGTGAACAATTCCCCCCAATCCCTTATCAAAAGATTATAAACACTGTTAGCATAAAAGATCTAAGCAGTAAGTGAGAACACTGAAAATTAAGGTTAAAAATAACACTTGAAAACAGGAAACTATAATTTTGTTTAGAAACCTGAAGAATCAGAACAAAGGCTACATTCCAGTGAGGTCCACATACCAGCTTTTTTTCTTTTTTTTTTTTTTTTTTTTTTTTTTTTTT
>Ga0065711_1010156_pt1 | contig 11314 bp, 7 predicted proteins | sample Hoacrofraction12_FD_59098 | JGI IMG/M metagenome (GOLD analysis project Ga0065711, IMG submission 59098) | Hoatzin crop microbial communities from Cojedes, Venezuela - Epithelial fraction 12 v2 (version 2) | ecosystem: Host-associated > Birds > Digestive system > Esophagus > Crop | place... | reverse complement strand
AGTTACCGGCCTCCAACTAGATTCAGCACCGCTGATGACAACCCTCTGAGTTCTGCCATTCAGCCAGTTCTCAATCCACCTCACCGACCACTCATCCAGCCCATACTTCCTGAGCTTCTCTAGGAGGATGTTATGGGAGACCGTGTCGAAAGCATTGCTGAAGTCTAGGTAGACAACGTCCATGGCTCTCCCTTCAGCACAGAGGTTTCTACTATGAGGCCACATTTCATGGTCATTGATGGTCATTTGCATGTCCACATTTCCACAGACAACTATCCATGCACAGCCCAATAAGTTGTCAGGAGCTCAGCCGGCCAAACAAGTACTGTGGTTGGGTGGGGCCTGGCCAGCTTCCAGGACACCCACCAGTCTCAGGAGCTTCATTTTACATCTTCTCTTACCCCAGCAAAGACCCAACACCACAACATCCACGGAGTCAGCAGCGATGGTGGGTTACCATGAGCTATGAGTGGATTAGCAGTCTTCTGGAAGGATAAAGGACTGTGTGGCCCCATGTCTCTAGTACTCCTGTAGTAAAGGGGAAAGCAGTTAAGAAAGCAGCCCTGGCTCACAGAAGATGCAAAGATTTGTTCCTGATCTGCTCCCTGAGTATCCAGAGAAGCTCAGCCCAGGGCAGGACCTCTCCTCTGAAGATACGCTGCCCTGGGCACTGTGGCATCCCACCGACGTCTGTGCATTCATGGTGCAGCACTGTATCCCTTCTTGCATTAACAGAGCAGGGCTGTATTTTGGCAAAGGTTTTGTGGCACCTCCATCTGCTCTGTCTGGCTGTCCACCGCAACTGCAGCTCTGAGACCCCACAACCCCCCATTTTGACCCAATCCTTCCTGGCACTAAGCATAGAAGAAGTGCAGGCAAAAGCAGGGACACACAGCACTGAATCTCACCAGTCATTTATCGCCTCGGCAAGAAGAGCTTGGTAACAGGCTGTTATCTTTAGCAGAAAGCAGCAGTAGAAAGGAGACACCAGGACTAGTTCGCCAACCCCAGCACCTCCCCGGCTGGTGCCATTATCAGTTATCGGTGTCTGCAGCTCTGCAGGTGCTCAGAGAACAGAGATACTCCTCACCACCTGAGGATCATCTTACCCACCCCCCGAAAACCAGAGTCAGCTGGGTGCCACTGCCCATCGGTACATGCCAAGGCTTTTGTCAGCCAAGGTCTGAGATGGGGTGTGAGCCGCCCCTCTGAACCATGCTGATTTACCCCAAAACAGGCCTTCCCTCCGTCCGCCCTCCCAATGCAGAGAACATGTTGCATCACCCCCAGCCTTCCCCTCTGCTTGTTCCTGATGGATGGTGGTGACCCTTTCAACATATTTCCTGGGGTGTTATGAAGCGTTATCTGAATGGGCCTCTTGCAAAAAAACAACACAAGCCAAAGCAATTCGGGTAATGATGGCCTTTTGGTCCAGTTTATCCTGCACCAAACTCCATAGATGGCAACTCTGAACATTTCCCAGACCTTCACAGTAGACCTTGGAACTGTCTCTCTGATTTATCGGTTGTTTCATGACACATGCATTCTCCTGTATAATCCCAGTGTTTTGCTTATAAGCCGTATTATAACTGGGAATCAATCTTCTTTATTTGAATGTTTTGGACAGATTCACACATCATTTTACCATTAATTAGAATAGACTCAGCCTCGCAGTGCTTTCAGGTTTCAAGCCCGGCTGTGGTGTTTCGGTTCTTTGCTGTTGCTTGCCTTAGGTCAAAAAAAATCCCAGACTTCAGGGCTCTCTGTAGCGGCTTGAAGAAGAACATAGGTTGTTTCATCACTGGTTGCGAGACATGTGTTACCCGGCTCATTAATTCACAACAGTTCTTGTTTTCTCTGCCTTTTTCATCCTGATCTGATACATTTGTGAAGTCCGGGGTTGTACTGCAAGTGATTAATGCCGCAGCAAAGTCTAATAAACTGAGATTCCAACAAAAAGTGTGAAAAATGTAATCTCTAATGTTCTGAAAGCTCACATATGACAAAACCCATAAATCACCCCAGAAGTAGTCATTATGGTGAGTTACTAACTAGATTATACAGCTGCATTTGTCATAATTTCCCATTACGTAGAGAATAAACCTATCAGCCTGATTTATGGCAGAGGGCTTCACGGTATGGGAAATGGGACCTGTGCTGTTCTGTGGCAAACGAAGAGAAATGTTGTGTCTGCTCAAGTGCGGGATGGAAAAGGCAGGAGGGGAGATCTTCTCTTTTGCTCACTGTCATCTGAAGACACCTATTCAGGGAGAACAAGCGCACAGAGAGGAGTCAGGTTTATGCCCATGGGACGGCAAGAGAGAGCAACCACCAGTCCGTCCCAACACCGACAGCGGCAGCAGAACATGCTCCTCACAGGCAGCGGGAAGCGAGAAGCTGGGAAGTCTTTTGGGAGGACCAAAGTTGGTCATGGGGAAAGTGGGTGCTTTAGTCACAACTGGGCATATGTTTCCTCCAGACCCCTCATCTATACCAAACAGCCATGCTTTGAGCATGGACCTAGGCAAAGCCTTTCCATTTTTATGGAGAGGAGAACGGGAAGGGCTGGCTTGGGGCAAAAATGGTCAGCTTCAGCCTGTGGAAGAGAATTTGGCCAACTCAAAGAAATAACCTCATGAACAAAGGCAGGCTGCATTTCTCTGGATGTCCTGGGTGTTTTTCAGACCACTGCAGAGTAAGTTACCCCCACCTACAGTGATCTCTGTATCACCACGCTGCTCTGGATCGCATGAGAGTGTCTGCAGCAATTTGAGATGATTCCCATTCCCTCCACAGAGGCAAAGAGTGAGCTGAAGTGGCTGATTTACTAGCAAGAACAGCTGATGAAGGCGACATCAATGAGGACGCTTGGCAAGCCCGGCTCCGCGCAACCAGAGCCTGCCTGTCTGTGGTGGCACAGCCTGTAATTAGCTAACACTCCTCTGCTATATGCAGAAAGGATAAATATTGACAAACTTTGCAAGGGTCTCCATTTATTCAGCAGCTGCTGAAAGCACCAGGTGGTTTGGTAGCCTGGTGCATCTGTCTGTCACCGCAAGCTGCCACCCGCCCCGACAACTGCTCACAGCCAAGAGCAAGGAAGTGGTTGCCCGTGTCCTCCTCTTCTAATTAAATATCACAGGGACCAGTAACACTGACACAAGGCTCAGAGCAGCAATGTGAACTCCTCCTTGGCTCAGTTTGCTGCTAGAGATGAGACACTGGAAGGTGATAACTCTGTACAGAAGGGACTGGAGCACTGAATATTGCTGCCAGGTCCTTGCAGGGCTTTGGGTAGGTCTCCTTGGCCTTCTCTGTCTCAGCTTCTCACCTGTAAAATGGGCAGAAGAAAGACTATTTATAACCCATCCAAATGAACTTGCAGTCACCACGTTCAGCTGCTGAGATCCTCTCTCTGCAGTACCTCAGAGCAACGGGGAACATTTATTTTTCCCAGTTGGAGCAGCTACAGGCATCCAACCCAAATGCTCCCCGTGATCCTTCTCCCAAAGGCCAGGGAGCCAGAGAGAGGAAGAAACCTGAACAAGCACTTTTGCATTTCTGGTTGTGGAGAATCAAAAGCGGTTTGTGGGTTGTGGGAGGAAGGAGCTGACAGGCCAGAGTAAGCCAGGAGCTCGGAGGCCACGGGCCAGATGCCCAGAGCTCCTACACTCCACTGAGAGTCTCCCACCATGGCCTCAACTGTTTAAACACTCCAGAAAGGGCCCAAACATACAAGAAAATAGGCTGTATTTGTTCTCCAGGGGTTCTCTGCTCATTGCCATTGCATGACAGGCAAATGCAACGAAGAAAACAATGACTGTAAAGGTGATGGGGATCCCCAGGTGCTGTAACTCAACAGACTCCACGGTCCCAACTCTCTCATGGGCCAGATTGCCAGATATTGAGTGAAGCAAAACAACAAAGATTTTCGGTTATTTATGGAGAACTCCCCGCTCTGTGTCAACGTCTAAGGGCACAAGAAGCACGCAAGGTCTTGAAAAATGGTTGGACAAAGGGAGGTGGAGGAGAGACCATGCTGCCACACCTCTGAAAACCAGGAAAAGGTCTTTTGAGAATGATCCCTGAAGCCAGCACACATTGTTTGTGCTTGCTCTGGTGACAGCAAGCACTAGCAACAGGCAAGCGTAACCTGAGCAAAGCACCTTATCTCTGTGACACCTGGAAGGCGACTTGCTAGACGTTATCACTGAGCAATACTTTGATCTACCAGGTGGCAGGAAAATGAACGGATCCTAGATGTTTCTCAGGTGAGTTCTCTACTCCGAGCTGTCCTGGACCACCTGAGCCCACCTGTGACATCCAGCTCCATCTCAGATTCCCGCTCCAGCAAAGCACCTGTGGAACTGAAATCTACCTTGGCAAACAACTGAAAAATATCAAAAGGGAGAAGAAACTTGCTTTTGCAGCAGCCAGGAGAGGTTGCTTTGGCCAGACAGCAGAGCCCTCTTCAGTCCAGCGGTGGGTAGTGAAGAGCTGGTTGAACCAATGTGACCTTGCAGGCACTGGCAGTCTCCCAGTTGGGCCAAGCTGGGGTTTATCTGGGGTTTATCTCGGGCACGGTAGGCAGCGGTGCCTTTGGGATGCAATCAAATGCACCCAGCCATCAAAGGTCCCACCATAGATAGAAGACAAGGATCTGTCAAAACCAGAGGGTGGGAAATGCAATGTATAGTTACAGATTACAAGTCTAGAAGGAGGAATTGTTTCGTTAGAAATCTTGGGGTGGAGGACGAAAAAAGGGGAGAAAGGGAAGAAACTCCTATTCTGAAGCTAATAAACAAAAAAAAAGTGATTTAACAAAACATGTCGTCATGTGACAAGGTAGTTTTTCTTGTAAGCAGGTGCACCGCAGTTTTAGAAATATTAAATCTTAAGAGGTTTGCATTGCACAATAGATGGCAGCCAGAAAGCGTGTTGATGTTTTTTGGCAGCGTTTCAGATGTCATGGTATTTTTTTTTCTTTAAAGCTTCCATCAGCGGGAGGGAGAGCCGTGCCAAAGAAAAGGAATCAAATCTGGATGCAGCAAGACTCGCATTCAGACGGAGGCTCCCTGCCAGATGCTACAGGGCCAAATCGGAAACAACCACATTGAGTTCATTACGACAACTGCATAATCAAAAGCCTGCATAAAGGCAAAAGAAAAAAAAAAATAATCTATTTAATACTTCGCTAAATTTTCAACTGTTGAAATAGATTTGAAGAAAAATTCGTCATAATCCCCTCTTCCTGTTGAGAAATTCCTCCTTGTTCTCCGAGATGTCCATGAGATGGCAGGAGTGCATTCTCCTCCGATGGCCGAAGGGACCACGACACGGGTGCCATTCCCACACCGGGAGTGTTGCTCCAGCTAAGGGCACTGCTGAGAAAGCGCCGATTTATCTTGCTATTTATTGCTGCTGGAAAGAGATGAGCGAGTGGCACCAAATGGCACGTCTTCAGAGAAGAAATACACTGACGCCCATTTCCCAGAGAGGCTGGGAACAGCTTAATTTGCTCCTCTTGCTCTTAACCCCTCTAAACTGCTTTGGGTGACACAACCCTTCTCACTGCAGACCCTGGGTCTCTGTGCCCGCCCTGTGCTGTGCACAGGCATTTGTGAACAGGCACAGAGAAACTGAGAGAGTGCAATGAGAAAGGGACCCGGACATTCACCAGAAAGAAATCTGGAGGCTGTGATTTGGAAATCACAGCCCTGGCATTTATGGCTGGGGATGACTATGGAAACAAACTTTCAGGGATGTCCCAATTTTCGGATCTGTTTGCAATCCTGAGGTGTCTACACAACAGGGACACAGCTGCAAGCCGGCCTCTGGTTAGGCAGCACCCATAGCAGCCCAGCTTCTGCACACCAGGGCTGGCAGTCGTGCAAGAGCTTCCCTTAGCCAGGCTGCAGAAGCAACATCCCAACAAGAGACTGATGTTATCCAAACTAAGTTCTCCTGAGACACTGCTGCTAGAGATGTCCATTGCGCAGCCCTACCTTATTATAGTTAGAAGTTTTGTAATCTTGTAAGTTTAAAATTCACTATAGAAACTAAGAAAAAGGATTTTGAGTAAAGTGTTGTTGTTTTATTACAAGGATGAACCTGTCTGAAGTAGAACCAGAGAGTGATGAATCGCAAGAATAGCTAATGAGCGATGAAAAGTTGCTGCAATTTCCAAAAGAAACAGGGAACTAGGGGAAAGGTAATTCCAGCAGGGTGAGATCGTGACCACCAACTCACGGACCACCTACCCCAATCATATCCCAGACTCAGAAGACGAAGAAACTGAGCATGCGTACTAGTTTACATGCTGGACGAAGAGACTTTGACCAATCATTTGATAGAATAACAATACCTATGTATTAGGAAGCTGAATATGTTAATGCTTTGTGTATAAATAACTGTTGATTTGGAAGCTTGGTGTGTTGTCTTGGGACAGATACCCATATCTGCGCAAATACGCAATAAAACACCTCTGCTCTGGGTGTATATCAGTGTATTGCACACTGGGTAAACAAACTCCACTTTTTGGGACAAAAATGGCAGCACCTGAAAAGCATTTGGCTGCCCCAACAGCTTCAAGACAGCACGTTCCACGAAGGAGCTGCTCTTTGCATTCTCAGGGGTTTCAAAACCAGGAGGTCTTCCAAGTTTTTCACCCACTGTTTTGCCAAATCCATGCTCAAGTCATGAAGTCAGACACAGTTGTTGCAGTTTGGCATGGGGGAAAGGGTTCAGGCACTGTGTCTCTGAAGGATACAACTTTATCTGCACCAGGTTCATGCTTGCTCAGGGTCCCTCTGCTCTAGTCCTACCAGGACAGGAAGGCAAGAAGAACTCCAGCAGCCTCACGCTGGGTCCTCTCTAGCAGCGGGTATAATTGGGATATTACAGCCAACACCTCTTCCCACAGATCCACTGCATCTGCCCTGCGGGAGCAGAGCTGGGCCAGTTTTGCTGTGCTTGGAGCTCCCTCTGCATCTGTGAGTTCAGACCAACGTACACGGCTGTGATGGCACACACACGCGTGTCACCATGCGTGTCTGCCTTGCACTGAGCAGCAGGGGATGGGGTCATGGGGGATGCTGAGGGGGACCCAAGAGCCTCAGAAGATCTGTGTTCTAGCAGAGCAAAGGCCTGTTCCTTCTCCAATGTCCCACCTCCCAGCAGGCACCGCCCAGCAAGAAGTAGAGCTGCAGCATTCCCAGGACCATCACTGCAGGCTGCAGGCAGCGGTGCTGCAGGGAGGTACTGCGCTCTGAAACAACGGAGAGATGATGGTGGTTAACTTTCTCAGCGACTCCTTTAATCTTCACATAACCCAAACCTCCATTATCTCCTGTTCTTTGTGTCCTTTGCTTCTGTATCTTCCTTCTTTGCTTCTGTATCTTCCTGGCTTTCAAGCTTTGCAGTTCCCTAATGTGATCTACAATATCGCTTTCCTGTTCCCTTAACTCCCACTTTCTTCTGCATCAACTGCTGTCAGCTAGGATATAGGTGGTAGAATTTCGTGTTGAGACACGCAGACCCAATGCATCAGATTGCACAGGCAAATCACCTCGAGAAGCCGGTGTTTGCCTGCATCCATGGACGGTGAGCTTGCTGGTTATAGATAATGCTCAGCAAGCAGTGGGACAGGAGCAGTGTGAATCCATCAGCGCATGAGTTCTACTACCTGGTTCCTGAGAGCCCACAGAGCCCCAAGGACAGCAAAAAGATGTCACTGGGATACCACAGCTCTGAAGATGAGAGGAGAATGGGGCAAGAATTATTCGTTTCTCGTAAGGACCATATCGTTCACAACATTAAGGCCCCATTTACAAACAACATGCAAACCCACAAGGCTTGGCACTCAAGAGAGCCCTAATCCTGAACCCTCAACCTGACTTGAATCACAGTTGCTCTCTCCAGTGTTTAAATAACTTATTAGAAAACCTCTGCCAAAAGCATAAATCCCATCCTAATGCCCCCTGATGTCAGAGGGAAGGTGCCTGGTAACATTACTGGTCTTTGGATCAGGCCTTAGCAGAGCAGCTGCAAGATATTAGCCAGCAGGCTCAGAAATTCATCTTTGCTTTAACTTGGTCTAAACCTTTGTAAATAACTCACGATAGGTCAGGGAAGAAAGAAGCTAACAGCTCATACCTGGCTGCGTTCCCCTGTCCTATAAAACAAGCTTACTCTCTCAAGAAAAAGGAAAGCTCGCTAAACAAATTCACCCGGAGTGGTGGTAGTTTCCATTCCACAAACCAAACCATTCCAGAAGCTCAGAAATTGCCGCGATGATTCTTCACCTTTTTCCACGGCCGATAACAATTTCCTCCTTGTTCCGTTCAGCGTTCCCACCGCGACTGTTTCCTACCATCTCCTGATTGCCAAGAAATCCCTCCCACTGTTGCGAGAAGCGTGACAGCTCCTAGGAACTATCTGCTCGTGGCATGTAAAAGCAAGGTTTTAGGAAGAAAGGAAGCAAGAGCAGGTACGTTCTACAGGCTTTAGGGGAGTAGGTTTGTCCCAGCTTGGGGTGTGGGTGAATCATTCCACCTTCCTCTAGCTCCACTTCTGTCCACCAGCATCTCAGAGTGCCACAATAGCACAAATCATGAACTGAATATCTTTTTCTTCTGTTTTCTAAGGTGGTTCTGAAGCGGCAGGTGCTGTTACCTGGCTCAGCTGAGGAATTGTTCGGTGCTGCAGCAGTCTGTGTTGGGATTATCACCGCCCCAACTGGGAAAACAGTGGCTCGACAGGGAAATAGAGCTGCCACGGAGTGAAGATGGACAGAGAGCGCTGCACATCTTGTGAAGATCTCCCACAGGCAGAAATGTGAAAATATTAGCATATTTTCCATTATGCAAAGGAGAGGATTCCCATGCGGCACTGGCATACGCTGAGCAGCTGAGCAAGGCGGGGATCGAGCGTACCATGCTGTCACTTCTGGGGAAAGCAGCCAAATGCATCGACACTTTTCATGTACCCTGGCTCTAGACCAAACAGCTTTACAGCAGGACTCCCAAATTACTACCTTGACTACCACATGTGCTGCTTCTATGGTCTTAAAATCCATCTATCTAAATGCTCATTCCTTTCTTCTACCAGGATAATTAATTTCTGCCCTAAAACTCCACTTGACAGTTCACATTTCTCTGGCCTCTGTGAGGATCTTAACAAGGCTGAGAAATCTCAGGCCTCACGCTGTCTGCATCGGGGGGGGGGTGTTTAAGTCTGCTTGTGAAGCATCTCCCAACCCTTGGGGAGGGCAGCACCCACGAGAGCAGCTCCACGTGCCAGACCTCTGCGGAGCTGGAGCCCAGCTGAATCGAAGGGCAGAGACGGAGGGCATCCCAGGGCTTACTTAAACTGCTGCTGGACTGTGGTCTCTTCTGGAATGAAACACAATCACCAATTAACAGCACACACAAGCAGTGATTTAAAGCGGCGAGTGGAAGAGTACAGCTCCAGGAGAAACTGCAGCCAGCAGTGGTCGTGGCACGAGGCAGGCAGAGCATCTGGCTACAGACCCCTGTTGAATTGGGTGTTGGAGCAGGCTAGATGGTAACAGCCGTGTTAAACCAGACGAGCTGTTTTCCTATCAGCAGGGATTACATTGGTTAAACCATTTTGTTTGATACTGACTAATCGAGGACGGCTCAGAGGAGCTGGGAAACGAAAAGGGTAATCAGATATTCCAGAGCTCGCCCGCTCTGAGCGCACACGCAGAATGTTCAAAGCCGGAGCGGTGCAGGTGCATATTCCCAAATGCGGACTCTCGTCTTGCGTGATTTAAAACTGGGTTGGCGAATGACTCAGTTTTCCACCGGAGCCACTATGTCCGCGAAGAACTTCCCAGGCTCCAGCTGCCATCTCGTGGTCGTAGGACACATCTTCCCTTTTTTCCCCCGCTGATCTACGCCTCGTGGCTCAAGCAGTACTTTTCCAGAGTTGGTAACGTCAAAAATTTCTGGGAAAAGTTTTCCCCAGGAAAGCTCTGGTTGGAAGCGTCATATTCCCAAATTGCAGTGGTTTTGACCTTTTCACCACACTTTAGAGAGGATACTTTATTTTCCACCAAGTGACATTTGAAGAAGATGGGCTTTAAGGGAGGCATGGCGTTTAACATTGCTTGTCACCCTTGAGATCTCCAGGGAATTTCAAGCAGTGTTCTGCTTGGCTGCTATCTCCCCCTGACTCCTGGTTAATACCCCCTGGCTCAGCCACCCCAGGCAGGGCTGTAGGTTCTCCAAAGCCAGCCGGCCAAGCTGCAGCACGCAGCAGCCCCTCCAAGATGGAGACAATGTTTGTTGGCTCCTTCCTCTGAGCGCTTGCTCCAGCCTCACTCTGTGCAGCAGATCTCAGGGCTGTCCACAGCCCCGGCAAAACCAGTGAAGCTATGAACAGGATCAGAGGTCCATCTGCACAGAACAGCTTGCGGTATGGAGTCCCCAGGTAGCAATGTCCTGCTTCCAGTGAAACCAAAGGGAGTTTGGCTGTTTTTTTTCAGTGGGGGTAAGCTTTAGTCCCTGTTCTCTTTTCCAGACTCCTTCAATGCAATTCAGAGCATCATCGGGACTTATAGATGCTCACGGGGTTACTCTGTGCACAAAGTAAGATACATTCCCAAAGCCACTCTGGTCTAGCTGGTAGCTGATGTGTGTAACCAGCACGTCGTACCCTGCTCCCTTGTCCGGCTGCACATCATCGTGGCCAGCAACCACCCTACTAAAAGGCTTGTTCGATTCTATCTTCTTGTACTTAATGACATCTGTGTGGTCACCACTGCAAAGCCCTGGGTTCTCCAGACACCGTGCATTGATACGCATACACTGAATAAGTACATGTGCATTGACTTGAGAGGTGGTTGGTACACACAGGCACCTGAGAGAGAGCCACCAATGGCATCACAGTTAAGGTTAGTTAAGAAAATTATTGCTGGCTTCAAAGTCAGACTTCCTTGCTGCTGAAGGCTTTAGGCCAAAGCTGGATGATGCTTTCTAAGAGACGCTTGCACTGCACCACAAGTTATGAGCCAGGCTGTGGCAGCTCCAGAATGAGATTTTCTGAGCCGTGTTTTCCAAGACATTAGTCAATCAGAAATCCTCAATCTAAAAAACAGCTCTTGGCCCACCAAGACACTTCCGTCAGCTGGTACTTTCTGGAGTCAACTGCAAAGGAAGCACAAGTCCTGTGCATAGTCTGCCACACCTGCAAGAGTTCATGTATCCTGCTTCCCACCATCATCTCTTGGCTACCTGTGGTCTGTCATCTATAGATCCGTACCAGTCTGGTGGCAAAGCTTGTGTCCAAT
>Ga0065711_1049432_pt1 | contig 11315 bp, 4 predicted proteins | sample Hoacrofraction12_FD_59098 | JGI IMG/M metagenome (GOLD analysis project Ga0065711, IMG submission 59098) | Hoatzin crop microbial communities from Cojedes, Venezuela - Epithelial fraction 12 v2 (version 2) | ecosystem: Host-associated > Birds > Digestive system > Esophagus > Crop | place... | reverse complement strand
ACATAAACTGCATGGGGTGTTTGGTTCCTTGCTCAGGGAACTTGGCTAAAATTTCAATGCAATAAAATTATGCTAATAAAAGGGTTTTATTCATTTTCCACACTGAACTGAAGCAGTGACAATTGAACTAAAGAAGCAAAAATAAACGTATGATGAACCATAAAAAGTTTTTGTGATTGCAGAAGGAAGAGCTTGGTCAGTCTCAAACTGTAATTTGTCTTATGCCTCTCTTGGGCACAGCTAGAAATGGCACAAAACCCAACAGAGCATCAGACTTAAAATCATGCACTGCCTAGGACCATGAGGCAGCCTCATTAGCAGACAGAAACATTCTAACAAAACAATTTAAAGTGATATTGATTCTAGTATCATATTCCAGAGTTGTCATTTATAATAAAATATAGTCACAGCTTCTGAGAGGTAAAGATATTTTTGACAAATAAATTGATGTAGTGTCATGGATTTTAGAAGTGACATATTAAGGTGCTTCCAATGTTATTTGAGAAGAGTTTATGAAAAGTGGAAAAAAAACATGGACACTAATTCAAAGTGAGGAAAATATTTTATATCATTAGCAAATCCAATCATTCTAGAGCACACAGTTCTGTCAGTCAAAGAGGTAAATGAAGAGAGACTTCTAAAAAGAAATGCTGTACAGTTTTAAGAGGGGACACATGGGAGTTGCTAGTTCAGAAGTAATACTTGTCAGAAATCTGAATTTATTTTAATTTCTTCAACAAAATCAACAAAATATTACATGAAAAAAATGACCTAGCTAAGTAATAAAGGTTATTAAATGCCCAAACCTGTTGATGCATTTCTATGGAGAACAAGTACTTTTAACAGCATAGTCTTTCCTCTACATGATTCTCTCCCTTTGCTATAAAGCAAAACACTTCTATGTATGTATGTATGTAAGAAGTAATAATAAAAGAGAAGAACACACTGATAAAGCAGGGAGCTATTTAAGCTGTGTGGGAAAACCTATTCATAGCTAGAATACCAGCTGCAAACATGAGTACACATGCACACACAGAGTCTGGGAATTCACATCATGCTAATTATTGGCATCTGTGCTATCACATCAGCCTTGGGGGTGGGGAAAACAAAAAAACCAAAAAAACCCACCCCACATGACTCCCAAGCAAAAGAAACAAATAAGCCAGTTGTTCTGAAGGTCTACTCATGTTTCACAGGAATATTGTGCATGAAGCTGTACAGGTTCATTCAAATCATCTCTATTAATATTAAGCTCATGCTATCCATATGAATGTAGATTGAAAAACTGGACTTTCTGCTTCAGTACAGTGAATGTTAGGATACATTGCTGAGAGGTACAATTACAGTATCTGTTACAAAAATTAATACTTGGGGAAAATCCAGTGTGGATTAATGTCCCTTTAGTTACACTTGCCACAGTACTTACACAGTGTCCCGACTAGTTTTAAATTGCTAGAAAGCAAAACCTCACAAACAAGTCTCCCACACACTGCTTTAGTTACTGATATCCTCTGTTCTTTTAGTGGCATGAAAAAAAAATGCGTTTGGATTCCACAGATCTACATATTATTTCAAAAACACCATTTACAGGCATTACAGAAGTGAGATTTGGCTGCAGTGGTTAGAAAGCACAAAATGCCGTTCTGTCAATAAAGGTCAGCACTTCCATTATTCTTGCTTGCTTCAGCACATGAGTTTCCCCTAGACAATTTACAGGAAATGGAAGGGAAAATAAGCAAATCATTGGAAAAAAATCTTACAGATGCCATCTGGTCTTCACAGATGGGCCTGTACTGTAGGTCATGTATATCTCCTTTCCCTCTGTCATCACTCACTGAAGAATTTGAAGCAGGTAAAGAAACAGTAGCAGTGACTCTAGAAAGTATACTGTCAGCACACCATGGGGAGATTTAGCCTCTGTGTCTCCACTTAACTCTCCACTGGGTGGACAAGATCTCCAGGCTGACGAAACCTTACTCAAAAGGGATACAAAAATCTGTCCGTTAGAAAGCCAAAGGTTTGATCGGTAATGAATCACAGTGCAATTGCGAAAAACAACTGTAAAAAAGGTGTATCAGAAAAATATGGCAATATTTGTTAGTGCAATACTGCTACACTATACTACACACTGTCCAAAAATATAATTAAACTTTTCCTCAGTGTCTCTTCATAATCCAGCTGAATAATCTCCAAATTATAAATGGGAAACAGAGGCATCAAATTACTACCATTTTGTCAAACAGGACAGCAGAACTATGATTCATATCCATATTCCCACTGCCCAGTTTTCTAAATGCAGTACTTCATTTTAGATACTCTCCTTGTTCTTAAGCAAACTGCGTTCTGGTAATACTACAAGAATTCTTCAGCCATGAGGAAATTACAGTTTTTACAGCACTTCACAAATGCAGTTTCTGCAGTTCCAGTCCTCCTACTCAAAGAAGTTGGGAGATATTGTTTACTTTTAAGACAAATGCTGTTTCACGTATTGTTTAAAACAATACCTCTTCCTTATCTGCATCCTAAGCAGTTAAGCACAAAGTGCCTCTATGCCTTTCAGCTTGCTTGATGTGGAGTGATTTATTCAAAGCCACTCAGCAGCACAACCTAGACTTAACCTTCCTTCTCCCCAAGTCTCCCTCTGCATGATCACATTCAGTCTTAAAGGGAGGCAATCAGCTGAGATGTGACAGATTAGAAGAGCAATTCAAATCATCCTAGCGCTAGCAAAAAGCATGGCTACTGTTTCATTTCAGTATAACATGCTCTTTGTTTTGCTTTTCCACTGTGTTCTAATGCAGATTACATCCTCCAGACATCATCCACCTCTTTCTCCAGGAAAAAGGGCGTGCTGCAAAAAACCAAGAAAGAACAGGCCTTTTAGCAGGGCCTGTTGCGACAGGACAAGGGGTCATGGTTTTAAACTAAGGGAGGGTAGATTCCGACAGGATATCAGGAAGAAATTTTTTACAATGAGGTTGGTTAAACACTGGCACAGGTTGCCAAGAGAGGTGAAGGTCGCTTCCAACCTAAACTGTTCTACAATTCTATAGTTCTACAAAAAAGATGTTATGCTGGCTAATGACTATTATCTCATTAACTCTCACTTGTCAGGAGTTGTTTGCTGAATTAATAGTTAATGTCAATGTTAATAGTAATATGTTAATAGTAATATGTCAATTATTAAAACTTATTTAGTTTGCAGAAGGGCAATTCATTCAAAAGTCATCATTAAATTTACTTGCTTTGAAGCACAAATGGAAAATATAAACAAAACAATGTTTCATCTAATTCAGTCTACAATATAGCCTACTTCAGTGAAAAAAAAAGCTGAAATCACACCTCTAGCACGCTACCAACCAGGACACCGTAAGAACTTCTGTAGCATTTCACCAACACACGAATCATGTGGTACTACTTTTCAAGGAATTAACCTTAATAACTCTAGTGAGAACAGCAGTTACTGCACTTGGGGCCACATAAATAAAGTAAAATTTCACCTCTACTTCTACAAAGCAAATAGGAAAGATCTTAGCTTAAAAAAAAAAAAGGCGGGGGGGGCATTACATTTTCTCCTTCAACTGCATCTACTACACACTTCAAATGTACAAGAAAATACCTGTCCCAAGGATAGCTAGCAATGCAATAGCACAGCACACTGAACGTTTCTAGTAACACTCCAAAGTCTATCTGGCTAATACATAAGCATGTAAATAGTCCATCTTGTAAGTACTATTCAAGACAGCTTGCAAAAAGAATAGGACAAAAATATTTAAATGTAACCATCAATACGGCTAAAACTTAAATTGATGCAAATATATTCATGTTAACTGTGGACTAGTGATCTAAATCCATTTATCATGTCTATGTGGATTATATGAAAAGGTCAAAAAGGTGGGACAAGCAAGAAAAGTGAGAATGTGCAGAAACATATTCCCTCTTGCTAAGGCCTGTCAAGATAATAAAGAACAAAACCACCGACATTTGGACCAAATCATGTGAACAACTGAATCTGTAGCAAGCTTCACTTCCATTTTGGTAATCCTCAAATACTGTTCTGAAGGTGATGTAAAGGCCATTCCATGCATTGAGGGAAAAAATGGAAATTGCCTTGTATCAGCCTCTTCTGACTAGTGTCCCCAAATCAATTTGCCACCTCTTGTTTTATACTTAGATTGTAAATTTCATGCACAGAAATTATCTTTTCAGTTTGCCAACAGAACGCTAAGCCCAGCACCCTCCTGTGTGTACCACGAGCACAGAAAACAAACAGCAGTGTTCAGGGTGGCCAATGAACACACGGTGACAGTAGAGGTTTCCCACCCTGGAAACTGCAGAACGAGCATCAGTGAATTAAAACCACTATCAAAAGACTTGATCAACAATTCGACCAGGTCACCAACACCTAGCATGGAAGATGCTGTTTATGGGACCATTCCTTTCTCCAGAGAGTCCCTCTCAGCACCCCTGTGGGATGTTTTCTCCCTACCCAGAAGCAGGGCACCACCTCATGAATCTCCAGCAACGTTTCCAGAAGCTCCTGCACAAGCCAGGTGCTCTCATTCAACCCTGCTTATCCAGTCCCATTTGCCAGACAGAGCAATGGCTCACGTGAAGACAAACATACTACAAGTGACAGAATGGTGTGAGGCTAAATCGCCCCATAAAACGGCCTCCTTAAAGAAACTATTTCATAGGACACAAAGGATAGAATTCCCATCTGAAGTGGAAGCAAGAAGTATAGTTCTTCAATAAATTAAAAAAAAAAAAATGGCAAGTCTAAGTCTTGCGCTAACACCCTTCCAGGCAACATAAACTGACATCTCAGCATCTGTGTTTGTCTTCATTTGGATAACAGACATCAGTGAGTTGGAAGGAAAGGCAGAACCTTCAGAGGCAATCCACAGTTACACGTTTATACCTGTACAACATGTCTTACTCTCCATAGTTTAGAGTGACAACTCCTAAACGTTGGGATATGGAACTAGAAAGGATTATCAAGTCCAGTGTCCTGGAATAAGCTAGGCCTTAGTTTCTAGAGGAAAAAAAAAAGTGAATCAAAAGAATCCCAGAGAAAACAGCATTGGCTATGGCCTGCCTCACCAACTATGTACCAAAGTTTCTGTTAAAAGGTTAATGGCGTGACAGCTGCACAGATGCATCAACACAGATAAATACAAACACAACTATAGGAACAGAACACGTCCACACATTTATCTTCTGACTGCACCTCAGAAAGAGATACAAACACTATCTCAATATAAGAACAAGACAGTGTGTTTGGTAAGCAGCTGAACGTGAACTTCAACATCCTAAAGTAATGCTACAGAAGTGGAGCTGATGGTAAAGAGAAAGCAAGATCAGAACTATTTTTTTTCACTATAAATGAATCTAAGTGCTTCACCTTGCAACTGTCTGTAGAACAGAACAGCTGCTCAAATTTTGAAAAGTTTTTCCTATAGCAGAGATACTGTTCTCGTAGTACAGGTTTTTAAGAAATGACTCCAGATAAAGCACTATATCATTTATTCATGTTTTAAACAAGCCAAAGGTATTTCTGCTCTCTCAGAAACTAAACCAATGCATTAACTTTACTGGGCATTAGTATGGCTTTTCTACTCTGATGGATACTGGTGTTTCCCTCCTGATCACAGGAGCCAGAATCAAAATATTTCATTCAGGTAGTGTGATGATTCCACAGAGTAACAGACATGATTTATGAAAAGGTAGCAAAAACCTTTAGTTCCCAGTGACTTGAATGAGATTTGTCGTTGCTTAGTAACTCTTAAAAAAACTGAGGCATTTGAAAGCCAGTAATACTGTGAGCAGCTGGGTAGAACTCCTGTTGTTTATAGTATTCTAATTGTCTAAAACTTCATTCCTATGACCGTAGTACTTTACCATCTAATGTAGTACTTTGATAAATTAAAGGTACTCTGTACACAAGTAAACAGTTGATCATAGAATTTCACTGAGTCTAATCATACTGCAGACCACCCATTTTACAGATGACACGGCTAAAATAAACTACTCAAGCCACACAGAAATCTTAGTATGGCCCTGTATGATAGGATTATTCATACACTAGGTTTTCCATTTGCTACAAAGAAGCCATCCTGTTTCACAATTTTGAACTTACTCTTCTGATCACACTCTGTGCCTGCAACACTAAACATGCCAACATCAGGGATTTTGTGGTACAGCCACAAAATGTTCTATATTTTCTCCTCCATACAGATGAAAGTGTACAAAAAAGAGAATTCTTATCGTAAAATACCTCCCTCAAGTTTGTGTAATTTTGAGCGTTTATTATTAAGCTTTGTCCTTCTTGTTGATATTGAATCTACATCAAATGCAATTGTATGGGTTCTGTTGATATAAGAGATGCCATGAATCTACATCCGAGGGCAGAACCTACCTCACAGCAGATTAATCCCTCTCACAGTCTGTAGTTCAGAGAAGTGTAGGTGTTAAGAAGCACTAATATCTCTTTCGTTCAAAAGGCATTTGGTAAACTGCTTACTCATCCTGATATAAAAGTAGATCAGAAAAACTGTAGTTTTCCACCAGAATTTAGGGCGCTTTTAAATAGCAACCATTCAAAATACTTCAGTGCAATTCATTTTTGCAACATGGAAGACAAAGTACAATAGTGTTACATCATACACAAGAGATATTGTCAAAAATTTTTATATATTTAAATGCCCTTTAATAAAACTTTTTGTTCACGTTTATTCAGTTTTGATCAATTATGAGTCAATAATCAGATTACAATAAAAGTGGTCCTGGCTGGCATACTATTCCTTCCAAAATAAATTCCATGGGGGCTGTACGGATATTTTCCTTTTTTTAGTGTGGATTGCTATTTAACCAACAATGAAGAACAGCCACAGAAGTGACATGCCAGTAAGAGTCCTGACCCTACAGACTGTGCCATGAGAGCAGACCCAGCCCACTGCCACTGCTTCTCCCATGGCAGCAGGGCTCTGCACTGCTGAGAGGAGATTTGTAACTGCCAATCCATTCGTTAGATTAGACGACTGAAATACTGTAAGTGCATATGCACATACATACATGTACATTCACATTATACAACCATCTACGTCACCAGGAATAACTGGAACAGAATAAAAAAAAAATTCCTTTGGTGTTACAGGGAGTAATTTTCACTTTCAGCTAGCTAATCCTTGTACATCTGAACTGCATTGGGAAGAGATCCTCTGTGTTTGCTCTCTTTTCCTCTGCGGCACAATCCTTCCTCCCTAGAACCTCACACTATGTTAGTTAAACAGGATTCAGCACAGATCAAAGGAAGAAGAAAGCAAGCACACAATTCCAGAAGTGATGCAGAAGAGTTAATACAGCTTCCAAATTCCCATTTTACCTGATTGTGGTAAAAACGATACAAGAACGCCAGGAGAATGATGATTTCACTGTGATGAATAAATTGCTGTCTGGATGTTCCTTCGGGTCTGTTCGGCTCTTGATTAAGTTTTTTCAGAATTAAACCAGCACATCTTTAATATGAATACAACATGACAAATTCTTATAGACTTCCCCAAAAGGATTTCTTATTTGAATGACACTGTGGATCTAATACACTTCAAATTTCATTTAATGGCTATCAAAGATGAGTAGAAATAGCACAATTATAAAAATCTTGAAAAATAGGTAACCTCATTGGAAAAATATGGAAAAAAATAGACTTTACAGTGCTATCTCTCCAGATCCTATTCATCAGCGATAAATTTTTAGCCAGAAGTACATTTGAAGGAAAAGCAGGGAACAACAGTAAGAAAAAGCAAGTGTGATCTCTCTGACTTTTGATGCCCTGATCACCTTCACAGACCAAGCAGCTTCTCTGAAACTAAGCCCATAAAGCTGTCTTCTCAGAGATACACAGAGCATCACAAACAAACTGAGAGAAATCCATAGCAACATCTGACAAAGGAAGCTTTCAAACACCGATATACACACACACGAGCGCAAAACAGGCCCCAAATTTTAGGAGGCTAAATAGTCCAAATGCCAAGCTCCCATCCCTGTCAGTTAAGAAGTCTGCATGTTATCCAGTAAAAGCTTCGCTGACACTTACAGTTGCTTTATGAGATGCTCCTCTACCTGTTCCTACAGTTGCATTTCGTGGCCAGCCTGCCCTCCTGCACTAACCCCAGGCAGGTCTCACTCTCCAGACAAAGCTACAGTTCCCAGCTCTGCTTCTCAGACAGTTCTGCTCCAAGGACTAACGTCCCCTGTGGCTTCCCAGCCAACCTCATTCCCACTATATCTATTTCAGTAACTCTTATAACCAACACATACCGTAATAACTAGCTCAACCTTTTTATCTCCAACTTTTTTTTTTTATAGCTGATGGCAATCAAGACCGAAAATCAAAATTCTCAGTTGATTCTTTTGCCAGGGAAAATTGTACATGTACTTTTTCTTCACTGCACCATCATCTCCAAGTTTCACTTGAAGATGTTTTTCTAAAGTGGTCAATCTCATCCTACTACTAATCTCTCCCTCGGTGATTTCTTCCCTTATTCATTTTTGTCAGGTTCATATTACCACTATCAAAACCCAGACTTTTCTTACCTTGATCAAAGCTGACAAAAGGTATCCTCCTACATTTCCAAATTCTTCCCCCTACTACTGCAATCTGTTTCCATTTAAAAAAAAAAAAAAAAAAAGGAATAATGGAAGTCATTCTGGGTAGCATTTTGCAAGCTCAGCCCTAGTGGCTCCCTCCTCTGCAGAAAAGAGTTTTCTCTATTTTACCAAAAAAAGGATTTTTATCTTTTCCACTGCTCTGATATGTCACTGACATGCCTCAGTCTACCCATCTGTAATACAGAGAATAATTATATGCATCTATTTTGTAAAAGCTTTATTTCTTTTAGCTATATAGTTGAAAACCAGATATTATTCCCACTATATTACTATATATCTGCAGTCTTTATCTTTCCCCAACACTCTGTCTGAAAAGTTTTATAGCATGTAAAAAACAATTAAGCATATTCTGCTGGTGACTTTATTCTGTTCTTTCTAGGCTTGGCCTGAGATTTAAATTTGTAAAAGGATTTCATAAGCCCAGTCTCTTCTCTTTTAGCAGTTTTTACAGACTGATTTGAAGAAGCTGGTGTAGTGCTTCCTATACTAAAAATTACAACTATGCTTCAATTATTTTATGATTCCTGAGTTGGGAAAATAGCCACATCTAAACATGTTGTATTTTAGCCACACTTTAACATGGTGTATTTACTTGCAAGTATTTTAATGTGGCCTCATAACAGTTCATATCGATTTTCCTGGGAATCTGTCACGTTATCACATGACAGAGGTTGCTATAAAAATTCTTTCAGTCCACAAAAAACGCTGTAAGTCTGAAATAAAAGAAAACAAAACTCTAAACTCCAAAACAAACAAGTTCTGACTCTGTATTGCACGTCACTATCAATAGCATCATAGTTTCCATAGCTACAAATGTAGACTGCTTGAAAAGGAAAGAAGCAGAGAAACTGAAAACGACAATGCACAATCAAAACAGGCACACACAGTTTTCAGACGGCACATGTGGGATGCAGAAAGGAAGCAACTTGGTGGCACAGAATTCTGGTGGGTTTTTGCATCTGACAGTAATGCCAGTGATCCGAGCACGTTGAGCTCAGAACAGTCAGCAGCAGCAAACCTCTCACTGCGGTATCACTTGATACATTTCTACACCTAGTGGAAGGAAGAGGAGAACAGAAAGGACGGAAAATAACAGCAGGAATCACCAAAGCAAATCCACAGGGCAGGTACCCCTCTCGCAGATCTAGCCACCTGCAGACTCAGATAGACGTAGGTTTAGTCAGGCATTTTCAGTGGTTCTGTATCGTTGTGAAGACGACCAAATGCTTACACTGCTCTTATCACAGATGCCAAAACACACACGCTACCCTTAGTACTAACAATAACCATACCAGGAGAGGATACAGCATCAAAGTGAATCACTGCACAGGGGGTAAATACAAAACGTGAGGGTGAGAGCATGCAGTCTCACCACATGAAAGGCACTTCACAGCATCTAGCAACTATTCTGTCCCTCAGTATTCAGTTCCTGCCCTCTAAATATTACCTATGTAATAGCTTATTTCACTATCAGCCAGCTACTCCAGAACTGTGCAAACATCCTCATTCATTCATACTGGATAGGGAGGTAAATTCTGTTCTTCCTACAGCAAGAATTCCTGAGGTCCACAAATGTGCACCTTTCTCCATCAATTCTATAACGATGAGTGTTGGAATAAAACCAAGAGCAGCATCCAAGACTTGCAACAGTACCACTCTTCTTCTTGGAAGAAGAAACTGCATAATGTAGAGGTATACTGTAATTTAATTAAAAAAAAAAGTAAAAACACTAAAAAACCCACTTATCTCTAGTACTGTAGAGAACCCTGGCATTTGCAATGTAGTAACAAACTCAGTAGTCTACACTGGGAGCAAGATGCTTCCACAGGTTGTGATGGCATATTCAGAAATGCATAGTATCAGACTAATTATTCCCTTATCAAAGTGAGTGACAGCACTTAGAAAATTCCCACCTACCATCACTTTCTTCCAACAATCTTTTTTTTAAGGAAGCAGTTGATAAAAGCCACTTCAGAACATGAGTATTATCTGCATGCTACTGGAAGTCATCTCTGGTACAAGCAGAGGAGAGGAGAATGGTTATGAGAAGATGGTGGTCACTATTTCCTCAAATGCTGTCACTGCATGGCTGCTGCTCCTTTACAACAACATTTGCACAGTTTCTGTGAAGAATATCAGATCATGGTAAACTAAGAAGTAGCTTGAGATTACAAATTCAGCCCTTGCTATACATGAGTACTGGCATATATGACCTTCAACAATTGTCACAAGAAAAGAACAAACACCTCATTATCTTCATTACAGCACTGAAAGCCCCAACTGTTAGTAATTCTAATCAGCTTTGGCAAAAGCTACTTTAACACTCAAGGCAGCGAGGAAGGTAGAGAATCAAAGTCTCAGTCACAAGAATATTACTATTCAGACAAGGCTAATCTTATTGGTACAAAATAAAGCTATCATCTCTTAAATGAAGCTAGTTCAGTCAGCAATAATCATTAAACTCACAAATTAGAACTCCTAATCCTTGCAGCGTACGTTTGACTAAAAACATAAGAGAAGCACAGACCAGATAGATAAACAAAGGTTTAGCAGGACCAGCTGTAGGTCTAAAGTGGAAGTTCCTCAAAGACAACTTTTATTCTTTTAGTTATTTGTGCCATGTATGAGATTAAAAAAAAAAAAAA
>Ga0065711_1049431_pt1 | contig 11315 bp, 5 predicted proteins | sample Hoacrofraction12_FD_59098 | JGI IMG/M metagenome (GOLD analysis project Ga0065711, IMG submission 59098) | Hoatzin crop microbial communities from Cojedes, Venezuela - Epithelial fraction 12 v2 (version 2) | ecosystem: Host-associated > Birds > Digestive system > Esophagus > Crop | place... | reverse complement strand
TAGGAGTAACGTTGCAATTTCTGGTTAGCTAGCAAGTATTTGCAGTTCTGTGGTGTTGCTATGCCTTGACAGGAGCTTCTGCTACTACTTGGTAGATATATGCACAAGAGAAGAAAGACAGAATGCGATGGATGAAAAGAAGGTTAAAGAATGTGGAGATGGGCAGATCACATTACCTCATTCCTGTTTTGCCCAAGCTGTTCTTAAAACACACTAGTGGTGAATATTGCCCAGCTAATTTCAGTGAGCAGTCTATCCCCATGCTTATTTATTGAAATTCTTTGTTTCTAACTCATTCTTCCTCTAATTATGCTTACTTCTTGTCCTGTCTGGGATAGACCTGGGATTGTTTAGCCTCAAAAAGAAAAGGCTCAGGGAGGATCTTATCAATATGTATAAATGCCTGAAGGAAGAAAAGGAGATGGGGCCAGACTCTTCTCAGTAGTATCCAGTGACAGGACAAGAGGAAACGGACACAAACTGAAATACAGGATATTCCACTTAAAGAGAAGAAAAAACCTTTTCATTGTGAGGGTGGTCAAACACTGGCACAGGTTGCGCAGAGCAGCTGTGGAGTCACCATCTCTGGAGACAGTCAAAACCCCACTGGACGTGGTCCTGGGCAGCCTGCTCTGGCTGACCCCACTGTGAGCAGAGGGGCTGGACCACAGGTACCTTTCAACCTGAACCATTCTATGATTCAGTGATAGTGAACAAAGAAACCAGATATTCTTGTCCTCTGTCCAGCAATTTTTATGTGTTTCAAGACTGTTTTTCTGTTTCCCATGAGAAACTAGCCAAAAGAATCCTAATTCTTCAAACTACAGATCACAGCTTCTAAAATTCAGAATATCCCTGATTTCCTTTGGCTCACTTTCAGCTGATAATCCTTGAAACGGTTATATCAAACTGAATATAGTATTCCCACTGAGGTCTCACTCAGAGTAAAAGGATTACTGCATAGGTCTTATGTGTAAAGTTCCTGTGTATTCATTTTAGTATAACTGGATTTTCTTTCACTATTTTGTTACTGGTTGTTGATCAATTTATGATCTAGGATTACCCCAGAACTCCCAATTAACCAGATGTTCCTGAGCTTTTATTTATACAGACAATCATTCCTCTTGGAAATTTTTCTCTTGCCAGTCACTTCATTAATTTCAGATAATTTATTCGACTTGCCACAATAATCTCATAATGGAATCCTGATACCCAGTGGGCTTTCAGCCCTCCCAGCTTGATAATTTACTAAGTACACTTGTTCTTCCATTATTTGGGCCGTTGGTAAAGATACCTGATAATACTAACCTTGTGAGTTAACCATTAATAACCACTCAACAGGAGAAACTTCCCAACTATCTGGGACTATGGAGGTGTCCTAACTGGACCATATTTCCTTAGATAGTTATGGGAAAGTCACAAAAGACAGGATCAATGGTGATATTAAGTGCAGATATACACTACCACTCGGGACTGCTAGAGTGTCATAAGAAGAAACTGTATTGAGTCAATCTTAAATTTATGTTAATGGTTTCTTCACACTTTGTTGTCTTGCAGGTACTTGAAAGTACATACTTTGATTATTTTTTTCTATTCTTTTATTTAAGAAAGGGTCTGACTAATCAGATTCCTGAGTCTGTCCCCGAGTCATTCCCTGAGTCTTCCTTTCCCTTTTTTAAGGCTCAGGATAGTAGCACAGATTCATCAATGTATATAGAGCTATAACTTCCCATTGAGTTCACAGACATTGGAAAACAATGGTAAATTAGAAGCCCAAATACTTTCCTGCTTTCTTGAGCCTCGCTCATCCTCTCTAGTTTTCCAAGATCAGTGCTTACTTCTCCAAACTTATCATGTCTCCACCTGGTCCTACCAGATCGATGACATAGTGTAGACTCCTGCAACAACAACCCATGCTTGTAATTTTTCCCTTCAACAATTACTCGGAGATAGGTATGTATTTCCTCCTGCATTCTATATGGTGTAATGATGTATATGGCAGGCCTATGATGCCTTAATAAAGGAAATGGTGCCTTGCAATTCTTTGTGTGCCTTTTCCCCCAAAGAGGTAATTGACTATTTGTAAGTAGTTTCTAGGACATCTTAAATTTTTTTTCAGGAATGAGTTTGACCTTTTCGCAGAAACATCTTCTGGTAAAGCAGAATCATCTGTGTAGCTACGTATCAGTCATAGTTTATAGCGCTCTGATTTATCACACGTAGTCACAGACCTACAGTATAAAGCTATTATAGGCATGCAGTACATCTATTGCTCAAATACATATATGTATGTTGTAACATAAATAAAATGTCAAACAAAGTGAAAAGCATGTTAGTAATTGCCAAGTCTTACACATGGCTCTGATTCCACCTTGGCTTCTCACTGGCATTCCCCTTCACAAATGCAAAACCTGACTGACTCCAACAACAATGCAGAACTTCCCTGATTTGTCTAAGGTATAGTCTTACACCAGGTATTTTTCTTATTGTTTCTGTAAAATATGAGCTTGCTTTCATTTAGCTGCATATGAGTGTAAACTCTTTCACCATAGCAATTTAAAATCTTTTAACCATATAAATATAGTCAGGCTATAATACCTTTGCACAGTAGGGAAATGTAAAAGTGAGGTAGAGAGAGACTTATTTATCCAAGGCCAGGGAAATAGGGTGAGGATTCAGATTTTCGGATTTTCAGTCCTCTTTTTGAGTCTCATGTCTATCTTATTTCCTTAGGTTTTACAATGACCTACATATGATTGCACAAGAAATGCAAAGCCAGCAGTAAACACTATTCGCCTGTATACAGCAATGATCATCCATCCTAGTTATTTAAGTATAGAACATACAATCTCACAGGACAATAAAGTTCTTTTAATCTCCTGGTTTAGCCCCTTGAGAGTCATAAGAATTCTAATTATTGGTACCGTACTTAACTGCACATCAAGAGCTTGAGGACTGTAAATTCTGTACATGACTTTTTTATCCACAAGCCACAGATGAAGGAAAAACTGATAGTGTTTTTTGACCTAAATTGCTGCCTAGCAGCTAGAGATTGTGCTCGGGGGAGAAAAGGATTCAGTGTCACTCTTAGAACTTCATACATCCCTACTCTTCTCTTAAATACTGATGTGTTTATCTGCAGTATAAATGCAGCTTTATATAGAGTTTGAGGTTCTGTAAACATGAGTTCCGTAAGAAAGCAGTGGGTATGTCTGTTGATAAGGTTTTATTACGGCTCTATACATCTGCTAAAGTAACTACACTAGCAGTGTTAAAGTAATCACCTCTTCAGCCAGCATGTCTGCGGTGGCAAATCTGGTTGAGCTACAGCAAAGCTTACAGAAGACCACTCTTACTGTTCCAGCTCATGTCATTTGGGAAGGTGATGTAACAGTGACTGGAAAAGCTCCTTCGGATGGCACCCTCTGTGTCTCACCATGGGGCCTTGCTGCTCTAAGTGTGGATGAGCACAGGAACTGGATTCCTCACAGCTGAAACAAAACCAGAACATGCACTGCACTCAAGGATGGCGTCTAATGTGCTCCAGTTGCTAAGGGGTCTGTGGGACCAAACTAGATCTAATCTTAAATAAAGCTCCTGGAATGTGCATAGTGCGGAAGCTGGATCCTCAGGGCCAGCTGTTTTATTCTCCAGATCCTCTCCTGTTGTACTGCGCTGCTTGCTAACGTAGGCATGGTTGGCATTAGCGCATTTGTAATATAGACATGATCTGATTCTGCATTGCTTGGCAACTCAAAATGAGCTGCCAAGTGAATGACGCTAAGGTAAATCCTGACCCTGAAAAGTTAGGCTGCTTCTGGTCAATAAGGGCCAGGTAGGTTTACTATTACTCTGGTTACTGTTATTTGGAGTCCAGTTTCAGAAACAGTATTTTAGTAGGTTATTCTGCATCTGCATTAGTTCCCTGAATTCAGTTCACAATATGGTGCACAAATGCTTGTGGCTATGCAGTGCAGGCATGGTACAGGAATAGAAACACAAAGCTGGGAAGGAGGAAATGATTTTTGAAGCTGGCTTTAGCAGTATTGTTGCTGAATGTCACAGCATGTCAAACCTCACTGTGAAAAGTTTCCTCTGGAATATTTTCTGGGGTAAGGAAAGGAGAATTTGACCCCAAATTAATTTATTGCACAGGTTTTTTCTGAAACTATGCAAGTACACATGCTATTTCAAAATCATGTTATTCACAACATGGAAAATGGAGTCAACTAAAGTGACAGAATATAAGTATTTTGTACTAAAAATGTAATAATTAAATGGAATAGTAAAGTATGTTTTCCATCACAACTTGGTCATGCTTAAATCCCAGAGTGCTGAGACCACTGACTTCCAGGCTCGTCAATAATGTCTCCTTTTCTAACGTTCCATCCCTTAAATGCCTGTTTCTGTTGTTGTTCCTTGTCTTTTCAGGTCTCTGGAATCTGAATAGACATTACGCTCTGGCTTTGTGCAGTACCTAGCACAGTGGGGGTCCTTATGCATAAAGTTCCTGGTCACGACGATAATGCATAATAATTGATAAATATTGTATAAAATAGTAAGTGCCATGAGAAAGGGGAGCAAGCGGATAGTGATTAAAAAAAGGTCCAGGGAGGGTTAAACTTTTCCTGCATGTATTTCCATCACATTCAACTGACAGAGTTTTTTCCACTGAATAACTAATACGTTTCTTTTTCATAGCACAGCTAAAAACAGGGTGAAAAGTGACAAAAATAAATGTATAACACTTCAGTACTTGGCAACTACTGCTATTCTTCAGGTGTTATTTGATGCTCAGCCTCAACAGTATTCACAGCACACAAATTTATGTTATGCCAAGAATTTAATACATATACTTTGCTATGTTTGCAATTTTACCATCAAATTGCCTCAATACTAAGAAACTGAGTAGTCATATTCATAAATAGTGACAGAAAGTGTGATAATCTCCAGGAAAAAGATAGATTCAGTGAACTCTAATAACATTACAAAGGCAACTGGATGGTTTTTGTTTCTATAATATTAAAATAGAAAAAAAATCAGGGAAAAAAAAGCAACTTCCGAGAAAGCTACTTACAAAATCGATTCAAATTAGCTAAATGGTATCAGATAAAAATAGAGTTAAAATTTTTTTTCTCTTAAAGACATATTAAATTCCAGTGATTCTAAAATTTGACTTTTCATCCTTTCTAAAACAAAAGGTCTTGCTTTATTTTAAAATGTGAACTATTTTGCTCTTAAAAAACCAGCCTAAATTAAAGAAAGGATGGTAAGTGCTTCAAAGGCTAATAAAACCATTTAACTTGTTCAGAATGTTTTTGTATCTTATTTTGCTTAATATATCTTCAATGAATTGCTAAAGGATTCCCATCCCATTTTTTATTAAATTTCTTTTGCTTCACTCCCAAGACAGAGTTAAATATTGTTTTGTAGCTACAACCACCAAGAGGACAAAGTTGTCTTTGAAAGATTTCCACAGAAGTCCAAACTGTGACCTCATGCCACTCTAATAAAAGACTCCTATGGTTGTGAAGAAGCCTGTTTTAGAAACACTGACACTGGAACTTTCTTTGTTCAAATGTAGGTCTAGAAAGAAAAGTCTCTTGTAGGGCAAATATGCAAAAGCCCCCATTTTGGAAAAATGAGTCTGTTGTGTAGATTTCCCTTGATTCTTTCTGGCAAATTGGATTAATACTCAATCAGCCCTTAATCAATGAAGAGACTGGAACAGGGCTGTGGAGCAAAAAATGTAATCTGCTTGGTCAAGGTCCTTCTGTGTCTGAACTGGTCTACTCTGTACACTTACAAAACCAGCATGCCTAGGCGATCGGATGTGGAAAAGCAAGTAGAAACTCTTTTAAATTAGCTGTGAATTTTATTACAATGGCCATGAAGAGCAGCCTGTCATTTACCTTGGAGAAACTACGAATTAAATGTGGCCTTGGTATACCATAAGTAGTATTTTAACTGATGAAGGCAAACCAACAACACAGTAAGGAATCTTTTCCTGTGTGATTGCACTAGCTTGGTAGTCTGCAAAGTGAAATTTGTAATTGTAGAATAAAAGAATTGTAGGCAGTTGAAACATTCTCATTTATTTTTGCAAATGGTCTCATTGATTTGATCCTAACAGTAAGTGCAACAGAGGGAAATCAATACATCACCATAAGCTGCATAGTATACTGCAGATGTTAATCACATACACATTGCTTTGAAGGGAAAATGTTATTGTTTTCCTATGTGCTCAGTGAAGCTCGGTGAAGTCAATAATAGTCCCATTGGCAAGTAAGAGGTTTTCTTGGGGAAGAAGGAAATACCAGAGTCTCTCTTCCTTTAGAGATAACAACTACAGCTGCTATATGAAAAAGTTATTCCAGTGGAAAGAAAGCTAAAAATAAATTCCAGCAAAAATTCTTATGCTGAACTGCTTTCCCTGATTTTGAGAAAGTTTTCATTTTCTTGCCAAAAGCTAATATTCATGCCAGTATTTTTGTATTTTTCTGTTACAAAACATAACACACAAGTATTTTTCAGAGTGTTTAACATTGGAAGTACATTTACAGGTACTTCAGAAGTGTTGTGGTGGCAATTGTTGGCTGTCACAAACAAATCTCTTTTTATCTGCTATATTGCCAATCAGAAGAGCCTATTGTGTTACTTTTATTCTGAGGAGGTTCCTTCTCAAAGCAGGCTTTTCAGAATGTCTGTTTAATGCATAATACAACCTCTCAAAAAAGCACACAAAAGCCTTTAAAAAAAAATGTTTCAGAAGAGGAAAGTAGCTCAAGAGCACTTCTTGCATCTTAGTTTATTAACCACCTCACACAGCTGAGGAGCTATCAAGTTAGTAAACATGTGATGAAGGATTAGGTAAATTAAAGAATCTCAGTGGAATATTGTAGAAGCCCTTATTCATGGATGTGATTTAAGACAGTAAGGGTATAGCATCATGGATTTATTATTCATACTCTTGTATTAGTGGGAACACATTAGAACCATGTGAGTTGCAGAAACAGACAAACCAGTTTGTCTTGTCTGCAAAAAACCAGCTTGCAAGAAAACCAGCAGCCGTAACAGGACCGACTGAATGGGGAAAACCTAACTAAGCTCAAATGTGAAAAGTGGGCATGTGGAAAGCTTAAGTGGGCAGGGACTACCGAGGAGGAACACAGATGCATTGCCTGGGCACACAGGGATGAAAACAGGAAGGACAAAGCACAGCTAGATTAAAAACTGACACGGAGTATGAAGGGTAACAACAAAGGCTTCTGTAGTTACTTTGGCATCAAAAAGATGACCAAAGAAAACTTAAGCCCACTGCTGAGTGGGGTGGGCAACCCTGTGACGAAGGACATAGAAAAGGCCGCAGCCTTTTTTGCCTCGGATTTTACTGGATGATCTGCTTTCAGGCCCCCTATGCCTCTGTGTCTAATAGCAAAGTTGCAGTACAGTTCTGCCAGTGGTAGAAGACGACCAAGTTAGGGACTACTTAAATAAGCTGACATACAAAAAGTTCGTGGGACCTGATGGGATGCATCCGGAAGTGCTGAGGGAGCTGGCTGATGTCACTGCAAGGCTGCTTTTTATCATCTTTATCATAGCACTTGACAACCCCGTAAGCAACTAGAATGAATGTACCTTGAATAAATAATAAGGCAGCAAAAATTATTTCCACTCATTGTCGAATAGCTAAATAAGTGATGGCTCAGCTATCGAAAAGCAAAGCAGCAAATGTCCATGCTATAAAATTTCCACCAACTGCATCTATGAACTGATATCTCCAATAGCAAAAGAGGAATCAGCTGACGATAACAATACCATGCAGGCAAACAGGAGTGCTTTGAATATGTTATAGGTGTATTCACTGCCAAGGAAGATTTTTCTGATGTTCGTCTGGAAGCTAACAGGAGCATGAAAGCCAAACAAATGAAAAAATGTTCCATGACTTCTTAATCACAGACATTTAGAAATAAAGACCCTCACACTCTCTTGCAGTGTCATTCCCAAGACTGGTATCATTCATACCAGGAAGAGTTGTGTATTTCTCCAGTCTATCCAGTGAATTGTACTTCCAAGTATGGACTGTTGCTAAATCATATCACTTCCTATTAATCAACATTTAAACTTGCAATCAAGCTGCAGACAATCAGGTAACACTGAGAGTGAGAGTGCATGACTAATTGTCAGCCTATGCATTTCTTACCATTAGCTATTGACAATGAATTGCAAAAATGCAAAATTCCCTTTCCAATTTTTTTTTCTATGCTAACTAAAGCTGGCAGGCTCATAAAAACACTGCCCAGCTGTGAATCTATGCAAAGAAACGGAATGTAAACAGAAAACTACCCAAGGGGAAAAAAAACCCTGATCAAAGGGTAAACAAGGGCAAAACAAAGCCTGTCCTTGAAATCCCTGCAAGAAGCTCTTAATTATTTTAATGGCAACCCTATGCATTGCACTGCAACACTGAACTATTTGGGAAATGCATGCAGAATAGAGATGATACTGCAAATGGCAGTGACAAATATTTAGCAAATGACAGTGCAGACTACCCAGAAATAGAGGAAAGAGATGGGAGCAAAAGTAAAGGATTATGTTTTGACCCATTGAGGTGTTCCGTTTTTAGTCATAAACCGGAAAAGTTCTGAAGCACATACTCATCTTAAAAGATGTCAGTGTTCAATCACACATATTTAATTTGTGCATATAAAGTCATGTGTACACTTAAATGCTTTTCTAGACTGGATGCTCAGTACCTTCCAAAGTCAAGCTCTTTCCTGGATCTTGAATGTTAACATTTAATAAGGAGATTTATCATTTCTTAATGTCCTTTAATATTTTGTAGTAAAACTAAAATATACGAGTAACATACTAATGAAGAAATGTTGTATGAGAGAGAAATCAATCTTTTCAAAGAATGGGTTTAAAGTGGTGCTGTTCAATAGTAGGTAGTTTAATAACAATTGGTGTATCTTTTTATCTGCGAGTTGAAGAGGCTAACCTCCCTAGTAGTCCATTGCCCTCTGTCAGCAGAGGCTTCAGTGCTCCCAGATAGAGCGTGTCCAAAGGAACTCTTGATTTAGCATGACGAAGGGAAGCAAAAACCTCTGGCAGGGGAGGGAAATTCCTAAAATGGATCTGCCACTGACAGAACAGACTCATTCTGGAAATCTCTGCTCTCAGCTGCCAATTCCCATGCCCCAGCTGGAGATTCCCACTCTCCTGCTGCGTGACAAATGCCAAGTCAACTGTCATGGAGCCACTGTGACTGCATGGGTGGTGTCCCTAGCATGCAGCAGGACATCTTTCTTACTGTCACTTTCATATCGATTATCATTTGTTCCTACAAGAAAATATGAATCGTCTTAGTTCAAAGTCTTTATGGGTTTCTCAGATAGTTAATTCCATGACATGTAAAGTCAAATGCTTACATTTATACAATGAAATGAAGGAATGGTACCACTGAACAGGGTGCTTATTTGCACTGTCCAGAAAACAACAACAAAATATTTCAGGCAGGCAGGTGTGTACACCTGACAGCTCAAAAAGAGTCTTCTACCTAAGGAGAGTCAACTTCACAAAAATCTGCCTCACCTCCCATCTTAGCAAATCTTGGCCCCAAATAATTCTCAAATGTCTTTTTTCCTTAAGGCTTCACACATTTCTCTGTGAATAGGGGAACGCTGCAGCTGCAGCTACCGCCACTGAGGCGCCTGCTGCCTGTGACTCATCACCCAGCTAAACTACTGTCCCTCTGCCCTGCTCACAGTGCCAGGCAGGGAGGAGAGGGAGGACAAGAGCAAAGCATCTCTTTTAGCTATCAATTGCCAGCTTCCTTGCAGGGTCACAGAGTGACTTCTCTCCAGGAGAAGTTGCAGCAAGGATTTTACTGAGCCGAGTGTTTAAAAAAACCTGAGGCTCTTACTGCTCCTCACCTTTTAGGCAGCTAAAAGTGAAAGAAAGACACAGATTGCTTTGCACAGTAGGAGCTTTCAGTCAGAGACAGAAAATATGTCCCACTGCAACCACAGCTCTGCTGTCCATTCAGTCTACCTGAAATTTCACAGAGCCTTCTCTACTTGGGCTAGGCTTCCTTTTATGGCACTATAAATGTATTTCATTTATGACTGAGAAAACAGCACTATGTTGTTATGCTTGGAAACAAGCTGTGGAGCAATCCATCCTGGTACTGCATTTCTGTGTATGTTTGATGGGCCTCTGAAAATATGCGACATCGTGCTTACGGGAAAATCAAGAAGAAAGTAATCCAAAAGAGATATATTTATTAAAAGGCTGAGAAGCCATTTAAACCCTTCTCTTGCCCAGTACCTGCAGGAGTGATCTGAGTTACCAGCATTACCCGCGTTCGGCCAATGGCATTGACTGCTATGTACAAGAATTAGGCAGGGCAGCGCTGCGCTGGGAGCCCTAGGGCATTCACAAGGCACAGCATTTTCAAAATCGGGATCTGTAGCCAAGAATACTGCATCCTTTTTGCATACCTGCCCTGGGGAAAACGTTAAGAGATAGTAGCATCTATTAGCAAACCAAATAGAGTTCAGTTCCATTCATATCATTCCTGTATTATTTAAGTGTACTTAAAAGAAAAAAGCAACATCAGAGGCCAGACCTCGTATTTGAAAGAAAAAATCTTAAACTGCATTCAAAATAATACAAAGCCTGTCTAGAGACTTTTAAAAAAATATTGATTGTTCTTATAAGAAAGAAGGGTAGACTGAAATAAAAAGACGAGAAAATCGGTTTTCTGGTACTATGTAGAACCACTTACACGCACCGTTAAATTTTCAAGACATACTGGAGACGCTCTTTCAACAAAGCGAGCTGCTCCCGCGTGGCTGTGCGCACAGCGGGATGCTTGCTGCCCGTGCCCATTTCTACTTCACTCTTACAGAGGCTGGGACTTCAGCTCCTGCAAACACCAGCTCTGGAGACCTGTGGGCAAGCGGCCGGCAGGGCTGGGGAGGGCCTGCGGCAGCCAGGAGTTCGCTCGCACCTTTCCCAGCGTTGCTTGGAGAGGATGAGAGAGGGTATAATTACCTTGTATCAAGAGGTGCTCTTTTCTGTATAAATACTTAAAATCACCACGAGCCCTGTGCTACGGTGTGGAGATTTCCTTCCACCGCTAGCTGATACGCTGTGCCAGCTCCTGCTTCCACGAGTTACTCAAGTCGCTCCCTCTTGGGAGAAGCCGAAAGAGCTCGGGGGATGCAGGCTGGGTTGCTGCCACTTCGTCTGCGGTGGCTGGCTACAACCTCCCGCGGCTCCGCGGCCGGTGCTGCTGCGGGGGCCCGGCA
>Ga0065711_1049429_pt1 | contig 11315 bp, 8 predicted proteins | sample Hoacrofraction12_FD_59098 | JGI IMG/M metagenome (GOLD analysis project Ga0065711, IMG submission 59098) | Hoatzin crop microbial communities from Cojedes, Venezuela - Epithelial fraction 12 v2 (version 2) | ecosystem: Host-associated > Birds > Digestive system > Esophagus > Crop | place... | reverse complement strand
CTTGTCCTGTCACTGGGCACCACTGAAAAGAGTTTGGCCCCATCCTCCTGACACCCACCCTTCAGATATTTGTAGGCATTTATAAGGTCCCCTCGCAGCCTTCTCTTCTTCAGGCTGAACAAGCCCAGCTAATAATACGAAACCTTTTTCTTTTCTGTCATGTCCTATTGTAAATAATGGCTTAATAAATCAGATATCCATATAAAAAGGAATACTTACAAGAAATGTAGAAACCAGTCACACATGAAACAGATCTGTGTTTGGACCATTTTAGAAACTATAGATAACTTCACATTGTACTTTAGTACTTTCAGTAATGTAGTTATGTTGATATCAGTTATCTTTGAAATCATGTGTTTAAGTACATTTAAATTGCACTAATTAAGAGAAAGTATTTCATGTATCTATGTCAGAAATGTGAGCCATGTTTGTTGTTAATGATAGGCTGGTCTAATGCTCATGGAAATATTGTTAATCTATGTAATCACATACGCTACTGATCCTTAAACCGTTAAAAATATGTGCCGCTGTTTCTCTGGGATGATGGTCTCATACCTTACACCATCGATGTATTGTCATACTGTTTATTTGCTACATCCACCTTGGTGAAAACTGTCACATGGATGTGACTCTTGCTTTGACAATGCAAAGCCAAGTGATATGAATTAGTTTCTACATCTTTCCAGGATGTGATGCTGCAGATCCTTCAGCTTGAATTAAATAATTCTCCCATCCACAAATACAGCTGAAAGTTGGACTTGACATGGATCAATATGATCTGGGGCTAAATTTCTAAATGTGACTGATTATGTTAGCATCATGCCCACAGATCAATATTGAGTTTTATTATGAACCTGACTCTATAATTGGGTTTAATCAATAAACTTTTGTCTCCTTTTCTTTAGAAATTTTAGGTTTGTACTATGCAGGTTTTCAAAATTGCATTTAGGATACACTTAGATCTATACTTTTCTAGTAACGAATATAAAAAGACCTAGGTCTGAATTTAAAGGAACAAAGAGCTAAGACCCTATTGAAAGGGGAAGTCAATTTTTAAGTTGATAGGACTGTTCACCCCAGTACAGTCTATAGAATCCGAGACATCTAATGTGCTAATACATAACTAGTCCTTTTGGGCACTGTAAGGCTTTTTCTGTCCATACTAGATAGATAATTCACATTGAGGACTTTGACAAAACATAGCATTAATGAAAGCAATCACTAGAGCTTCTCTTTTGATAAACCCGCGGGGTTTAAAGGCGTTGAAAGATGCAATCTGTGAAGAACAATAAATTTGGGCCTTTGATTGAAGTGCCATTTGGGATGGTATGTTTTCTCAATGTATTTACACGAAAATGCTGCTCCCTTTTTCACTACTCTCTGCTGGAAGGTTGAAGGAGCTCTTTGCCATTACTACATTAAGGTTTGTCTCATTAAAAGCTGAGTACAAAAAGAAGGCTGGAAATGACCTAGCTCAAGCCAGTGTGTTCATTTCTGCTCCAGTTTGCCATTTGAGAAGTAGGCTTCAAGCCATGATGAATATTTCTATGAGTGGTACTTTGATCTGCTTTAAAGATGCTCTTTCTTGTGTGAAGAAATAAATGCAGAAAACTTTCTTTTTTTTTTGCAATGGAGGGAAGTATATTTGTTTGTTATTTTGCTAAAATTAGAGAGTCACACAAAATCAGGAAATTATGGAACACGGTTTTTTTGTACTCATAACATTGTTTTGTGAATTGTAACATTTGAAGAACTCCACTAGAAAACCATGCTCTAAGAATTATTTTAATGTGCTATGTTGTGTTTTCTGGTAGCTTTTCTAAATTTTGTTTAATCTATGAGTGGGTATCAGCTTTATTTTATTTTCACTGTTACACTGCATAGATTGGTATGATAGAAAAATAATGTAGTAATATTATTTTCAGATTAAAAAACAAGATTCTATATTAAGTCACCTGCAAGCATCTATGTATGTAACTTGTTTCTTTGATTTTTTTTCACAAAAGTTTGTATATTTAGATTTATGTACCACGTGTACCCTTGTGTTTGTAAATCTGCGCACACACTCACGTGTATTGTTCTGCACATTTTTCCTTTGTATGAACAGATACAGACCGTGGTCAGAAACATGGCATGGATGAGTTTATTTCTGCTAATCCCTGCAAATTTGACCATGCTTCCCTCTTTAGACTGCTTCAGAGGCAGACCTTGGATCACAGATTGAATGACTCCTATTCTTGTTTGGTGAGTACTGGCTGGAAGATAGATATAAAGAAGTGAGAAATAGTTGTTACAAAGTAGTCCTTTCTTCCTAGTTCATTCAATAGCTGCGGTTGTAGTTTGAATTATAGGGTCCAATCGATTGGTTTCAAATTTGAAAATTATACACTTGAAAGCTGCTGCTGTGCCACTCAATAGAAAGCAAAGAGACCCAAACTGTCTCTGATTTTATCAGCTGAAATTTATCATGTCCTCTATGGAGGTTTGAATAAATGGTAAGAGCTCCTGTGGTAGGATTTACTGACACCTGTACAGGCATTTTAAGGTACAAATGTAGTCGCCTCATGTAAGACATTTTCACTATCTTGTATTTCTTCTTTCTACTGTGGTGTGAAGCAGGAAAAATGCTAAAAGAAAGGAAGCAGAACCACAGGCAATAGAGATATATGGGCGTATATGTATTACCTGAATTGCAAATAACAAACGGGAATAGAATTATTAAACAAAAACAAGTAAAGTGTGATCTCTGTATCAAAATTAATGTTTTTCACATTCAAAGACAGCTATGAAAGACAAGACATTGGCATAACATGCTTTTGTATTTGTAGCTGCAGTTTCTCTTTCCTACATAACATTTTCTACTCTGTGCTTTGTGGGACTAGGAGTTGAGGATGGGGCTGCTTCTGATTTTGTTTTCAGTAGGGAAAACCAGCAACAGTCTTGTGGAAGTACATCAGATTATACACACTTGTTAAACAGTTTTGTGTGGCTTTATTTTTCACTCGATATAGTGTCTGAAATAGTGATTTCTCACTAAAGACCTAAAATGCCTGATAGCGCATAATTTTTTTCACTTTACCATGTGAACAGCAAGAAAAAAGGATAACTATACTTCTTTTTTTCTGTTGGTCTGACTAGTCATAGAATACAAAGATAATGATGGGTTTTTTAGGTTTGTTTGCAAGTATAAAAAAATGGGGAAGGGGGGAGATTATTTAATGACAGTTGCTTCCTTTTTAAAATGCTACCAGATAAGTATGTATAGAAAAAGTTAAAGGACTCATTTTCCGTCTGCGGGTTGCACACTGAGTCAAAGAAGAGGCCTGAAGGTACATCTGTACAAAGTAATTGGCACTCAAAGAGAAAATGGTTAGCTTTCTAACAGTGCATTGGGGTCAAAATCTTTTTTTATAATAATAAGATAGTAAGACACTTAATATAACCTTGAAATCAGGAACTTTTAGAAGAGGTTAGGTGAAATACACAGTGCTATAGCAACCATAAAGCAGATGCATTTCTTATTGTTCTTTTTAAAATTCAGCTTTTAATAAGTAGAGTGGGTGATCATTTTTTGTTAAATTGCATATGTAACTAATTTTTAATTAAAAAAATTCAGAATGTGAAGGTAGCAATAGAATACGTGAACATGTAAGTGGGATTATTTTTTTCCTGAACAACTTGCTTGCTACCATTCTTAGAAAAAATACATCCCTTTGTTTTGATAAATATAGAGTAACCATGCATACAACTTGTAAAAATAAAAACAAAAATGTGTAAAAACTAGTATTAAGCACAGTTCTATATTAAATTGCTGTATGAACTAAACTTCTTTAATTTTATATTCATCTAGATATTGGGGAGCTTTTTTTTTTTTGCAATTATACAATAAAAATAAGTAGTTATCTAATACTCTCTAGCAAAGAGCTATTATGTGTTTGTGAGACGTGTGGTGTGGAGCTGGTCAAGGGCAAGGAAGGCACATATTTGTGTGAAAATGATCACACTAAAACAGATCTCTTGCAGTGACTGAAGTTAAACTAATGAGTTCTTTTAGAATTTTTGTTCTTGTCAGAATTTTCTCCTATAATACAGAAGTTTTAATAATTATTTCCTAGGCATTGACAGTTTAAAACACTGAGTACTTTTCTGGGTGCTGTAATAAAGCTAAGTGTTCTCTAGAAACAGCTGAAGCTCTTTAAAGGCAGTGGAAACACTGACTTTGAAGGAATGAATCAGGAGCAAAGAAATTTATGAAATAACTCTGAGCATTCATGTTTGCAAATGATATGTTAAATTCAAGAGTTGAGAGAGAATATAAAATTTTGATTTCTGTCTCATGCAGATTTTTTAGTAAAGCTAAAACACAGATGATTTAAACCTGATATGAATATATTTGTATCTATTAATAGTATTTTTGCTGGTATTTTGTGGAAATATTAAACATCTGAGCTTGCAGAAGTATTCACAAGCAATAGGGAAATACAGTCTTTAGATGCTAAACTGATGTTACAAATTCATGGCTCGCAAAACCATTTTGCTTATCCAAGTTATTGCTTATCTGTGTTATTTGTATATTTGAGTTCAGGTGTTCCTCAAGCTCTCTTAATCATTTGGCAGGGATGGTAAGAGGGATATATCACCACAATTAAGAAAAGAACAAAGAAAAACGCTTATTTAGAACAGCTATGCAGTAGCTGTGGTTTCCCAAGGCTTATGATTTTCTTCCTGCTGCTTTCTGGAAGCGCACTGTGCTATCTTTTTTCATATTGGGAAGTAAGGCAATCAAGGCTCTTCTCTTTCATATTTGCACACCAAGAATCGACTACGTTTTTTACACTCTGGATTCACTCAAGAGCTGTTTTTGTGGTGGGAAGGAGTCTGTACTTTGTTCATGTCTGTGTCAGGGTTACACTGTTCTGGTCTTATCAAGCCTGTGCCCAAATAAGCCCACAGTATCACCCAGAATATGTAATTATTATTGAAGGTCAAATCATACTTATCTTACTCAGGTGGCTTTTAACAAACTACCTAGCTTTTGTATCACTTTACTAGTAAAGGTTGTTAAAATGTTGTTAAAAGTGCATGAATGTTACATAAGAAACAGGGTAAATGGTCAAATTGTGGTTCTCTTGCATGAAAGTTGCAGCCACGGGAAACTCACCATCCAGAAACTGTGTTTTAACTGTCCGTGTTCATGTCCCTCACCATTACTCAAATGTTCTCTCATAGCTTACAATTACTTTAACATAATTAATTATTTTTAAATGTTAGTTTATTTTATGTTAGGTATTGATATAATTGAATCTGTACCAGACTTTGGATGTATTAACATGTTTTTGTAAACCACGTATTTCATAGTAGTGGTAACTCAGAACTGCGAATAGTTTTCTGACATTTACTCCTTTCAGACAGAGGGCTCTTGTTGGATCTAGCTTCCAGTGCCACAGCATTAGTCAAATATAAATCATTCTAGTATGAAAAGTTTGTGTAATGCACATAAAAATATATGCGTCTGTTGTTTGTTTTATTTAAAAGCTGTGAGTAGGAAAAGAAATCTGAAAATGTTTTTGCCTTTCTCTTTCAGGGTTGGTTTAGCCCAGGTCAGGTCTTCGTATTAGATGAATACTGTGCTCGCTACGGAGTGAGAGGCTGTCACCGCCATCTTTGCTATCTCAATGAATTGATTGAGCATTCAGAAAATGGTTCCGTCATTGATCCAACCTTGCTCCACTACAGTTTTGCATTTTGTGCTTCTCATGTTCATGGTAACAGGTAATTTAATGGTATATTTTTCAATTCATAGCCTCAGGATGAAGCAAAAGTATTTATAGTCCCTTGCATTCACCAGGTAGGGAAGTTGCATGCAACAGAAATCAGTTCATGAAAGTTTCTTAAGGGCTATTGGAGGTTCTGTACAGATTAGTATAAAAAAAAAAAAATCTCCTTTCAGTTTGTACTGTCTTAATGCAGTGTGTTTTCTTGGGCGTTGTAAAGACAGGCAGATTGAAGACTAAAGGATATCACTCTGTTAAAAAGGTAGTCTTCTGCATTCTGCTTTTGTGTTGTGTTAGTGAATGACATTTCCAGTGAGCATTTTGAACAATTTTGCAGTTCAAGGGAAGCTTTAACTCTTTTTTCTGCAGTCTATAGCTTGGCAACTAAGCGTACTATACTGAGTTCTTCTGGCTGTGCTACCACAGGGAGAAATAACATATATTGGGATCGTGGTGTGACCCCCAGCCAGGAAGAGCTAGGACACTTCTGGAGTTCTTCCCACTAAAGGGGTAGGCTACTTCAGGAGCTGTTGGTCACAGTAATGCTCTTGGGACGATGTCTTCCTTCCACTTGCAAGTGAAAAACTTGGTAAAATATTAAGTTGTTGCTTTGCTGTGCTAAGCACATTCTTTAAAAGCTTGTGCTTCATCTATGTCTTATTCCAAGTTGTGAAGAAACTAGCTCTGCTGTTGAACAGCAGGTATTGGAGGTAGGATCATTGGATAGCTCAGGTTGGAAGAGACCTCATGAGGTTTCTAGACTCAAAGATCTCCTGCTCAAAGCGGGGTCAGTTGTGAGGTCCGACCATGTTGCTCGGGGCTTTATCCAGTCAGGTCTTTGCTCGGTTTGAACCTGTCTTATTGCAGCATAGTTCTATCCGTTGTCTCTTGTCAACCTCCCAGCAGCAGCTAGCAGGCTGCCATTCAGTCCCCCCTAGACACCAAGGATTCTCCAGGCTGAACAAGCCCATCTCCCTCAGCCTCTCCTCAGAGCAAGTGCTCTGGCCTCTGACTGTCATGGTGGCCCTCCACTGAACTTGCTCCAGTATGTCCATGTCTTCCTTAGAGCGGGCAGTGGAATGGGCAATCTATGAGATTACAGCACAACATGCATTTAAACCCTGCTGTGCACACTAGATTTGTATACTGCTGTAGGAAGTATGTTTTGAAAAGTCAAAACATAACAGAGAAAAACCCAACAAATCTCCTCCCCTCAACTGATCCAGTCCTCCCACTTGGGGAGAACCTACTTGTAGTCCCAAAAAGCGATTACTGTGATGCTGTCAGTAAATCCTCAAAACTGAATCCTGGTAGAGATCAGGAGAGAGAAAGGGGATTTCTTCCCAACATATATGCTAATGTTGCCTTGCAGCCAGTCAACCACAGAGGCCATTTTACTTGTCTTCGAGCCAGTGAAAAAGGGCCAGTCCCTAAAATGGATATTGTTTCCTTCATTGGCTCAGACAAAGCCTCATCTGTGAGAACAGGTGCTGGGCATTTGCAACCTGAGTGATTTAGTAGTGGAAGATTAACATTATGTAATCCTTGATAATAATATTCAAAATTAAAATGTTTTTGAATATGCCAGAAATAATCTCAAGAATCTTAATGTTCGTACTGGTAAGTTAGGAGTTTTTCTGGCTTTTACTTGGTAACCTGTTCTCTGTAAAAGCATGATTCTTTTGTCAGTTCCTGAAGAACCAGACACATTCGTATTTCCTACTGAGTCTAAGTCTTTGTTGTTTCTAGCCTTTTTATTACTGGTTTCAACCTAACAAGACAAATATACAGTGATAATTACTCAAACTTATTTCAAGAATTCAAAAGAAAGGTAGATACATTTCTTTTTATTTCATAATTTAAGTGAAGGACAACAGTGCGTGCAGTGCATGAAAATATCTCAGGGAGCACATCATTTACACAGTGGTAAGCACTCTGTTTGTATTCTGTCTATTCCTTCTGTACAGATATTCTCTGAATAGCATTATGAGTGTTTTAGGAATAAAAGAAGTGTTGAACAGAGAGGGTCTGACTAGAACTGAGATATTGTAAAAAGGAAGAAAAAAGAAACATGAAGAAAGAAGAAAAGTAAGTCAAGGACAGAAGCAGACACACTCACTGAGGATGACAGACACACATATACGCACATAATACATCCACTCATTCATCTGCCTCAGCACTAAGAAATAGTGAAAGGGAAAAAAGAATTTCGCAGACAATGCACAACAGGCCAAAGTTCTAGGCTGATCCCTGGCGTTATACATCTTAGTTTCGTAAGTCAGGCTGAGAATTAGAAAGACCGCAGAACAAAGACAATGATCTTTATGCTCTGAGCATGATGTATTCAATTTGTATTTCACCTTTGCTTCACAGAGGGATCTTAGACCTTCCACTAGCCTGAGAAAGATCATCAAAAATGATCTTGAAGTCAGATGATGGAGGAGCTTGTAGCAGTATCTGTAGTTCAAATTATCAATTTCTTTTAGGCATGATTTTTAGAGTAGCAGGCAATCTAGTGATATCAGTCAAATGATCAGATAAAGGTGTCACTCGCCTTCATTTCTGGTAGTCTGGTGAGGAGAAAATCGAGCACAATTCAGAACAAATCTACAAAATATACCAGGGCTGTACCAGGACATATGCTGAGTACACCAATGGCTACATCTGATTTGTGAAAGGAAACTGGTGAGAAAGCAGTCTCATACAACGGATCCCAACTCTCCGTTGGTCATAGGCACTCTTCTAAGATCCCAGGCATGATGGTGGGATTGCATGTACTGAATGCTGCTCCTAGTAAGCACTATGAACAAGGCTGAATAAGCTTTGGCTCTTTCCACCCTTCGTATGTCTCCAGAACTCTTCTGGCAGATTCTGAGCACTCATGTATCCCCTGTGCTCTTTTGCTGTACCCTAGGCCTTGAAATATTAACTCTGTTTCATGCTGCAGGCTGTAGTGCTCTTGCAGGCTGTAACACAATAGCCATGGGTTTATTTCAAAACACCTGGAATAAACACAGAAAAATGAATTGCTGTCCTAGAGCTTCAGGGACATTGTGGAGCACAGAGACCTGAACTGAGCTCTGGTGTAGGCTGTATGCAGCAGACCCTGACACCTAGTTTCAGGACCAGAGAACAGAACCCAACTGTTTTCTTTCTTGAGATGAAAATACAGGTAACAAGTTCTGACAGAGTTGTCAAGCATACTGGTACTTAGTGTGTTGCTTATGCCAGTGTTGTTGGTTTGGGAACAGAATTGTTGATGCAGGCTCCAGCACACTGTGCTGAGTCCTAGTCTGAGGAATTCAAGCCTCATTCATGCCTTTCCTTTCCTGCTGGGAAGAGCACTATGAATGGGTGAACAAACTGCTTATGCAGAAAATTGTTTCTGCTTTTGTGGATGACATTCTAAGACATTCTCTTCCTAAATAGCCAAAAAGCAAAATTTTTTAGTAAAAGAGCAGCCTTGATGAGTGTTTAAACAAAAACACATCCTTGTTTCTGAAACAACGGATTCCTTTTCCTCTAGTAATTAAAATCAACTTTTGTTGGCTGTGCTTGTGGTGCTGTGTAACTTCACAGTATCATCTCCTTTGGCTCCTCTTCACAATGTTTTTCTTCTGAGATGTTCCACTGTGTGGTCCCCATCAAAGTCATTAGCTCACAAGTGAACTTCTTGCACTGCAGTTATGCACACACTTGTGTATCTCTGGTGAAAGTGAAGTGGGCAGAACAAGGAACTATAGATATTCCTGAATGCTGACATTTCAGTCTAAACAGTCCAGGTGGGAGCTATTGTTTTCTTCCCCATCACGTTCACTTTTGTCTGCTTTTCATGCTGTGACTTCTATTCAGTCCCTCTTGTCTGAAATGGATGCTGGTGGGTATCACATGAAGTGCAAAGTGACTTCTTTCCACCTGCTGAGCTACAGACGGAATTGAAAAATTCAAAATTCAAACATATTCCCCGGTTATACCTTTTTCTATTCAGAAAGAAAGCTGATTTATTAGAAGTTTGTATAAAAGAAATGAACGTGAAAGTAATACTACAAAAGTCAGTTTGTAACCAAAGATAGTTTCTTTCTGCCTTCGCTTTGAAATCTTCAGTGCATGTGTATTTGCGTAGAAGAACAGTCATACTGAGTCAGGGTTCTTCTAAGCCAGTCAGTCATCTGTCTCACAGCCTTGACTTGCTTGAAGTAGGAGAAGGGCAGACGTATGCAATATTTCTTCTTAGCACTCTTTCAGTCTCCAGCTCTTTGCAGCTCAGAATATGCCTGTTTGGTAACCTGGAGAGAGTCTCTGTGTGAGGTACTTGTCCATTGCACCCCTGAACCTGTGTAAGCCCTTTGAACCCTCAACACCTTTGGCAGCAAGTTCCACAACACAGCCTCCACTTGCTTGAAGAACTCTTGCTTTGAACTTGACTCCTACACATCTTGTTTCATTCCCTATTGCTATTGGAAGAGACGGAGGAGAGACAAAAAAAAATATCCTTCTCTCTTGTCTCTTTGCTATTTAAGATTCAAGAAGTAAGAGTGAACCATGCATTGATTACACTGGTTGGATGTTTTCTGCTAATTCCTTATCCTTTCCTGGTAATTCCCAATGTTGATTACTTGTTTGACTGCTCCTGAACAGGGACACCTTCATAGAATTATCCATCATGACACCAAGATCTTTGTCCTGAGTAGCAACTGATTTTTCATTACATTTATCTACCTGGATCACTGTTTGCTGTTTTATTGCTACTTGATTTCATAAGGTCCTTCTGGAATTCCACACTACACCGTATAACTATCATTACAGTTACATTTACTGTCACCTCAGTTCTTCGCTGTTTGCCAGCACATTTATGAATACTGTAAAATAACACAGGTCTCGGCACAGATCCCTGAAGAACTCTACTGATAACTTGCCTTCACTGCAGGTACTCACCATTTATTCCTACTCTCTTTTTTTTCACTGTAAATGTAAGGACTTTCACTCTTACTCAGTGCCTGCTTAATTGTCTTAAAAGCTGTTGGTTAGTGTCTCTGACAAAAGATTTTTGGAAATCCAGGTACATTGTATCAGTCAGGTCACACTTATCCACCTGTGTTTGAGCCCTTTAGAGAGCTGCAAGAAGATCAGAAGGTAAGATTTCTCTGCCTAATGGCTTCAAAGCCATACAGACTTCTTCACAATAGATATTTACCCAATTTTCTTTAATTTTTTCCTTAAATATCCTAATATTATGGTTCCTTCTTACTAGGATATATGTAAAGTTTACAGACCTGTAATTCCCCCTACCTGCCCTGGAGACTTCTTCCGATTTTTAAATTGATCTTACATTCTTCACCTCCCATTCCTCAGGAGGAAGGCTGTTCTCGGTGAGAACTTTCACACCACCATAGGTAATTCAGTTCTGGTCCTGGCAACTTACTGCTGTTTATTTTTCTAATTCGTTCCATAAGTTTTTTGTTAGTAGCTTTAATTTTGGACAGATTCTGTGCTGAAAATGAAGATTTTCTTTTTTCTTTTTTTTTTTTTTTTTTTTTTTTT
>Ga0065711_1049428_pt1 | contig 11316 bp, 7 predicted proteins | sample Hoacrofraction12_FD_59098 | JGI IMG/M metagenome (GOLD analysis project Ga0065711, IMG submission 59098) | Hoatzin crop microbial communities from Cojedes, Venezuela - Epithelial fraction 12 v2 (version 2) | ecosystem: Host-associated > Birds > Digestive system > Esophagus > Crop | place... | reverse complement strand
GAGGTCCCGAACCTGGTCTTCACTTACAGCTGGAGGGATTTTACCCTCCTGGTCTCCTTCATGCCATCCATCGACTCAGGAGGGGTAAGGAGAGAGGTTGCCAGTGAAGACTGAGGCAAAAAAGTTGTTGTGTACCTCAGCTTTCTCCTCATCTGCTGTTACCAGTTTGCTGGTCTTGCTCATGAGCGGGGGTACGCTTTCTTTGACCATCTTTTTCTGGCTGACATACCTGTAGAAGCCCTTCTTGTTATTTTTTGCATCCCTTGCCAAGTTCAGCTCCAGCCGTGCCTCGGCCTTCCTGACCCCATCCCTACACAACCGGGTAGCTTCCCTATACTCTTCCCAGGAAGCCAGTCCCTGCTTCCACTGCCTGTACAGTTCCCTCTTCTTCCTTAGTCTGACCAGCATCTCTTGTCTCAGCCATGCCAGTCTCTTCCCTTCTCTGCCCGACTTCTTACACTTGGGGATCGGAGAAGAGACTCAAGTTGCGGCTACTGGCCATGCGGCTGTCCTTTTGACACACTTAAAATGACAACGACCAGAATTTTTGGAATTTCTATTACATGGACATAAAGTCACTACCATAGTGCCGCTACCTTAGAGCGGAAAGGCGCTCTCTGGATACAGAAATTCAAAGCTGACACTTCAAAAACATCCTCAAACTAGAAGCATATCCTCAGGTGAATACAGTCAAGGGAAGAGGGCCTAAAGCAACAAAAGCCTTGCTTAACCTTAAAAAGAGAAAAAGAAGTTACCTCAGACTTGTGTGATTACCATTACCAGCAGCTTATCACTGTCAACTTGTAACTGAAGAAAAAGACATAAAGAAGCTGCAACAAACTACTCCACCAGCTCAACAGCAGCAGCAAACCTACTTGGTTCAGAACAAGACACTGAAACTTCCTTCCATCTAGACTGTCCATAAGAGGGGGGAGATAGGTGTGCAACCTCTGTTAATTATTCAACTATTATCAAAAACACAAACTAAAACAAAAAAGGGGCGGGGTGTGTGTGGGTGTGTGAATCTCCATATGCAGCAGCAGATCTCCGAATGAATCAGTCTTTCTCATAAAGAGACACCAAACCACTTAGTTCTCACTGTCATTTAAATATTTAACCGAAAATATTTGTTAATCAAAGCCACAGGTAAACACAAGGGTACATAACACTGGTACAGCTACATCAGTTTGAGGATGTGATTCACCCTTCTGACAGATCTCATTTTTCTGTCAGAAGCCAAAAGTTTTTTATTGGGTTGAGCTTAATGGCTGAATTTTTACAATTTCAACAAATGCGATGCCATCTTTAGCTATCCCTTCCTACCTTTGATAAAGCATCACATGCTCTTTCAAAAAGACTGGAGATCTTTCCACCACGCTGAGCACTCACAAGATACCACAAACTGACTCAAGGAAACACTGACTCTCAGTGTATGACTGAGATGTGAAACGTGATGTGACAGGATGTGGGCGAGGCCAGTAACTGTAGATAGTTCTCCAGATCTCACTGGGTTTTTATTTTATTTTTTAAATGAAAGCTAAAAACTCATTATTACTTCTAATCGTGGACCTTTTGTTTACATGTAACAGAAGAAGTCTTTACATACTCAATCATGTTCCTCTCAGAGTATGTTGTTAGCAAATGAACTGCATGCTTCTCAGTTAATCAGGGCAGGATTTCGCGAGGGTATGTCTATTTTAAGTTGCCAGAGTTCCTCCAAGTGGCTCTGACAAACATTTATTTACAAAATAAACAATTCACTGGCCACTTCCCTTCCTGCTACAGATCTCTGCACCACAAACAGGAAGGGGCAGCATCAGCTCGTTGGGAGTACAGACGGATTTCATGTAGGAAATGTGAAGGAAAATCCAGTTCTTCTCTAGGGGAGACAGCATGCAGGACATCTGTCTCTTCTGCAGAGGGGTAGAGCTTGGACTGATACCATACAGGTCTCTACACAAGATCAGTCAGTCAGGGTACCAAGTAATTTTAAAATCTCCACTTATAGTCAACACATATAAAGTACTGCTTGGCATTGTATAGGATGGAATTTCAGCATTTATGTTATGTGTCATTATTTCCAAACATTCTCAACTCTACCACAAAAACTTATTTTGGACTAAGTGCTGGCAAGCAGTCTTTAAAAAAAAAAAAAAAATCCCATAAACCTGTTAGCTGGCAGGCTTTACAAATTGGAGCTACAGAATCCAGGAAATTTTTTTGGTAAGTAAAAGCAGGAAGAAGGGAAAAAAAAAAGGCAGAAGCCTATAAGCAGTATCGTCAGAAAGAAAAAATAGGAATCAATTGATTTGTTTGAACAGTTCTGAAACTATCATTGCATCAAACCCCATCTTTGTTCTAAAATAAATCATTGTACATTTTTAAGGTTTCATTTAACATTTACAATACAATGCATTTCTCTCCTCTTTTATTCATTTGAGATTTACGGATAAAGAGGCATTACAGCAGTGTGTTTTGGGACGAAGACTGGAAAGTTTGTAAGAATGCTTGGGCAGTGGAAATATGAGAACAGTCAAAGAAAGATACTTAGAAATAAGACAGAGATTTCATCAATTCAGACAATGATGTCATATCCTTATTCCTTTTCCAAAATAAGCTGCTTCAGATTCTCCCCTATCCCCCTCATTACTGACAATCAGCTCTGAAGGAAAGCTTATAAAAGTCTTTGGTTTTCCATATCTTCTAGATTTTCACCGTGCTTTTCCACAAAGTGAACAAGGATTGCCTGGTGTATTGAGATTATCTCAATAACACTGGGGGGTGGGGGGGAAATACGTGCCCTATACTGCAGCAGAGCAATCAAAACAAACCCCCAAAATTACCTAGATTTCAAAATCCTCTGATCCTTGTACATATCACTTGGAAGAAAAACAGATCCCTCTCCCCAGCCCCCCTCAAACCCAACCAACCAACAGAAAACAAAAGAGAAGCATTAAGGAGCTGAAGCCATAGAGACATCTGACCCAGTTCCATCAGTTCATTTCTACAACAAATGTCCTGATAACCTGTCCTGCAGACACCAGATTAAATATATCTAATTCTGAGAAAGGACAGCATTTAATACGTTAAGAAAGTTACTGCTACTGGGCCAACAAAGTCATAAGTAAACTCTGACTTAGTTGAAAGGAGAAAAAAAAAATAAAATAAATCCTATTTCATGTCTCTAGCTATCACTGCTGCCTTAAGATCTTAGTTCCAAGCCCTGCAATGTCTAAGGCATTACTCAACTGCAGATAAGTGAGCAGACACGAACAGTAACTGCGCAGACAGCCAATGACCCCTCTTTAAAGTGCCATACGAAAGGGCCTGGGAAGCCCTTCTCCCCCAAACAGGGTAGCAAAAACAGTCTCCATGCCCATGTAAGTGCAAGGGAATAAGATGCATTAACCTAGGACAATCGTGATACATAATATTCAAACACAAAGCCACATTTCAAAAGAGAAGAATCTATAGTTTCAGGGTGAAGTCAGGGGAAGAGAAATCACATACAGGCAGAATGGGACACAGGAAAAAAACAACACAGATAGAAGGACCAAGTTGAAGGGCCAGGTTCTTTTTAAATCTCAAGATTTAAAAGAACACAAAAAAAACCAGAATCCAAAAAACTAAAAACAGGAGTCACCCATGAAAGAGTTTAAGGACAGGGTCGTGCACTGAAAAACAGTTTGGGGTAACAGGAGGAAGGAATCTCCTCCCCCCATCAAGGAAAATAAATACCCCATAACACCCAAAACACCCAAACCCCAAGTGTTGTCTTCAACAGCATCTGCCACCAATAAAAGCAGATAGGGAAAGACCACTTCAGCTTCCAAATGTTAGACCACAACAGTTACAGTACCTTAGGAATTCTTACAATTCTTCAAATTTCCTAAGCATGATCTATGAGAAAGGCTTTTAGAAAAGAAGCAGTAGCTCACTGAAGTTCAGCAAAACAGGACTTTGTCCAAGTAGCAAGTACTTTAAAAACTGAACTATGCAAAAATAGCTCAAGGAGGGCACCAAGGATGGAATTAGTGAGGCTACTTTGTAACGTGGGTGGAAGGAGAGGATCAAAATTGCAGGCAAGGGGAAGTGAGAGACCATGAATCAGAGACCAGCAGCGGATACAGAAAAGTTTGTGTCTAGAGACTTCATAGAGTAGATGGAGAAAGCAGTAACCCCTAAGACATTAAAATCTGGGAACCAAGGGACAACTTTCAACACATAGTGGTACCTGATTTTTGAGGAACTAAAGTTTCTGAAGTAAAAACAAAAAAACAAACAAAAATAAAACACCACACTTGTCAAAGTCCAGATATCTATCACACCTTGAATTTCTGATTTTACACAAAGTCTTGAAAAATCATCAGAAATTCCACCTACTACACAATCGTCATCAACTAACTAAACGCCTTATTTGTCTGGGAAACTAAAGAACTGAAAAAAAAAAAAGTTCAGCCATGCGAATAGTTTCTATGCTCTCAAAGCCAGAATGGTTTCATATTTAATTCTGCACAACATGCATTTTTAACGAAAAGAACGAAAGGTTCAAGTCCACATCTAGTAGTGAAGACAGACATACTTCATTTTTGCCTGCAGAGGTTACAACCCAGCATGACGAGTTGTAAACATTTGTTTTCTCAGCATTGTTACTAACAGACATTTTGGCTCCTCTACTTTTTTTCACTAAATCCAGAGACAAAATTTTGTTCCACCCAAGTAAAAAATGCCTTCAACATTGCTGTGACAAGAAGAGTTAAACAACAGATACCTCAGTAAATTATTTTCTACCTGCAGTCTTATGTCCAGTTGTTTTGTCAGTCTAGTTTGACAGTACAGAAGGCCTATGCTATGTTTTACAAAGGTCAGGAGAAATACAATGATACTTAAACACGTTGCAAAATAGTAAATGACGAAACGCAAACTTCACACACCATTCTTCCCTATTACCCTTCCAATTACCTTGATACCTACACATAAAAAGTATCTGGGCAATAATAACACAAAGTCTCCACTGCTACCCAACTGATGGTCCCATATGCTGGAACATTCTTATTTAACCCACTTTACTCAGCAAAGCTCCCAGCATGTCAAACTCGGGGGACACACACGGTGGGGGGACAGACAAGGGCAGGTGAGACATAGGATCAACTGGTCAAATTGGATGCAACATACAATAAAAAACACAATTCATTTCACAAACATAGTAGAAAAAGCAGTCCCTCCAGGCAACTTTGTCAATAATATGATTGTACTACAGGGACAACTGAAAGAGATGCTTATGCCTTTCCCACAGCAAAATATTTGAAAGTTACCTGCTAAAAACCCATGTACAGAGCCTTAGTCTTTGGAAGAAAATGCATCTGAAGGTCTGACATGAAAGCCAGGTAAAATACCAAAAGCGAAAATTCATTCCCAACAGGAAACCAAGGCCCATGAAAAGAATAAGATTTTAAAACAATAAATCAATATTCAATAATATTAAATTGAAAAGGGATTTGATTTTAAAGAAAATGCCCATGTTTCTAATGCTGTTATTCTGAGATAGAGTGGTGTGGGTTTTTTCAGTCTCTTCGTAGAAGAGATGTAGGGCAGAGGACAAAAACTGTACCATTGTTGGTATCTGAGAAAAATTCAAGCTCACAATGTTTCCCGTTTAGCATAATCATCTGCGTTGTTTGGGAAGGAGAGGTTTGTTTGTTTTTAAATAAGATTGATCTATATTTTCCAAACCAAGTAGCTATATTTCCAGAACAGAAATAAAATTCAAAGAAATGTGCACAAAGGATTTTTACAGCTAAGAAAGTACATCTTGGAAGCTATTTCTTCAATGAAAAACTCTGTAGAACTAAAGCTTCCAACAAAACCAATGCTTTCTCACAGAAGAAAGCCTATGCTTAGCTAAAAATATTCAGATGCTCTATTTTCTTTAACTGAAAATAGCAGTCCTGACAACCTGAGTCTCACAGCACAGTCAACATAGATGCAAGCTCCCCAGGGAAACGTTTCGTAGACAGATTAGGGATCCATCCTTTAACCATCTACAGCACTTTGATCATCTATAACCACCAAAAGATATAAATGTACACGCCCCCTTTGAATTGGATAACCTCCTGGCAAAAAAACAACAAATCCAAGAACTCTCAATTCTGCAAAGATTCCCATGGTATTCCACTTCGGATGCGTAAAAAATGTTTCTTAAACTATGAAAAAAAACAAATTGCACGTTTATCCACTAGTCCATCACCATGGAGATTTTAAGTCAGAACACATCTACCAGAACTCCAGTTGGTTAAGTTTACTTTCAAACAAAGAGTTGCATTTTTAACTGTGGGACCTTACCTTAGGAGAGAATTCATGTGAAACCTCAAGTTTTTAATTGCTTGTCACAGCTCAAGGCGGCAGGTGGTGGTTTGCCCCCTTGAACCCTCCCTTGTCGTACGCTGCACAGTCAGAATTTCCTCTTCATTGTGCTAATGCTGGGCGTGGCCATAGAACTCCGCAGGAGTCCAGGAGCCAACATCTCGGCTTCTTGTCATCCTCTAATGCCCTGACGTCAACTCTCTGAGTTTTAGAGCAGTACGTAGTGACAGCAAATACTCACAGCAAAGAGCACCTCTTTCTCAAACAGCAGGCAGCTACGTGAACTTAAGTCAGAGTAGCAGGTCAGCTGTTGGGAAAGCGAGAGCCAGGTGAAAAGAAAAGCATGCGCACAATCAGATTTGTTTTAACTTGCAAGCAGCCATAGAAAAGAACACCCAGCACTCCTTGTATCCAGTACATGAGCAGAGCAGTTCATCATATTGACTTGTTAATTTCCAGAAAAAGAAAATATTTAGTCGAGCAGGCGCTAACATTGTTAAAGCTCCCATGGCTGGCTGGATAACTTGGCATCTGCTACTCCCCAGCACACATAAAAGTACAACAGTGGCAGCTAGAAACAACAGCGGTCAGGCTAGAAAAACTTGCATGGTTAAAAACTTTCTGCGAAGCTACAATCAAGAAAGTCCAAAGCAGTACTGGAATTCATGAAGGGAGACCTATGTAGATGTTGCCAGATTACAGGAGAAAGCATTTATTTGCGGCTTTTAAAATATTCCTAGTGAGTTAATCTATCTGTCACACAACAGGAACCCTGTAAAGATTTTCAGTTACCTCTGGAATCTAAGCTTTTGGTCCCCTACAATGGGCTCTTTTCTTCTTCCACCCAACACAGATGCACCTACTCAACATCAGCAATGATCTTTAGGTTTCCATAAACACTGTAATCGCCTTTAAAGTTGACCAAAAAAATCCAGTAACAATAGAAAGAACCTATCCTCAGATAACATTGAAACCCCTTGCAGTGTCAAGCAATTCTTCCCCTCACATGCTTTTGATACCTCACTAATAACTAACTCTCCCTTTTCTTTTTGCAGGATACCATCACACTTGGACAGCTCTGAAATAACTCTGCTGATTTCTCTATTTGTGTATTACCCTCCCACACATTTTTTCACCCTAGTATCCACATTCCTCAACCCCCTAATGTTTCCTTGATCTCATTCCCACAAGACGACGCTCCAGCAGCAAGCATTACCACTGACTACTTGATAGGCACCCAGCTATGACTCCAGACTTGACAAAGTTTGAGTAATCAAACCAGCTTTTAAACACAACATTCAGTTCATGGCACCACTGTGTCATGCAACTATCTGATGTTGCCTTGGTTACGGCAGATACATTAAAAAGAACAACCTAATTGCCTCAAGAAGTATTACGTGTACATTCAGAACTCAGTTGGCAAATGACCCCCTGGAATGATTAGCATTCAAGTATCTCCTGATGGGGATCCACCCACAATGCAGCTAACTCTGTTTCAAACATCCAGCAAACTCTATGGTCACAAATTCTCAAAGTTCTTTCCATTTTGTTATTGCTCAGTCAGTTGATCTTCATCAGGGTCATGGGACTGAGAAAAAAATGAGCTAACTATTTATCTTGCAGTCCTCAGTCTAAGAGATAAAGCACATCTAAGACTGGACTGCTTGTTACACCCATGCCAGCCTAACTTCTGATCCTAGAGTGCTACCATTTAGTAGCACAAGCACAAAAGGTCTTGCATTTATTCATGAATATGTGTATACAATAATGCAGTATACAGAGCAATAGCTACAGCTAATTAATTGCAAGATACAAAATGTAGTTTCAGCCCTGAGCTAAATTTCACTAAATTGAGCAAATGCAGACACACACCCCCCCGAGTCTGCTGCTGGGGCTTGGCAACAGAATGCCTGGTTTGAAGCTATTGCTGCACTTTCTGTCCCATCCCACACTCCACAACAGGGAGACCTTTAATTCATACTTAACCTATGGCTATGTTATGAACTGACTCAACCGACAACGTGAAAGAGAGGAAGAGAGCTCAAATCAGTATTCTAAGCTTGATGCCAGATACTTCTCAACACTGAGCCACAGCTGATGTCTCCAGATATCTATAATCTGATTGAAATGATTTGATGAAAACTCAACGGTTGCACACACAAAAGAAAAGCTAAATTTCTTGTTCTTTCTGAAAACATCTCTCACTTCCTCACACAGCCTTAACCATGGGAAAAAAACTTCTCTCCTGTTCTTCTTATTAAACTTTTCAAATATGTTCACTAGGCCAAGCAACCAGGGAACGGGAGCACGAAGACACACGAGAGGAGTGTTTCTGGCAGTAAGCCAACCAAAGCTCAGCCTGGCTCTGCCCTTCCCAATGCAACCATCTCTACCTTCAGCCCCTGGAGAGCAGCTGTATCTCCTAAGCATGTTTTCATTAGACAGACAAAACCAAAGTGACAAAACAAAGGGGGTTTGCTTAGGTAAAGCAGGTCAGAAGCTGTTCTTTTGAAAGTAAGCAAATAGCTTTACATATAATTTAAGGGAAGAAATTAAACAATGTAAAATTATCAGAAACTGATTAGAATTAAAGGTGAACCTCAATGTGCATTCTAATTTTTCAAAGGAAATCAATCTTCCGTTTACCGAAATCCAAATATGCTCCGATATTTCAGCAGCATATTAACTTACAGTACAGTTCTTCATGGTAAAAGCCTGTGTCAACTAGTGAAATCTACTTGGTAATGTAAAAATTTATTTACTCCAGGGTACAGGATTGCTATCTACCAACAGCAGGAAAACTGCATTCAAGAGGCAGGATACCAACCACAGCCCCCTTTTTTTTTTTTAAGTATTAAAACACACATTTTCCTATTGTCCTGTAATGCAGCCAGTACATAAAGCCAATTCAGCTCTGTGACGAACAGGAGCAGACTGTCAACTGGCCCGACAGGAGCACACTGTCATGAGTGCTGCTCAGACTCAAGGGAAGATAGATGAGCCACAAAATGCCTTAAAAGTAGGCCCAGCCAAACTACATGTCATGTCCAGCCAGTTACCGGGCACACCTCCTATCACCATATTCCAGAAGAATCCAGCCAATTTCTGGGAACACCTCCTATTCACCATATTAAAAAAATTTCCAGCTGGGGATGAAAGTTCTTTACTGATTTAGCTTGACTGCACGGTGAGAATAACACTGGCATATTCTTCCCCAAACTCAAGCAAACATTTTTATCCACAACTGGTTTTAATATACTATTTTCAACAGGAAAGTATAATCCTGCATAGAAAAAAATCGACTTCCACGATGTAATTATAGGATCCTTTCCCAAAGCTGGTCGCCATAGAACTGATCAACACAGAACTTTATTAAGAGCCACCAATGATTAAGTTATATAGAAGTTCCAAGGCTAAATAAACATCAAGGCTTGACAACTCACAAAACACCTCTAACACCTCTAGCCTTCTTGGCAGTTAGCATAAATAGATTTTCTAAGTTGTGAAAAGTTATCAGTAATTACACCACATAACTTCAAACAGCGCTTTAAGAACACATTAACTGGTAAACAGTTTTAAACTGCGGATTAACAACATCCTCCACCTGGCTAGACAGGCTAAGAAGAGATGCAATGCAGTATCATATGATTTGGTAATTCACCTAAAGAAAATTGCCATTTCAACTGAAATTCTTCCCAGATTGCACACTTTTTCCTATCACCTCTGAGAAAGAACTACAGTACTGCTTATGATTCAAAAATGTATCTGTGGATCATTTTCAGTAAACTGGGAGTTGCCGTTTTTGCTGATATATCCAGATTTTTTTCCTCAGATACACTGTGTGGATGAGCAAATTAGACCACCTTCAGGAAATAATTAAGACTGCCAATAAAGAACTCATGTTGTAACAAGAAAGGAATGATAAACTGATTTCCTAAGTACCAAATTATAGGGGAACAGCTGACAAAAGGCCTGAAAATATATCTGCAGAGCTAATGCAAATGAACACTGCTGTTAGCTACATGTTTTTCAAAACTGAGATGTGAATGCTGACAGATGCTTGAAGTCACATTAAGGGAACAGACTACTTTTCCTGACTTCGAGAAGTCAAGCAGCAGCCAAAATTCAGGATAACCAACAGCTTTATGGCAGGCGACAGGCCCAGGGCAGCTGTCAGAACAGACAAAATTTTAATTGTGCCTTTTTTCTTGTTTTCATGTTCCTGCCCGTAAGTAAAACCGAGGACCTTTAAGCCACGCTGTTTTAGTCACTTTCTAACCTGGTATCGTGCTCTGTTACCACACGCTCAGTCCTTTCAGCTGTGCTTACATACCCAAAGTCTTCAAACTCAGTACCTATCTACACTGTAATTATACCTTCTACGCTGATTAACATTTCCCAATGGCCATACATAAACGTGGAATTACCCCAAGGCCCTGAGTGAATAAATACCCCTCCTCTGCGAGCCTTCTGCATTCCCTACAGCCGGGACTTCAAACCGATCTGACTGCTACCGCAAAGGCTACGGTAAATCACCATCAGCTGCACTTGTTTATCTTGTATTCGCCTGGTCAGAAATCCAGTTAATCCATTTTTGTATGTACTCTGGAAGCTTCAGGAAAGTCTTGGTGTTAAAATGTACACTCCCTGTGTATTCTGTCCCTTCTATCTACAGGTAACTCCAGCAGCCTCCTCGGTATTTTGAATCCCCCAAGCTCCCGCGGAAGTTACTGAGTTAATTTTCTTCAAACACACCTGGCTACTTCAGGGGAAGTCCTCCCCATCCTCCTGCCCTGGAACTGCCGTGGTTTCACTCAGATTTAAAACTACATTCTTTGAAGTTACATTTTCTGTCAGATTACGAGCAACCCGCCAGAGAAGCCCAACACTTACAAGCAAACCAATCCCTTTCCTTCCCCCAGCAGACGCTGCCTGGGTATTCCCCTCCCCCCC
>Ga0065711_1049426_pt1 | contig 11316 bp, 7 predicted proteins | sample Hoacrofraction12_FD_59098 | JGI IMG/M metagenome (GOLD analysis project Ga0065711, IMG submission 59098) | Hoatzin crop microbial communities from Cojedes, Venezuela - Epithelial fraction 12 v2 (version 2) | ecosystem: Host-associated > Birds > Digestive system > Esophagus > Crop | place... | reverse complement strand
CCCTCCTCCGCCCCGCACCTCGGCTCCCGCCCTCCGCGGCCGCCGCCCCGCCAAGTCACTGCCTCCCCCTCGGCCCGGCGGGCTCCGCGCCCCCTCCCCCGAGCCGGGCGGTGCCGGGGGCCGCTCCCCGGCGGACCCGGGGGCTCTGTGTCCCCCCCCCGGGTCGGTGCCTTTGTCTGGTGCGGGGCTGCAGAGGTTGAGGTGCAGTTGCTCTTCACGCTTACAAAAGCATCAGGCTTTGTTATTAAAAAAAAATAAAAAAATAAATCAAACCCCGGGCGAGCGAAGGAGAGGTAAAGCAGGCTGCCCGCGCTGCCAGATGGTGGGAGCGGTGGGTAAAAGGCTGGGGAGTTCAGATCCCGCCTTGTTGAGAGCTGCCTGACCGCTGCCACTCGGACTTCAGACCACTGGTTGCAATTTCAGGCGCTCTTTGGATCTAAATGTTTTCTTATTACCGTCATTTCTTAAAAAGTAGGAAACCTGTGTCACAAGGGGAACAGAAGCTGCTTCCAGCTGCAGCCTGGCACAGTAAACGCTGTACTTATACTGTAGCTCCTCCCTTCACAGGCTGAAGAGAGATCGTGCCGGCGCCTCCCCACATCAGCCAGGTATCTCAGCACACAGACAAATTCACAGAAACAGTCTGGGTCCGCTTTACAAACTACGTAAGCACACACTGGTGTGCTGATTTTATTGTGACAAAGCAGTTACTTCCATCTAAAAGAAGACGAGGGTGTCCTGTTAGCTCAGAATAGTCAATGGATTTTAAAACTGTGTATGTTTGTGTTTATCTCAGCACCAAGTGTAAGGAGATAGACAGCCACGTCCAGCACCACGTAACTCATTTGCTATCTCCAGGGCCAGGACTGCTTTTCAGGAGTTTTCGACTGCGTTGCCAGAACACGGTCCCGAAGCACAGCAGACGTGGAGACATGCTGCAGAACTGGATGCTGGGACCTGTGTTAGGCAAAACACATAATTCTAAACCCAGTCCCACACGGATTGCTTTGGAATGCCTGACAAAGCTACAGGTACTTTGGTTTTCCAAGAATAAAGGCATTTTGCAAGTTGTACCACCCAAGATACCAATCCTTATGCTATACCAAGATGAAAGACCTTCTGAGAGGTACACCAAGCCTGAAGCACTCCTGAAGTAACACTTCCCTGGTTTTTATACATCCCTGACCACAGCCAGAGCCCAGTTCCTAAATATTAGCGGCATAGCCTATCCATAGTAACCATGGGAATAGCCATCCAGCTGAGGGTCTTATATCTCTGAATATTTGCTGTTTGTCTGCTGAAAGCTGGTTACCAGAAGATGGGTTTTCTTGATTATAGAGATATAAGAAGAGAAAAAAGGAAACTGTGATCAACTTAAAATAAAGAGGGATGACCAAGCTGAAAACTTTCCTATTGCTACTTCTCCTGGCAAACAGTTTGCTTTAGTTGTCACAGTTAAACGAAGCCACAGATGGGAGGGAAGGTCACCTTTTTGCTCAGTAGACATGCCTAACGCTACAGAAAAGTGAAATTCCCTGTGAGAGGAATCGCAGGAATCACAGCAACAATGTGAGGGCTCACGCTGTTCTGACACCGGATCCCCTTGGAGGAGAAGCAAAAGGCAGGGAATCCTGTCAGGGCTCTCCGGTAGCCAAAGCGAAGATTATTCTCGTGTAAAGCTGACAAGAGATGGTTTCCATTACAATCTCTCCCACCTTGTTTGGCGGAAAATTGATACAGCTGTTGCAGGGCTCACAGCTGGCTGTTGCAGGTTAAAGCAGCAGCTGAGACACGTTAATGTCAAAGCTAGGGCAGGGGAGAATGAGGAAATAACTCTGAGAAGGCCTTTCCCGTTCTCCCTACCCGGCGCATCTTATCTGAGGTCTGGAACTGCGTCTGTGAAAAATAAGGACGACGCACAGTTCTTGTAGGGTGACGTGAACCAACGCAGCATTATACAACTGCTAATTATTATTATATAGTGTATTGCACTTTTGGCATTTTAACAAGTTTCGGTGAAAATGGGGACATCTTTCTTCCTGCTAAAAATATTATAAAGTTTGTTCTTTTATTTCTATAAAGAAAAATGCAGAGGTTTTAAAACATTTGGCAGAAATCATAACTTACTGAGATAATAAAACTATGTTAAATTCATGTTCTGAAGCCAAAAACTGTGGCTTTCTGAAATGTTCCTCAAATACTAATGCAGATAAGGAAATGTACTGGCAGCAAGGGAAAAGGGCTAAAAATATTGTAAGCCCAAGATTTTCTTTGAAACTTTTGTCATTGGAAATTATAATTATAATGCCTACGCTCCATTAGATTTCTAAAATCAACTCTCCCCATTCAGGAAATTCTCTTTCGTTCAGCAATATTCTTGATTCCTCCTGAACACAGAAATCACCTGCACTCCTAATTCGAAAATCTTTACTTTTCTTCAGCTGAAATCTATAATGAAGTCTGCAAAAGATGTATCTGAGCAAGAGACCAGGACCCAATATATGGATTTTTTCTACACGGCAAGAAACGCTATAACTGAGTTGAGAACTGTACAAAGTGACGCACTGCTATCTGGTGGCCAAAAGGCACTTCTGATTTTTTTTCTGTCAGAAAAGACAATATACTCTCTTGATCAAACATCCTTTGATAGAAGCATGCTCCACAGCTTGTGTGATGCTGAGATACAGTGTCCAATATTATTGTTAAATTCCCGTTGTTCTGCTTCATTTATTTTTTTCTAGGTCAGAATAGCACTCGGCACCTCTCCTAGATAAATACATAATATTTGATGAGAAAGCTTAACAGAGAGGAGGGAGAAAACTACTTCGATCTTTTGGGTAAAATGTAAGTTCATCTGTATATTCCACCAGTGACTTTTAAGTTGACTGAACTTTGTGGTAGGCATAACTTTCAGTCTGGTGATCAGAAGCAACACTTGTGTTGCTTTGTGTAATGCATTAACAAACAAGATTGACTAAAATGGCTGCCAGAAAAAAAAAATAGTAGTCTATAAAAGGAAGCAGAGGAGTCATCTCTGAGACATATAAGCAATGTATTTAAATTGGGACAAGCTTTGGCAAAATAAATGTAGCCAGAGCTTTGAGTGGGATTAGCGAGAACTGATTTTGACTGAACCATTTATTTACTCTTGCCTTTTAGCTGCCCATCTTGATCCATCTGAACTTAAATATTTTAGGAGCATCAGTTGCCAATGAGAATCACTGGATCCTGTGCTCCCAACTAGCTCTCACTCTCCTTGGCTGTGCATCAACTGGAACTTATTACACCCTGTGGCTGGTCCCAGGGTCTTCTAGCTCATGCTAGAGTGCACTGCAGGTCTCAGTACTCACCTGGGCCATATTATGTGTTATTTTAGTTAATATCCATCTGGGAACATGCTGTGCATGTACATATTAGAACCTGATCTTTTTCAAAAGACAGCTCTGAAGAGAGAAACCCAGCTTTGCAGCGTGTATTGACTAGCCCCTATATGCTGATCTATGCTGACATCATCTGGTGATAAGTTCCTCTGGTGTCCAGTTTTGCCATATGGATTTTGCCTTGAGAAACTCACAGGTCAGTGTTTTCTGTTCTGCTCATAAGCTATGACACTCTTCACAAGCTAGGCTGACCCTTCTCTTGCTACTTCTTTAGTGGAAAGGACCTATCTTGCAGCCGCGTCAAAGCTCCAGCCACATAATCAAAATCTGCCAGCTTTTTCGACGCACCCTTCCTTACCATTGCGCATTCGCTATCATTGCAGAACAAGACTGAAACACTGATGGGAGCTGGCTGGTTGAAACTGGTTTTAAACAACTGGACAAAGCTGTTTCACATGTGTGTTTGGTAAGAACTTGGAATATATATTGCGGATTACATTCCCTCTGCCAGTGGAGCGGTTATATTAAATTTATGTTAGTAGAGCTTTTAATGGAAGGCATGACTGGTGGTGCTGTAAATCTCCTCTTGGTAATAAATGCTGATTGTATTCAACCATACATGTCTTCAGACGTGGGCTTTGCTGCCAGGATTCAGACCCTCACTACGCCATGATTCCATCAGTGCCAATATTTCCCTTCTGTGTCGATCTGAGGCAAAAAGCGTCAAGCTGCTTAATTAGAGATATATAGTTATGCAAGTAAAGAAAGCCGTGATTTCCAGCCCTGAAATCATAAGCCTGGAAGTTTGAGCAGAAGTGAAACTGTGATTCCAGAAATAGTCTCAAGAAGAAGTGTTGAAGAGTTGCTGCCCTAATACCCATGGATCTTTTGACTTCTGGGTAGACTTCCAGTGACAGTTAGGTGTGGCTTCACATCTGCTTTGTTTGACTCCCTAAGTCAAACAAACTCTTGTGTAACATCAATGCAAACAAATTAAATGGTAGCAGAGCTTGTTCTTTGGCCTTAAGGCCAACTGACATGTCTGGCCACGTCCATACTATTAAACTCTCCTGGCCTCCAAAAAAGGGCAGCTGAATCTAAACTGCCTCTTGGTAGGTTGCTGTCCCTGGCCTAGGCCAACCCCTGAATCACGCTCAGGAACTGTTTGGGATCACGCAACTTGGTATGGGGCAAAACCAAGACAGTGCTTTCCTTCAGCTCACAAAGCAGAATGTCACATAACAGGTCTATAGACATGAAGAAGTAAAAATGATCAAAGGCCATTTTCTTCATCTTCTGATCTGAGCAGGTTTAAACATAATTATGGGAAAAAATCAGTGAAGGGTAATCCACAGTCCATAGGCCTCCTGTTCCTTTGCCAAACTATCTTTTCAGAATATTTCTCTTAATACAAAGTCTCCTTTCCTGCAAATTTAAAGTAATGATGTATTACATTGCCATAGTAAAGTGCACAGATAATAACAATGGCCAGATCTGTAACAAAGTGTTTACAGGTTGAAAACATATCAAGCACTTCGTGTTGAGAGGAGGAAGGCAGGGTCGTGTGACAGCAGCTGTCCACATCTAAGCGAGTCTCCCTGGAAACCCTTGATAGATGATAAAGGGAAGCAAGTGCTTCTATGATGTAATTCGTCTCACTTCAACACAGACATCTGAAAAAGATTAATCACATCCTGGACATGCCCACATGTCTTTAGCGACTATCAAAAGAGTGTAGATGATTAGCTCATACATTTGCTACTATATTTTCCATTATTTTGAGGAACAGGTTCAGTTCCTTCAACCTTTCTTCATAGCATTTCTATGCATTTTTGTCACTTTCCTTAGTACTCTCTCAAAATTGTCTTCATTAGACCATGGTGTCCAAAGCAGCACACTCTACGCAAGCTGAGAGTTCAGCATTCAACAACTCTGTTGATGCAGCTTAGAAATAAATTTGTTGTTTTTGCAGCAGCAGCTTCATAATGTTTGTGGTCTGATGCAATTTTGAGATTATCTCGCTCCACATCTTGAACAATAGTGCAATGTTAGCACTTTCACCATCTCTTTGAATTTTCCTTCTATGATAAGACTTATTACTAATTGCAATTAGTGCAAACAAGTTCTTCTCACGATTAGCTTGAGCACTAGCTCTGGAAGTCTGTGATTTCTCCCATTCTGTATGATATTCTGCATTACCTCTCTTAACAGTGGATGAAAAGTTAGTTATCCTGATATTACACCGCTACTTCATTCTGCTTCTTTCCAAACAAACAAATGAAAAAATGTCCACCGAAAATCTCTGCACCCATTATCAGCCATTTTAATCATCATCATTAGTTTGTGACTGTTGGGATTTCTTCTGTCCCTGACATATTTCAAGACCTATGGTTTTAGCCCTGCCTACCAAGATTTTTTTCTGATAACAGTGGAAGTCTTTATCTTCTCTTGAGAAGTGTTGAAAATCTGTATCTTGCAATTTGAATCTAGTATGCTTCTGTTCCCCTTTTATGTTTGTTATCTTTGGCTTATTTTTTATCTTTACTTACTGCCTTCTCTTTGCCACTAGACCCGGCAGATTTTCTACCCACTGCCTTATGGAGTACTTGGTTTCAGAATTCATTCCTGGTTATGACTGCTGCATGGTGTCCTGAAAGGCTTATTCTTTTGTAACCTCTTCTGGGCAATTTCTCGGCTGAGTACAGGACAGGCAGAGATAACAACGTAATGAGAATGAACCGTGGAGAAATCTGATAAACAGGAACAGAGAAAGTTAGAGCCATTTATTTTGGAAGACAAAATAAGAACCAATGTGACTAAAAGGTGTATAAATGGACAAGTTGTAGAAGGTAGGTCAGCTCTTCTTCCCATTTCGTAACAGAGAAAGGGGCCAGTCTAGGATTTAAAAGATGAACTGCTGAAAGGAAACATGTCTCATGTATCACTCAGAGTGTTAAGGCTTCAAGTATCTTTTAGATGGTGAACTCCTTGTCACAGGGTATCATTAGGCAAGGTGCAGAGAAGGAGTGGTCGAGTAGTGATGAGAACATCCAGAGTTTAAATAGCAAGCGTTGCAAGGACACGCTTCCCTGGGAGACAGATCATCCCAGATCTTCCTACTGTGTGATTTACACATCTTTTATACCTCTGCAGCTGGGCACTGTGAAAGGATGAGACAGTCTTGACACCAAGCACTATGATCATCTGGACATTCTATCCCTCCCTGTCGTACCTTTATTTACATTACTTCTTTTTTTATATCAAAGTTGTATTGAAACCTACAGATAAATTTTTCTTTCCTAATGTAGTAATGTTTGTACATGGTAATCAAGGCAACTTTGTCCTTTAGCCACAATGGAAGCTGAAGTACTTTGAACAGCCTTGTTTCTGCTTTTAAAAGCAAACCTGACACAAAACATAATTTAAAAAGAAGAAAATATTTGTTGTACACAGGTGGAGGAACAATCTAAATTTCCTCATTGGAAATTAATTATGTTAGACTTGCATGCATAATCTTGAATTAGTTACTATCAATTAGAGGAGAGAACATTATATTCTGAATAGTAAAGCCATTAATCTGAAAGAATACAGAGGAAACACAGAAGTAAACAAATAATTCAAACTAATTAATGTTTGCTCATGGAATGTGTAGTTTTATGGCTAACAAGTAAGGTTCAGATAACAAGGGCTTAATCAATTGCTTTTGCTTTTTATTGCATTTGCCACCCACTGTTAGCGGTAGCTAGGTAGATCCTAGGGCAACAACAAAAACCAGAGGGACCTGAGCATGTTCACTACAGAGTGAGTGAAAGTCTGAAAGCCTGGCTTAGGAAACAGTACATTGACTTTTCCTACAAAAAAAGGATCGTGTGTTAGACAATTGGCAAGCAAGAAAGAGAGGGAAAACAAAACAAATAAATCCCATTGCAAACCTCTCACCAAATTGGAGAGTGGAACCACGAAGCCTTTAATCTCCGAGCAGCTGGACTGAACACCAGGCTGACTGAAGGGAGTGACTCACTATTTGCCACCCATCTGCTTAACCACTGATGTAACACCAGTTCTCCCTGGCAAGGCAGCTACGTATTTCTGGTTTAGGCAAGTCACCATGCTCTGACTTACTAGGGTGGCCTCTCTCAGCTTCTTTAGCACCAGTTGGAGCAGTCTGCACTGCCCACCTCCATTTTCCTTCTCATCTGGCTCATTGTGGCCTTCTACTGTAAAAGAAGATAGGTAGACAAAAGCCAAATCTGTCAGCTAGTGAAAAGCATAGGGGAAGAAAAAAAAAAGAATGTTACTTTAGCAAGTGCCTATATCTCCATCACTTAAAGAAATATAAAACAATACCTGAAACTCATCCACCTTACCTTACTCATCTGATTATCTGTCTGTAATGTCTAAGGTGAGTTTTCAAGGAATAAGTAAGCTGCAAGCAAGATGTTTTGTGAGACCTTGCTCACTTCTGGAAAGGGATTCTTTGTTCAGGACGCCAACATGGCTGCAGGAAAAAGTGGACAGAAGTTCATAATGCTGTTGTTATTGCAAGAGATGAAAAGGCAACAGGAAGGGTTGGTAAGTAGAGAGAGACAGCGACACAGGAGTTGGAGGCAATAAAGGTATCCTAAAAAGAACAAACCCAATGTTTTATAGTAAAAATGGCTCGGTAAATGATATGGGTAAAGCTGTGAGAAAGGCAAACCAGTTTAGAGCAGTGTGCTAGCTGCAAAGGCAGCACTGGAAGGGCTAGAAAAAGGAGCTTCTGCTGCCTGAAAGATCAGTTTTAAGAGACGGGCTTTAGAGAAAAAGAAGGTAGGATTATTTGGTGACAGGCTGGATGCAAGCAACCAGCTAAAGGAATGGCCTCCAGAGTATGGGCTAAGAAAAGAGAACATGTGAGCCGTTACAATAGGGGTGTAACACTGGGAGACCTGAATTAGCAGTCAGGGAGATTTAGCTCATTATTCAAATAAATATGGGCAAACGTAAAGGCAGTGCTCACATGGGGACACTCTGACCTCCCAAGCTGCGTAAATATTCATAGAACACTGTCCAGTCACCTCCTCAGTGCACCTTGAAGTAAGCAGTGTAATTTAAAAGGTGTGTGGTTCCAACAAGGTAATGCTGAAGCTAAATCTGCAGTGACAAGTAATCTGGCGAGATGTGCATTGCAGAACGTTAGTCAGAGCTACTTGCAGGGCTAGAATGGCAACATGGTGCTCTTGACTTTATTTTGAGATGCAACGAGTGTCAGCAGATCTACCGCTCTCACTTGACCAACCTTGCAGGAAAATAAAGGTAACAAAAATCCCTAGGCAGTGGGGAGGGAATTCTCAATTACAGATTCCAACATGCAGGTCAGAAGCTATTTAGAATTTTCTCTCTGAGCTATCAAAACTCAAGACTAATCTCCTTGTGAGTGAATGTCACAGGGTGTATATTGAAATACACAAACTAAAACCATAAACCAGGGAGGAATTACGCTTCCTAGCCAGGAGATGACTCTGCTGAAAAAAAAATGAAGCAATTCTATGAGAATGACCACGGGAAGGACAATACATCTTTGTCAGACTAATTTCTCACTCAGACTTGAAAAGGAGACATAGACCACTGCTCATCTGCCAGAGATGAATGATCACGATCTCTCACCAAAGCTGAAACTTTTGACTGTATGTTGCTGAGGTGTCATATGATTTTTTTTTTTTTTAATAAATTTCAAATCACCTGAAAGCAGCTTAAAGAACATCCTCGTCCAAGATATGTGTGACCAGGCTGTGTGGGAGCGAAGCTTCCCGAGAGCGCAGCCTGAGCTGGCGGCAGCCCGGAGCAGGAGCTGTTCACTGCCATCTGATGGTAAGCTGCAGGAAGAGAAAAATTAGACTGGTCTTCACCCGCTCGGAACGTTTCAGTTATCATTGCAGTTTGGTATAATTGAAGTAGGACTAATGAATACTAACTTCACTTTGGCCTTTTTGGTAATTAAAAAATGCCCTTAATGACCCAGGTTGGGAGTCACCAAGATCTCACACAACTGGAGTACAAATCTTGAAGACAGGGGCTTTCATAGCCCTTCTCTCCCTGTGGCTCGGAGGGAATCCGATGACAAGGAGACCCGTGTGACACCAAAGTTCCTCTACAGTCCAGGGCCGAATGAATCCTGACAAAAACCCTGGTAAGGATCTGTTTTCCTGACCGAGACGTAACAGGAACACGACGCACCTTCTGACTAGAACAACTAGAACAGTCGCCCATGGAGGTGGGCTGGGAAATGAAGCAAGTGTGACAGAGGTGATGTCTCTGTTCGGGACCACACAATGATGAGATCAATCGGGTGCGCGATGCCTCTTCGTGACATCCAAGCTACATTTCCTCTACGACTGGAGCAGGACCTGTCTGAGTGCCACACTATAACCTTCTGCAGATGACAAGGCCTGAAGGAGAGGATAGCGAACCATGAATTGATTACTTTCTGGTTTTGTAACATGCCACTATATCTTCACATGTGAAGAATATAAAAGACAGAGTGACTTTAGGTGTGTTCTTTACATTGCCTTCCAATATAAAGATGTATAATGCCAGACTAACCTGGAAAGGCATTAATACTTATAAGTTTGTTTGCTAAGAGTAAATTATCTTTGCTCTTAGCAAAGTTAGAGAATTACTTTAATCCTACGCGAGACGAACCAAACTCTCAGAGCTCTGAAAAAAATGGGGTGTACGGAAAGCTAGGTTTGGGGTTTTTTTGTTGGGTTTTGGGTGTGGGGTTTCCCCCCCACAGAGGAGGTAGCGTTTCTGCTGAGGGAATCCCCACTGTTCAGACATTCATTTCTGTTCTGACTCACCATGTGCCACAACGAGTGCAAGAAAGTCACTCTGACCAGCCTTTTTTTTTCCCTCGATAAGGAAGTGTGTATATTTTAAGACATACGGGGGAAAAGTGCTAACAGCTATATTGCCAACTGAAATTGTTCAGACTTGTACAGAGCAGGGCACTGGAACATTCAAAATACATAAAGACAAAAAGATTTTTGCAGCTTCCTTCTCACTGAGGTTTCTAAGGAGGGGAAATAGCTTTGCTATTGCAAAGGAATTGCTCCATTACAAAATATCCCTGACGTAAAAACCTCTCATTCCGATGTTTTATGGCAGAGTTTACACAGGTGTAAAATGAAGCAATCACTTACAATGCCTGTGCTTATTGCACAGCTGCTGTGCGGCAGTAGCTCCCCGGTTCTGTCACTTGCGTATTTGCTGATAATTTTCCAAGGGAGGATTGGCCTGTCAGGTGAGGCGACGGGCATTTTAAAGAAGAACTTCAAAACTGAGGGGCTCTTCCATCTGCCAGAATGACCCTGAACCTCGCACAGCCGTTTACATCAGGGCAAGGTGCTGCCAGTCTAACGGAGTCGCGTTGTGTACCCATTTCCTACGAATATCGAGAATTCCCCAAACGCCAAGCAGAGCCTCCAGCAGCGCTGAGAGAGGCGCGGTGGGTGCGTGAGAGAGAGAACGCTGGGAGGAGGCAGGAGGACAGATGGGCCTCTCCTAGTTCCCGAGCTCCAGAGAGCAGGGATTACGGATTACCACCAACGGAGATGTGGAGTGGCAGAGGGAGATGTGAAGGAAAAACAAAGACCGGGTAAACCCACGCCACAGTGGGATCGGAGTTAGGCTGCCATCGCGGCCGAGCCTTTCACATGAACCCGCGGGCAGGACGCGTCAGCAGCTGCCGGAGGCTCTTCCCCAGCCAGAGGCTCCCACCGCTTTCTGCCCCGGGGAAGCGGGCGGAGCCCGAGCGGCTGAACGCACAGGGTGGCCCCTCGTAACGTGAAACAGCTCGGGCACGTCCCGGGGCGGCGGGAGAGGCAGACGCCGAGGGCCGCTCCCGGGACCCCGGGGCGGCAGGGCAGCCGCTTCATTCCGCCGACCTCCCGGCTCC
>Ga0065711_1013325_pt1 | contig 11316 bp, 8 predicted proteins | sample Hoacrofraction12_FD_59098 | JGI IMG/M metagenome (GOLD analysis project Ga0065711, IMG submission 59098) | Hoatzin crop microbial communities from Cojedes, Venezuela - Epithelial fraction 12 v2 (version 2) | ecosystem: Host-associated > Birds > Digestive system > Esophagus > Crop | place... | reverse complement strand
AGCCTGGGGAAGAGAAGGCTGCGGGGAGACCTTAGAGCAGCTGCCAGTGCCTGGAGGGGCTGCGAGAGAGCTGGAGAGGGGCTGTGACAAGGGCATGGGGTGACAGGACAAGGGGTGATGGCTTCAGGCGGAAAGAGGGGAGATTTAGGTTAGATATAAGGAGGGAATTCTTCACTCTGAAGGTGGTGAGGCCCTGGCCCAGGCTGCCCAGAGAAGCTGTGGCTGCCTCCTCCCTGGTAGTGCTCAAGGCCAGGTTGGACGGGGCTTTGAGCACCCTGGGCTGGTGGAAGGGGTCCCTGCCCATGGCAGGGGGGTTGGACTAGATGACCTCTAAAGGTCCCTTCAACCCAAACCATTCTGTGATTCTGTGATAAAAGATCATTTGACAACAGCCTTGTAAGGGGTTGTGGATGCTTTTGGGGAATACACAGTACATGAAGAATCAGGAGAAAATCCCCATAGCTTGTATGCAGTTGCACGGCATCTTAGTTGGAACAGATCTGCAGACCAAGTGAATGAACAGCATTTGCCCAGTAACCCTTCGGACTCCCACAGGTTGTGACACCAGGGCATAAAGTCCTGCAGATTATTGAAAACTTACATTGTCCACATAATGCTTGTTAAAAAAGAAAAATCAGGTCTGGATGTCGTATTTTCTCATCTTTATTTTCCCTCTAGAAGTTCCTTTGGAAAAGAGGAGCTGCAGGAAAGCTGCTTGCTGAAAAGGCAAGCTGGAATTTTGCTTCAGCTGGGTCAGGGCAAGAGCTTTGTATTGTGCATCTTCTTGAAAAACCTCTCCCACTAACAGCAACAACAGTCTTGTTCTCCGTCTCCCCTCCATCCACTTCTGACTATGCGAGAGCCAACTACACACAGATATTTCACAGGAACAACTAACGTTCACATAAAGTGCAGCTCAGGTCATCAAAGGTTTGAAAGTGCCCAAATTACTTCACTTCCTCAACCGTGCGCTTGTTCCCACATGTGTATGACAGCAAGGAGGAAACAGCTCTGAAGAAAACAGGAAAAGTTCAAACTTGCACACACAGTGTCTGGCAAGAGCTTATTTTTACAGTGTTCCCATGAAAGAACCTAAAGAATCAAAGCAAGTAAAAACAGAGTTTATACTACTAAAATATGACCAATTACATAAGTTAGAACAAACTTCAAGCAAAAATGATTTCTAAAGCATGACAGTAGTTGAGACTCTGGCACATAACATACAACTTTACTTATAGAGGCTCTACAAGAAGAGCAAAGTCTCAGTGACAAAGTCACAGCAATGGAGAGAGCTGAACAGCACCGAGAACTCAGCCACTGCCCTCGCTTCACCAGTCCTTGGTGTACAAGGATCTCTCTCCTTTGCATGTCACCATAAATAAGCAGAGATTAGCCTTTACAATTACACCTAGGAACGGAAGGAGGGGTTAGATGACAGAGATTTGTGGGCTTCCCTGCGAAGCTCCAATCCCATCACCAGAAAGCAATGATAACAGAACGAATGACTGCAGTGTGGGAGGATGACTCCGGACAGCTAACAGATGGTATTTAAAGAAGCAAAATCCTACAGTACTTTACTCTTAAAGCATTCCTCATGTTTCATCACAGCACAAGACAATTTTCTTTGAAGGAATAAAGGTGTACCAAAGAATGAATCACAGAACTGAACACAATGGGATGATGGTTTGAAATCAGTGGCATTCACTTTGATTCAAGCATTCAAACTACATTTGATCTGCTTATTATATCAACACTGAAGCACCACAACAGATTAAAGGCAGTTAATTGAGCATGGAAAAAACATTGAATTCGCTGAATCATAAAATTCTCACTGTAAAAGAGCATTCTGATATAAACTGGATTTCCTGCTACAGATGTAAAACCTAATTATACTGTTTTATCATGCATCTTAAAAGGATGGACACATAACGCATGAAGAAAAACCACAATGGATGCAAAACCCATTCTATTTTGGGAACTAGGGCACAGAGACTCCTACAAGAAGCAAGTCCTTCTCTCCTGTTGCTACCTGGCTAATTGCTGTTGTTGGAGACTCAGACCAAGAATTTCAAAACGCAGCCGAGACCTTTACATGCCCAGTGGCCACTGCGCTGCACTAGCGCTTCCACAGCAAGACTCTGTATATGCCTCGGAAAGCTGCAGTCAAATTCTTACTTATTTCTGATATTCAGAAATCAAAAAGACAACCCGTATTTGCTACAGTAGCTTGGAAGTTAATGCAGCAGCTGTGAGAATTTGAGGTCAGATAAAACACGACTGGACACTCATCAAAGGAAGCCCTCGGACCGAGCCATTTCATCTCAGGAAAATCTTGCCGTGCTCGGGCAATTGGTTTGTTTGTGTGTTAGACTGGGTGAGCAGGTTAAACGCCTTCAGATTTGTTACTGTCGCAGGCTACAAAGCACAAGATGCACTGAATCTAAAAAAAAAAAAGAGTCAAGTGACATTATAACTGCAGATCTTTTAGATGCTATTACAAGCTTGTGTAATTAATGAGACCACTGGGAAACAGGGCTGTATTAAGACCTATATTTTGGAATCTGGCCAAAATCAACTGTTTTAAATAATCATCGTCAACTTAATTGAGGAAAAGATGCTTATAAACCAGAGTGAGAAGCCTTCAGATGTAAGGCGACCTCTATGATTCTCACAGCACTTACTGCATTATATCTCCTCAGCAAGAATTGCAGGCAAGAGTGGGAATGCAATTGTAACATTACCTGGGTAGAAAAAAAGTGTGAACAGATTTTACAGCTCAGACGGTAAGTTAGGAGCTTAGTAAAAATTCAATAAAAGGCTGAGGACACTTTCTATTCTTTATTGTTTCCTAGGAAAAAAAAATGTGGGTGCAACAAAATCCAAGTTATTTAATTATTGTAATTACAGTTCTCACAGAAAGGCTTTTCTGTGCCCAGGAATTTCTGGGCTTCTTTCACAACTGATTAAAGAGTTTATGGAAACGTCCCCCTGCCCTGCACATGAACCAAAACACCAGAAATAGGAAAACCTTGATGCTGTCCCCTGCTTCAAAGCGAAAAGCAGCATGCTTATAGCCCAGCATCCTTCATCTGAGGAAAATAAAGCCTCAGGATGTCAAAGAGGGCACTCTTCAGTAACAGTCAAAGAGTCCCACCAGCTTTGCTTTTATGTCCTAGGCCGGCCCAGTCAGGCATGCAGGAACTTTTTCGGGTGTAGAATGATGTGTTTCTGGAAAACGATAACCTGCTGAGGCCTCTCACTGGTAAAATTAGAATATTAATATCTTCATGCACATGAAGGCCAGGCCCATTTCTCTGATAACTCCTGCAGGACACATCATTTTGCTACGGTGAGCTGTGGCCCCTTCTTGCTGCGTGCTCCAGGATGTGTTTTGGCTACGTTATGCTACGGGTCTTCTACCTTTAAAAGAAGTTGCACGGGTAACAGCGCTCAGGAGGAGGAAAACAGTATTTCTGTTGCAACTGGCTCCTCCTCATTCTCCAAGCATAACCGATGTAACGGTATCCTGCTCTTTCCACACCATTAGAGCCCAGAGGAACACATCTGAAATCAGCCAAGCAGCAAACCTGCCAGGAGAGCCGAGTCTGCTACACTCCGCGCTTTGTTCTCAGCTGGAAAAGAGAGACGGATGGAGATTCAAGCTGCCTGTCGCTGCTCTTATTTACTACAGCTGGCACCACAATGCATTAAGTAGTGGCATTTCAATACTTCCATTTTATATTATAGTTTTGAAATGAGTTGATAAAGCAAGCAAAAACTTTTCCTACCAAACTGCACCACAGACAAGACTTCTGTTGGTTTGTGTTTTGAGTCAATCACTTCCACTGGTTTTGTGGCCTAAGGTATAGGAACTGGAAGCACCGAGATAGAACGGGCTTATGGAATATTTTCTGCACGAGAAAAGAAATTATTCTTGTTTCTCCTTAAAATTCTCCTTAAAGAGAGACAACCTGATTTGGCTTCGCTAAAATTTTGAAACACCCCTCCTACTATAAGAAGCTGACCATACATCAAAAAAAGGGCAACATTAGTTCTCTCTCTGCGTTAGAGCCAGCGCTGTAGTTACTAACGACATCCTCTCAGTGGGAGAATTTCTTTTCACTGCTGTTCGAATGGCTGCTCAGGTCAAGCAAACGGACCCATCGGTTGTCAGCGTAGTCTAATGCAAGGCTGAGAGCTGTGACAAGATGTGTGCTCTTGGGAAGTGTGAAGACATAAGTTTACAATCTCAGCAGCAGCATTTAAAAATGGAAGCTTTTTTTTTTTTAAAGCTCTAGAGACAAGATTTATCCAAAGGTATTTCCAATATCTACTAATTATGACCATTAAGACAACCTTTTGCCTTGCAATCCACATTTACACAGACAATCTGAAAAGGGGAATTATGGCTAAGAACTTACATGGCCTTTAGGTCTTAAACACGATACAAAATATGCACCAAGGATTTCCAACCCGTGGGTGACTCGAGCTAACACACACCCTTCGCTGCAGCCAACCGCAGTGCTCGGCGCAGCAGGGCAGGCTGCAAGCAGCCCACGCTCTCCATGCTGCCCCACCACACTAATCCCAGCCCTGGGTTTTGGTTTCCTAAGTTGTGGTTCTGCCTCTGGAGCTTCCAACCAGACACATTTTCCACATGCAATTAAGTAATGGTGAGTGAGCTGTTGTAGATGACGTTTAATTTTCAATAGCTGGGGAAAGTAACATGGGAGCTGCAGGCAAGATCATTAATCTCCTCCAGATCCTCCGTGCTGCCAAGTATAGCAACTCATTCTTCACCGCGCTAATGCTGCTCTTCCATCATTTCTGTGTATGCTGTACCAGGCAGAGCCATGCGAGTAAATGTACACATTTATATGCATTCACCCACAGATTATTACATTGTTCACAGGTAAGCTGCCTATGAGCAAAGAATATAAAACAATATCAAGTATGATGTATATGTTGGTGGGAAGACCACATTATAAACTGGCATGGGGATATGCCCAATGAAAGTCACAGCTGGAATAGATGCATTCATGAAATTCCAATATATTAAAGCATACGTGTGCTCTGGGAGAGAGGCAGCTGCTTCCCAGACCTCCCACCCAGGGTCGTAAGAGTAACAGTTCCTGAACTACAGAGTGAGTGCATGGAGGTGTCCTTAATTCACATACAAAGAGGAAGAATTTTCATGCCTGGAGTAAAAGAAAAGATGCCCACTTGTAATTGCTATGCAGAGGAAAGGTTGTTTTAGCATATTCCCTCCTACAGCAGCCATCCCAGTGCTCCTTGTCAAAGTCAGGTTCCCTGTCTGTACAAATAAGCCCTAGCACACTTTTGAAATCCTCGTTTGACGCCCACATAAAGCTATCCTTCAGACACCCACCCAGCCCGTGCTCCGTGTACTCCACCCACAGCGGCCTGCTCCTCTCGCAGCGGCTCCCTCTCCAGCCCCAAGCCTTGGCACCATTGTCACTCCCTTCTGGCAGTCTGGGTGAATCCAGGTGCCTACCCCGTCTCTGTGCCAGCAGAACCAACCTAAAGCACCTCAGTAAGCTGTGGGAGAAGCAGCTCTGATCAGGCTGCTCTCAAGCCCAAGAGCGACAGCTCAAGTCTTCACCAGACACCCCTAAAAAAGGCATCCAATTACATTAGATTTTTTTGTTAATACATTATTAAGGAGAACTCTTCAACTGTCCTGAGAAGAATGAGAAGAATACTCAAGGAAAAGGTTTAATTCATTTCAAAGAGAACTGAGCAAGTTCAGCATTTTCAAAACCGACTAACTATGTAAATATGTATTGTAAAAGGCTGAAGTGCAAACAAATGTTTAGATGAGAACTGTTCTTACCGTACGAAAACCAGCTTGACCTTTGATGGGGCAGTCTTAATGATCGCAGAAGCATTCTGATGACTTCTTCCATACAATATCTGATTGTTTATCTGTTAAAAGAAAATGCAGATTTTCTTGTAAGCGGAGAAGTAGGCATTGTTTTAATTTATACCACCAAGACTTCCAAATTTACTGTGGGATAAAGAGATCAGACTCTAAGAAAATGCAGTCTGCAAAACACAAAACGCGTAGCTTTTGAGCTTGTTACCAGCAGGAACACCAACGTTGCACGCATAGATCTGCCTGTCTGCAGAGTGCTGTAGAGACAGAAATACCAGAGCTGAGGCCCTACAAGCCTCTTTCAGGCCCAGCTGTGCTGCAGAAAGACATCACACGATAAGCACACAGGAGGTGACGGGCACTGCCCAGCCTGGCCTTGGAGTGCCCAGGGCTGCTGCTCCTCTCCCAGGCAACTGCCCGAGGAGGATGGGGCGCAGTCTGCAACTCGGCAGCAACAATCTAAACATTGCTCATCAGCTTTCTTATCATTCCTTTAGAAAGGATAAATCCTAATTTGATTTTAAGAACATCCTCCTTCTCATATTGATTCCACAATGGACTGCAGAATTGTAGCCTTAGAACAGATTTTGAAATATTACATTTTCAACATCTTAGACTCCAATTTACCAAAGAAAAAATACCGTATTAATAGCAAAACATTCCAAGTTTTATTCTAGACCAGTATCAACCAGGAACCAATGCAGAGCTTATTTAGTCTTATTAGTAAGCCACAAATGAGAGCAAATTTTTACTCTTTTCCACAGAATGCATTTTAAGTATTGTTCCCAGATTTTTGGAAAACAACTTGGTCCTGGAAGAATCATGCAGATATGACAACAGCACCGATTTCGAGACAGACACTCCTACACCTCACCCACAGGCAACTGGCAGTTTCGGACCACTCGCTGTTACGATTGTGCTGACTCCTCAGCTCTGCTGAGGGGAACAGAACTGATAGCCACGGAGACAAAGGACAATTTAAGGACATGCCACATCACTTTTGCTGTGATGGATCCACCACCTAAGCACAGCACCAGCCACCAAATACTACTTTGGACACTTCTGCTGTATGCAGACAAATGCTGCAGTTTTCAAAGGGAAATAGCTTGGCTTTAACACAATACGTGCTTCAAGACTTCTCCTTTTCTAGGAACCAGAAGCCTTTTCCCAGTTTGCGGAAAACAAGGTGCCTACTGTCTCCTGGTACCATGCTCAGTGAGTAGGACTTCAACAAGGACAGCAGCATCTCTGAGACGAATATAGCAGCTACTTCCAAGCCAACCAAAAGCATACTCAGTATCATAACGCAAAAATTACCTGCAGTGTCAAACTGGAGTCTTTAGAGCATTTCACTCATTTCACAGGCAGCGTTGGTGTTTAACACCTTGCTCCACCTCAGCCTGCCCGCAATGCCCTGAGCTTCTGGGGCTTCAGCTCCCCTTCGTTAATGCCTCCCCTCGCAGAGGCATCCCAAGAGGACGCTCGTCTTTCAGCTCCGGCGTTGCACAAACGACAATCATGACAATTATATGCAGAACATAAGGTAGATTTGAATACCACAATAAATCTAAAGCAAGTAAAAGCCGAGTTGAGTATTATGGGAAAAAAAAAAAGACTATGTCAAGGAGATTCACAAAACCCTTGAGCAGTCTCTTAGTTGTACTCTGATGATTTTCAGATTTAAAACTAAGCTGAAGCAAACACTCAGCAAGGTGGTGAAGGAAAGCATCCTCGCCTGACAGCAGGACTACCAGAGCTGTCCTCCTTCAACTTCAACAGCTCAAACTGGAATAAGCATCAAGATAACAACATTCTGTGGAAGAACAATTATTTACCCACACCTGAATACCTGTGAACATCAACACGGAAACCAATTCAAAAGCTACGTTTAACATCTTTCATTTTGTCCAAAAAAAGAAGGCAAAACTTTAAAGATGATGAAAGAGAAATGGGAATTAATCGTATTTGCTGTCACAACATTAGTTCAGGTTCATGGTTCAGCTCGTCCCATGTCTCACTGCCTCAGCAAGCACCAGAGGCTTCCAAGCGTGCAGGATAATCTGCTATTTAACTCTGTCAAAATTCTCACTCCAAGCGTCTTGATTAGATTAACGCACCTCTCCAGAGCTGGACTCTTCACGCACCCTTCCAAAGCGAGCGGATAGCTTCTTCTCAGTTCTGCAATTTTTTCCTTCCACTGTTCATTCACAACATAGTATTTACATTCACATTTGACATACCAGTGCTGTTTAAAACAATAATGATAATGGAGCCCAAGAACAATTTACTAGTGATTAAAGAAGGGCTTTTTGTTACTGAAAATTGTATTGGATTTTGGTTTTGTGTTCTTGGAAGATTTTTTTCATTCAAACAAGAAATAACTGGCCAAGTCTCACAGCCTTGTGTCACACAGGCTATTTGGTCAGATTGGCAACTTCACAATATTCCCATCTTATTTTCAATGGGTCAAAACAACATGCAAGCTCATCGTTTAAAGAAGGACAATGCAAGGACAAGAATAAAACCCCTAACACTTGATTATTCCTAAAGACAGAAGTGCAAAGCATTTACCTACCAAGTTGCTCACAGTATGAAGAGAGAGCCAAGAAAGGTCTACGAAAGCCTGAGCTGGCACGAAACGACCAGCACCGAGGAAACAGCCTCACACCAGCATTTGTAAGGGTTTAATGCAGTGCTGTCTGCACCTGCCATGGCTGTGAAGACAGGACGAGAAGCAGCATCCCAGGCCATGCTTTTTTAGTCAAAGACAGATGTAAAAATCCAGTGGCAAAAATGAATGCTCAGTTGCATTCTGGCTTCAAGCTGTACTTGAAACTTTCAGTGAGTTTTCTGACTTAATTTCTATAAGTTCAAAAAATAAATTATTCACTGGGAATACTGTATGCTTTACAAATTGTTTGGATTTAGTTAAATTACCATCAATTTTTCTAAACAGCAGACTCCTTAGATTAAAATTTATAGTCTTTACTCTGGCTAAATTAATCCTATTCAGAAGATGTATCAAATAATCCAAAATTTAATTAGCTGGGAGCTGGGTCTGTAAGTTATAATTATTTAATTACACCAAAATGAAAGGCTAATCAAAGTAATGTATCTCCACAAGGTTTTGGACTTTCCCACATAGTTACTACAGCCAGTATGAATTTTTCTTTTTTTCTTTTTTTAGAAAAGTCACTTTCTTTTGCAAAGTAAATTAATGCTCTGTTAGCTTCAGAAACCACAGTGACGAACACAGCACAAAAGCCTACATACATAAAGCAAAAACGAGAACATCCAGGATTTCATAAGGAACACCAACCTAAGTCTTTCAAATTAAATAAAGTAACATGTCAGATTAACCAAATCGTACTCTGGGAGTCAAAACCTCTAAATCTGCGCTTTGCTTTTTTCTTTAGAGATTAGAAAACAAAGCTTTGACTAAGCAAAAGAAATAAACTGTTCTGAATCAATGGCAACTCTTCTTTAAATGTCTGTTTATACACCTTCTTGGGAAGACAGGAGAGAGCAGCGAAAGATAAAAACACGCTACAGGTATGGGGTCAGGTCAGCACACAAACTTGCTCTTTAACGTAGCACTACAATGCTTTATGGAAGATTTTATCACATAGCCGAAATGCACCGTTGCTTTCACCTACAAAATATTTGTTTTACAGTTTCATACACTGAAGTAGCAGAAAATACCAACTCACTGAAATCTGAACTCTGAAATTCAGAGAAAAAAATAAAGGATTGTTTGTTTCTCAAACTTTAATTTGCAGAAGAGAAACATTTGATATGGATATTTAAAAAAAGAGAACTGTTTTTACTATGTGGCTGTAATAGAAATCCATAAAATTAGTATCATCTGATTTTTATGAAAATCAAGTTAAATGATACCCCAAAGCTAGTAAAAGAACTGGCATAGCTTTCTGTAATAAATATTTCTTTGTACCCATGCATTAGGTTCCTTCTAACCACAGGAATTGTATTATTTTGAGACACAACCAGACTCTCTGAAACAACGGGAAAAGTTTCAAAAACTGTTTGAGCAGTCAAATTGCATAGACTGAGTCCCCATAAAATACACCAGCCCCCCAAATAATAAAGCAAGAGGAAAACACTGGAAAGAAAAAATAATTAATTAGAATGCGAGTTCTTCTTTCTCCACCAAATATCTTGCCCAGCACACGTTCAAACGTGCATCACCTTACGTGACCGACAGCCAGAAGCTCCATAAAGACAGGAACGTCTCTGGCCCCGCGCTGCCGTTCGGCTTTGCCGCTGGCTCGGCAGCCAGCTGACCCCGCGGTTCCCCACCTCCAGAGTGTGGACAGGGATGAGTGGTGGGGAACTGCAGATTGCCCGCGTCCTCGCGAACAACCGCCCTCCTGATTCCAGCTTTACCTTACTCGCAGCTTTAAAAACCATCAGCCAACACTAGCCCTAACTGGTAACCTGTATATGAAGTACATGAAAGAAGCATTTGTATCCTCCTGTGAAAAGACCAGCAGCACACTATCCCTCAATGTTACCTTCAGGAAACAAATCTGAAAACAAGAACAGAAGCTATGACTATTGTGTTTAAATAGGAATAAAAAAAAATTATCACCACTGAAGTTAGTCATTCAAGATGACCCTTGAAACACCAATGTGCAAACCTCAATCTGCTTTCAGGTGAAAACCCCACTACGGTCAAGTTACCGTCCCTCTCGAGGGACAGTGCCACTTCTCTGATCCAAAGTAACTATCTCGAAACAGGAAAAACCTCACAATCCCACAACAAATAAGCCGAGACTGAAGCGCCAGCCCCCCACATTCCAAAACAGAAATGGCGTGATGAATTTGGCTGGTAGTTCGTTTACTCAGGCAAAATACTGATGTACCTATTATATTATTACAGTGTAACTTATATATATCTAAGAATCTTGAAATAAAATAGCTATAAAAATACATGTAGCACAAAAGCCCTCTGTCTTTGAGGTATGACAAAAATGGCACAAGAAAAAAAAGCCTCTTCTGCAACAGTCCAGAATGGACAACAGGCAAACTTGTACACCAGTTCTTGACTATGAAGACTTGAAAGAGTGAGAGCTGGAAGTGCTGTGGGCTCCTAGAGCAAAACATCCAAGCGAGCACTCTCCTTCCACCTCCTGCCCCATTTTCAGCAAGTCAAGCAGGGCCAGAAAGATGGCAGAAAATCCCAGTACCAGTAATTTAGCATAACAGGGCTCTGAACAGCTTGGTTTATTAATAGAACACAGTTGACTCTCTTATGAAGAGATGATAATAATAATAATAACAAGGTGGATTATTCAGTGTGAATAAATCCTACTGAAAGGACAGACCCATGCAGAGCTCACGAGCAGCAGGGCTTGACAGCACAGGTACAGCACCACGTGAACGCGCTGCGGGCCATGCTG
>Ga0065711_1049425_pt1 | contig 11317 bp, 10 predicted proteins | sample Hoacrofraction12_FD_59098 | JGI IMG/M metagenome (GOLD analysis project Ga0065711, IMG submission 59098) | Hoatzin crop microbial communities from Cojedes, Venezuela - Epithelial fraction 12 v2 (version 2) | ecosystem: Host-associated > Birds > Digestive system > Esophagus > Crop | place... | reverse complement strand
CTTCTTCCCTCTGAGGGTGACGGAGCACTGGAACAGGCTGCCCAGGGAGGTTGTGGAGTCTCCTTCTCTGGAGATATTCAAGACCCACCTGGACAAGGTCCTGTGCAGCCTACTGTAGGTGACCCTGCTTCAGCAGGGGGATTGGACTAGGTGACCCACAGAGGTCCTTTCCAATCCGTACTGTTCTGTGATTCTGTGATTCTGTGATTCTGTATGGGGAGGCAAGGCAGAGAACTGAGTCCCCGCAATAATTTGCTTGCAGGCTGAATTTCTTTTCCACTCCTAGCTTTTTAAACTTACCCTTATTTCTAAACAGACTAAGGTGTCAGGTCTCTGGTAGGCCCTCTCTGGTGGGTTTGTCAGTCCTGTCTTGGTGTCTTTACCTTGACCTGTATTTTTGTGTTGCTTTGCATTGATTGCCTGCCCTGTTGTGTCTGATAGTGGAAGCCATGCCTGGAAGTGCCGGTGCTAATGCAGAGTTCATGAAAGGTCTTCCCTATATAGCATGCAACAGTGTATCTGCAATTCCAGGCTGTTTGGATGTCTCGGATAAACCTGCAGGTAGAGGCAATGCATTGAGAACAGCGATGTGCGGGGGTGACAGAAAACAGAGAAGATTAAAGCAGCCAATATGTTAAAGAATTTCTTCAGAAATTTCCTCTTCCTTTACATGCTGATAGAAGTCCACAGATTTCATGTATTATAAATTCAGTATCTGGTCAACAGCTCTTTCTACATGTAAATGCATCTCTCTATACTGGAGAAAGATAATGAGGCAAAGAGCAAAATGTGAAACCTTGCAAAAACAGGACAAGAGCATCAACAGTAGTTAGGGAGTGGAGGAGTCGGAAGAAGCAATAGCCTTTTTGACATGCACACAAGAAATTAGCAGCCTGGGAACAGCCTGTTGCCTTCCCTGGAAAGCAAAAGGAGATATATTTTTGCATTGCGTTGAAGTGTGCCAGGCAGAGCACCAAGGCCAGTGATGACTAGCTTAATGATTGGGGCTGTGGAGTGGAGGGGAAGTCACCGCTTCATTCCCACCGTGCCTGCAGACTTTGTAGTCAGGCAGTTCCTCTGTGCCACAGTTTCTCTGGGAGAAACTCAAGTGCCTTGTTGTAAAGAGATGTTGGAAGATAGGGCATTGCAAAGAGAGGATGCAGGTCAGTTCCCTGAAAAACAGATAGCCTTTAGCTCCCACTGCGGTGCTTAGGGGTTTATACCTGGTGGTGTTAGGGTGGATGGGTGTAATTCTCTCTGCTCAGCTCTTAGGACAGGGCTGGGACCAGCAGGTGATGTTTTACCTCTGTTTTCGAACACTGGGCTTCATCTTCTTGGAATTGATCTTGCCTTGCTGAGTTACTGGTAAAAATCCAGATGCTTCTGAGCTGAAGACTTGGACCTGCTTTTGACACAGGGAGTTACAGTGTTGTACCACATGTGGGTTATGTGTTGCAGGACAGCATTAATCATGTCATAGAATCATAGAATACCAGGTTGGAAGAGACCTCAAGGATCATCTGGTCCAAAATTTCTTGGCAAAAGCACGATCTAGACAAGATGTCCCAGCACTTTGCCCAGCCAAATCGTAGAATTGCCCAATGCTGGGGAATCCACCACTTCACTGAGGAGATTATTCCAATGGCTGATTGTTCTCACTGTGAAAAATTTTCCTCTTGTGTCCAATTGGAATCTCCCCAGGAGTAACTCGTAGCCATTACTTCTCGTCATTTCCATGTGACTCCTTGTAAAAGAGAGTCTCCGTCTTCTTTGTAGCCACTCTTTAAATACTGTAACATGGTGATAAGGTCTCCTGTAAGCCTTCTTTTTCCAAAGCGGAACGAACCCACTTCTCTTAGCCTTTCCTCATATGGCAGGCTTCCCAGTCCTTTGATCATCTTTGTGGCCCTTCTCTGGACCCTCTCCATCCTGTCCACATCTTTTTTTGCATAGTGGGGACCAAAACTGAATGCAGTATTCCAGGTGCGCCCTGACAAGCGCTGAGCAGAGTGAGATAATGACTTATTTATCTCAGCTGGTGATGCGCTTGCTGATGCAACCCAGCATCCTGTTGGCTTTCTCTGCTGCAGCAAAATGTCGTTCACTCATCTTGAGCTTCTTGTCTGCCAGGACCCCCAAGTCCCTTTCCACAGAGCTGCTGCCCAGCTGGGTAGATCCCAGCCTGTGCTGTACTCCTGGATTATGTTTTCCCCAGGTGCAAGACCTTATATTTGTCTTTGCTAAATACAAATCATGAGCTGTTTTCTGCTTCTCCATGTAGATTTATAAAAGGACACATCTCCACACTTTTTATTCCATTTCTAGAGCTGCTATAATCTGCCACCTGGTGTAGATCATGAAAAATCAACTTTTAAGCATTTCCCGTTCAGAAAGTGGCGTAGATTTTTAAAGTCGGAAAGCAAATTTTGGCTTCATTACATATTTTAGAAATAGGGTCCGTTGCTGTGGTTTGCTTCTGACACATGCTGAGAATCACTTCAACTTTCTTCTTACTTCAATGTGGAACAGAGGTGTACATGTTGGTTGCTGCCTGTTAATGATTTTCTCTTAGAGTAAAATTGGTTTAATATTGCATCTGACTAAAACAGATCTGTGGCCTTTGCAACACTTCTGAAATCAGTATTTTAAATTAAAAAAACCCAAAGGCCTTGAAGATCAATTACTTGCCTTCTGGTGTTGTACTGCAGCACTGACATTTGGCTGCATTGCTGCAAACAATGACGGATCTCTTAATTATAGAATTGTCAAGAAAAGCTCCATTTTCTCAAGTTCCTTTTTCTTTTCCCTCCGCTCACAACAAGAAGAGCAGGAGAGGCTCTGATCTGACAAATGCGTGGGCAGAGGTTGCTTCTTTCAGGTAGAACTGATGACCTCTGGGTGGCCAGGGTTGTCAAGGAAGGCTTATGGAGAGGTTAGGGCTGACCCCTTTAGTCCCCTGCTCTTGGACAGGTTGCACAGTTGCAGATCCTCAGTATTACTTGAGCATCTGTCTTTGTCTGAAATGAACAGGAGTTTATCTGTTTCGTTTTACTTACGGACAGTCACATGCCTAAACACCTTTTGAGAACCTAATTCCTGTACTCACAACTCTTCCATTAGGTAGGTGAACTATTCTGCCCGTTGTACCTGTGTTGTTGTGAGACAGATGTGTGCCAATTTGTGAAGAGATCTGGTATGAAAAATAGGATCAGAGGCCCAGTACACAGTGTTTCCACAGGGTGTTACTGTTCTTACTGTACCTGAAGATGAATAATCACATAATAAAGTATGTTAGCACTGAAAGACTGAAACTGTAGTCATGGCAGATGTGTACAGTCTTATTGCCATTTTTCTTAGTAATGGCATAATCTGCAATAAGTTCTCTGCAATAGTCTCTAGAGCTTCAGTTTGATTAGATTTACATTTTTACATGTGGTTTTTATTTCTAAGAAGGCTGCAAATTAATAACTCTGGTGTTCTTTATTGTTACCAGATTTTTTTTAATGCTTTTGAAAGCAGAGGTTGTTGCAAGCCCTGTGATGACCTCCATTGAAATGCAGGTCAAACATCTCCACCACAATTACTCAATTCATGCAAATTACCCCTATTGTGGATTAAAACTTTACTGTGTTTAATTGTTAGTCTTGCAATTGTTATAGCTCTCCCATACTGCTACCGAAGACAGGAGAAGTGTCTGACATTAAGAACAAAGTAGCGTTAATTTATCATTACTTACCACTGTGGTACTTACAAGTACTCTACTTGATAGTTATTAGTACTTTCCTTGAGTAAATACCTGTGGATCATAGATTTGTCAGTGAAGATCTGCCATTAGCTGACATGGCTTGCTGGCTAATATTGCAGGACAGCATGGGGGATGTCTCCAGTGTGGTCTCTGGTGTGTGCTCAGCGTCTCCTCTTAGTTACCATATAAGTGTGAACTCCATATCTAGCAGGCTGATTACCTAGTCATCATGGGGAAAATATTCAGAGGATTGACTTCTTCTTACCCTACCTTTGTTCTGCAAAAGTGGGAAGGGGGAAACGTGCTAAGAAGAATAACAAGCTGACACCAAGTTTATAAAACAAAATCAAGTAACAGAGTTAACAAAATTGAGTAACAGAGTTTACAAAATCAAGTAATAGAGTTTTCTTGACATTTTGACAAATCTGCCAGCCTTGCATAAAACTGTCCGTTTCTTACAGAGTCTTCTTCAGTAATGATACTAGATGAATAGAATGCAAATAAATTGCAGATCTCTAGCAGTACAACCAGAGCTTACTCAGCAATGAATTTTGATTGTTCCTGTAGTAATCAAAGTTTGATTGTCAAAAGCCGTTTCTCTTTTTTCCAAAGCTTGTGAGTATAGAGCTGACTGAAGGTAACTGAATCTAGTCATAGAGCATTCTCCCTGAAAAGTTGTGCTCCAACACCTTGATGTTCTGAATGCAAAGTAGCTCTGTTATCTGTGAGAATAAAATATGTGAAAAAATCATCTTCAAAAATCAATCAATACTTTTACCATTACTGTTAAAAATATTGGTGTGATGTAAAGCATCTAACTTGAGATATGTTCCACATTAACTATAAGCTATTTGTTTCCACGTTAGACTTGCTAGGGAGAATTATCTCTTTGTCATGGATGAGGTCAGCCCAAGTGATTGTCAGTAGTCCAAGTATACGTTAGACCAGCCTGCTGATATCATTTCCAAATGGAAACATTGGATGTACTGCTGGTAGACACTTGTGGCTTTGAAAAGAGCCATTTTTAGAAATAGATTTGATTGCCCCTCTTGGTACTTAGCAACATCTATGTGTTTTATCATGATTGCTATGATAGCCTTCCAGCAATAGTAGTGCTGGCTCATGCTTCTCTCAGTAGAAATCTTCCTGCATTCCTTTGGGAAGTTGTATTTGTTTGGTACCCTCTTCTGCCCTGCTTCTGGTCCATCATTTAATACTATACTGCTGAAAAGGCTTTTAAAAAAATAGTGGTTTAGCAGAAAGCTGGGAGAAAGGAAATGTTAGAGGGTGTGAATCCCTCTGAAGGAGAGAAAATTGGCAGATAGGTAGGTTTACGGTCTGAAAAAAAAGCAGTAGTGCCTTCTGGAACCTTTTGGGGAAGGCAACTAAATTCCTTTGGGTGTTGTTACTGTAACCAAGTAACTCACTGCACTAGAAGAGGCCACGTTCATGCAAGTCCTGCTGGATGGGGACTTTCAAAAATGACCGCACCATTTGGGTATTCCTCTTGAGGTGTGTTGAAAACACCTAAATGAAGGCACACAGTGTTTCTGGTCACTCTTCAAAGCCTTATCTCACCAGTTTGTAGTTCTCAGCAGGCTTCCCTGAACTACTCAGAGTTGTAGTGATTTCAGTAACTTGCAGTTCTAGGGAAAAAATAACTTCAAGCACAATTCTGAGCTTAACTGGGGAAGCTGGTCTCACACTTCGAGTCTTGCAATAGCCCCTACAAGCTGTTTTGCATGGGTGTCTCCTCAGGCACATGAATGCTCATCTCAGCTCATGATTTTGCCTTCACGTGGGAACAGATGCCTGCCCTATGGATCAGCTGCAGATTTGAGTCCAGTGACTAACTCATATTAACATTTAAATGTTCCTGAAGATGCCAGGGGCCAGATACCTCCCCTTAGATTCTAACCATGGAGAGGTACCTGGAAAATAGACTGCATTTGGGATTCAGAATGAGAGCTAGATTCGTTGAATTGGGTGTTACTGAAGGGTGCAACGGTGTGGGTAGTCTCCTGTTTGCGGGACATCTGCTTTTAGCTGTCATTGGTTACAACAAATCAAGGCAGCCTCTCTGTTGCCTTGTAGTCATGTAAGCAGCCGTGAAGTCTCTCACTGGCAGCTCCTTTAATGTATACCCTTCCTTCCTAAGCACATAACATTTCACAAATCCTTTTCTAGTGCTGCCAGTGCCTAAAGTGGAAAAACAGCCTCAGACACAGTCATTCAGAAAACAGAATCAAGTCTAGGTCCTTTAGCTTGACTAAATGCATGCCAATACCTATCAGTTAGGGTCCACGAATTATGCACAATTTTTACTCTGTCTTGGTGTACACTTTAAGAAGTCAAGGGGAAGAGGAGTCAGGCCAGCAACATTACAATTTTTAAGCAGAAAAAGGAACCCCTTTTTGTGGGAATTTATTATTTTATCGCTACCCAACTACCTGCTACAGTAACATGAGGTCAGGTTTTCACATTTTTTTCTCCAGAAAATGAAGAGGGCTGTAGAAAAACCTGTGAGCTTTTTTCAGTAAGATGTTTTTCAGTTTCTGGCTAGTGTGTTGATTTTTAGCTCAAGTATCATTTCAAATGTGTGTGACCTAATTTAATACTCGATTTCTCCCATGTCTGCTCTCCTCTCCCTGTATTAGGTAGTCCTTCATAGGATCATTTCTTATTTCAGGAGGAGTCATTGCTTCATGTACTCTGTATGCATGTCACCCATCCCAGGAGCATGCAAGCTATACTTTTGTTTTATTAATTAAACTAGTATTAGTAGGACACTTCAAGATGGTAAGCATCCTCAAAGTGCTAATACATTTACCACCTTTTCTACCAACTCTGTTCCTAGGGGAAGATGTAATATCAGTATGATTAATCCAAGGTGGTAACAGGCAGGAGTCTCATACCATGTTAATAACTTGGAAATCACAAGTTACAGAAGCATCATTGGTTTACAGTTTAAAACATAGCTTGCAAAGCCAAGTGCACTGATAAAAATGCAAACATTAAAGTATTCTGATTAAGTTATGGAAATTGCGTGTATGCATATGCGTGTCTAACAGCATACTGCAAATGTGGCAAAAAAGGATTAAATGCTTTTGAGGAGACTGGGTCACACTACCATTTTTTGTAATAAAATTTTTTTTACAGATGCCCTATACCTGAGAGCACTGCTTCCACCTCTCACTCTTGCCTTCAATCACTTACTTCCCATGTGTTTTTGTGTGTGCAGTGCTCCGTGATGAAATGCTACTGAAAAGCTGGCCATATTTGTATTGTGAAGTTATATCCTCACAACTTGACAGGGCCTGCAACAGGGTGAGAAATCCTGAACAAAGTGACTAGGCACATCTGGAAAGGTGCTGCACAGTTGGAATTTCGAACAGGTGCCTGGTATCTTTGGATCAAAGCTAAGAACAGTTACGAATGTACAAATATGTCTGGGTTTCTCTGAGAAGTCAGCAAATAGAATTGTACTTTACCATGGGGCTGTTGGCTGTGAGCCAAATCAAGGAAGCGGAGACAGCCAGTGAGGCGCAAATATTCACACCCTTTTGCACTGACCTCGGAGTTTACCCCAACTGCACATAATTTCTGCTTGATGCAGCAAACTATTTTTCATACTATTATGGTATGTCACCCCTGGATTCCAATCCTACAAATAGTTAATCGTATGAAAAGGCCTATTAACTTCAGTAAGAGGACTACTTGTGCACAGAAAGCTGTGCAATGCTGGGCCAGATGCTAATAAAGGAAAGCTGATCATGTTATTTCAAAGGGCCAGGACTATCTAAGGTCTCCAAGTAAGCTTAAATTAGTTCTCTCAGGGTACTGAACTACAGGTTTCAATTTCTGTGTTAGTGATCTAAGTCTCCCACCTTTATTCTCCATCATTTATATTCATTGGCTGCAACAGACTGGAATCTCTGAGGTTTTGCTTCTGTACAGAGTGGGGTTTTATTTTCTCGGTGTGCAAGGATTCCTGTTTTCACTGAAATCCTCTGTCATTTCCCTTTTTCCTCAGGATGCTTTTGCTTATTCACAAGGGTTACATGTTTTAATGAACATTATTTTTTCTTCTGTCTCAGCCTGTCAGAAAAGTTTAGTAAATTTGTGCCTTGTGACAAATGCATTTAGCAGGTGGATGAAGCATATGTGCAGTGTGTTCTCTTTGGAGTTGCTGTCTCTGTAAATTACCGAGGTGCAGACCAAAAACATCTGGCATTCCCTTAAGGAGGAAGGTGAGCACAGATTGCTTAATGCTGGCCAATCCTAGCAGGGCCAATGTTTGGCTTCATCAGAAAAAGGAGCTAGGGAATAAGAGCACGAAGCATGTCTGCATTATGTGTGCAGAGATATATGAACCACTCTCACCTCAAGGAAAGGAGGCAGTAGCCCCCTCACTCCCATTCGACACCTCCCCTGCCTGGATACACCACTGTCTTCCTTGTGGCACGGCATCATTCCAGGTTTGCATCCTGCCTGTGTGGTGGGAGAGAACCATTCTGCGCTCAGCAGGACCTTCTTTGCGTCTAGGAAGCACAAGGTCATGATGCAAAGGGTAGGCTCTTTTGAACATGGGTCTGTGGGCCAGACACAACACAGCCATGAACTCATGCTCAAAATGTAACTTAGGACTTGAACTGCTCCCCGTTTGCAGTCACCTGGAATCACTGTGGCTAATTTCCTGGGAACAGCACAGGCAGCACTGGAAATACTGAAATCATGAAAAGTTTTTTGGGATAGGAATCTCCTTTGGAAACCAGGTCTTGTATGCCAGAGCTGACTCTGTCTTTCAGAAAATGCTACAGACTATCCTTTCGCACTCCAAAGAGGGGCAGCTCTTGTGTCCAGCAGGTTTGCGGGAAGGCTAAAGCTTACTTGTAAAAGTGCTCTAGAGAGTTTCCAAAAAACTGCTTCCTGAAAATGTTCAGTTGAACATAACAATGATCTGGCTTCTGCTGAGTGTACATACACAGAAGACCCCCAGATTGAATAGTAAATCAGAGCAGGGATGCACACGTTGCTTCCTGGGAGGAGAGAAAGGAGGTCCCATTGCACCATGCTATGCTGTTTGATGACCCTCACAATACCGTCACAGCAGCTAGTCAGTGTACAAAGACACCATAAGCAGGGGAAGAGGCTCTGCATGTAAGAAGTTATACCAAGTACATCAAAATGTACAAAATCCATTGCATTGAGATTTCATCTATAGTTGCTCTGCTGTATAAAGCTAATTGCAAAGATCAATAGACAAAAAATCATTTACTGTTAAGAGCACACAGATTTCTAAGCTACTGAGTTTCTTTAACACATCTGTGCTTCTATAACAATTTCCATGTGTAATAGATCTGAAGAATTTAATCCAGTGTGCTTAATTCTAAGAAGTTGTTGCATTTTTAAGTGAATGAGCTTGCTCAGCCTTTGCCTTTGTTCCTTATAACATTGTCTGATGGATGCTGGAAGCAGAGGAATTATAGTGCTCCCTGCTTGCTGCTCTATTTTAAAGAGGGTGGCGTGGTCCAGTGGGCTGGAACGCATGAGATGGGTTCTCTGCCAGGTAACCTTGAGTGGCTGGTTTCACACCCATGAGCTTCAGCTCTCTTTGTAGCTGAGAAAGGGAAGGGGAAGGGGAGCTGATGGCACCTCCTCTTCACAATTGTTTCAGACACGAGCAAAAAGCTTTGCAGAAGGAGCAAGAGCGACCTGCAGCTACACCTCCTGAAGCAGGCTAGTTTTGGTACATAGTTCAATTCTCACATCTCACTGTCATTTTACAGCTAAAAACATGTGTCTTTAATCTGAACACATTCATTCTGATCTGTCTGTTCATCCTGCTTTTCAAGGTTAATAGTTAAATAGCTAAAAATATAAATAAGGATATACACAGGTTTTGCTAGAACAAGGGTTTGAAATTTTACTTCCTCTGTAATACTGACGATTCTTCATCCATCATAGTTTTAAAGCATAAGAGATTCCTCCTCCTGTGAGTTACAGTTGTTACAGAAGAAAACCATTTTACTGAATGCTGTCAGTTTATTCTTTTGCAACCGCTCTTTGAAGACAGAAGCAGAAAATCTGAATCGTATCTCAGTTGCAGATGCAAAAGCGATGAAGAAATAGTCAGTGAAGCTGTGAGCATTAGTAGCGAAGGTTACCATTTCAGTCTAAATATAAAGCATTAAAAGAATCTATGCTTCAATGTCTTTGGGAAGCTGAAAAGAACATGAAATCCATTTAATTTTTGTGGACAAACCACAAATATTTGGATGCGAGTGTAAGGCTGTTTTAGAGCCTTCAGAAACAATCAGGCTATGAGCTGTGTCTTGTGTTCTTTATTAAAGCAAAAACATTCAGCTGTGTCCAGAGCTGACATGAGTCATTGTTTGTTTTCTGTTCGAGCAACACCTAAGAGTCCTCAGCAGAGACTCTAAAAGTGAGTTAGTTCCTTTGTATTTCTGTCTAGTTGTGTGCATGCTGTCTAGATCTACAACAGGCAGTATCTGTCTCAAAAGTACTTGAAGCCTTTCTGGGCAAGACAGGAAAGTTCTGGAAGTACGGGCAAGGAGAGGTGAAATGAGTAGCTAATACCACTTAACACCTAGGAGAAAATATTCTGAGTCCTAGAGAGATGTCATACCTGTCAAAACACTATCTGCCTTTTAAGACACAGAATCTGGATAGTTGAAGCTATTCAGAATAATAATCCAAAGGAATCAGAAAAGTGGTAAAATGTTGTGCCTTAGGAGAAATGTGGTGGTGTTAATGATACCTTAATTACTTATTTGATTTTTAGACAACTTATTGTTTCAAGATTGTTAAATGTCATATTAAAACCTAGAAGTACAACGTGATTCTTTAAGATACATGTAAAAATGAAATTATTTTCTCTGACGAGTGGTTTTCCGCCTCATATAACATGGATGTTCTATTAATAACCATAATAAACAGAACCAAAGGCGTCAAATGCTGATCAGTTCTCCGCATTTAGGGCATTGTAGTCTGTGTGTGTGTGTGTGTAGTGTTTTTTCTGTAGAATGTGGGGAATAGGTGAAGCAAATTTGGGAACTATTATGAACTGGTACTTGGACTGGCAGTTAGGGGATGTAGCTATTCTGGGCTCATCCTGTACTTTCATAATGCATGGTTACATGTCCTGTCTTCCTCTCAGTGATGGATAATTACATGGAAATTATACAGACCTCTGAAATAAATCTCCCCAAACTATCTACTTGATTTCAAATATTTCAAGATTATTCAGGGCTTTAAGCAAGACTGAATAAATTTCCTGCATCGGTGCCTGCGGTTTTGGGAACTTTGGTCCAAACATAGAGCACCACATTAGTAATGAATATTGCTCAATTTGCATTACAAGCATCCATAATACAGGTCATCATAAATAACGTATTTCCAAAGAAGGACATAATTTCACCTGGAGTTTTTGTTTACGTCTGTCGGGGCGATCTGCTAAGTCCTGCCCCGAGGGTCGCGAACCTGGAGAAGCGGCGGAAGAATGCAGCCGACTCAATGTGAGTGATAAGCAAGCTTCGTTTATTACAGTTT
>Ga0065711_1049424_pt1 | contig 11318 bp, 8 predicted proteins | sample Hoacrofraction12_FD_59098 | JGI IMG/M metagenome (GOLD analysis project Ga0065711, IMG submission 59098) | Hoatzin crop microbial communities from Cojedes, Venezuela - Epithelial fraction 12 v2 (version 2) | ecosystem: Host-associated > Birds > Digestive system > Esophagus > Crop | place... | reverse complement strand
CGAAGCCCGGGCGGGACGGAGCCCGGCAGCCGCTCCCCGCGGCCCCGCCGGGAAAGCCGGGCGCTGCCTCGCTCCTCGCTCGGGGTGGCCCCAGTCCGGGCAGAGGCCTGGCGCGGGGGGCGTTGGCAAACCCCGTCCCGACCCCCAGCGCCGGTCCTGGCAGCGAGCCCTCCGCGGCCGGGCCCCGCGGCTCTCCCCGCCGGGCGTCCCCGAAGCCGCGTTTGTAACCGGCGAAGGTGTCCGGGTGCGTCTGGAGGAACGGGAGGCTCCAGGTCAGGTCAGATGCTTTCAGCCGTCCCTGTGCAAAATCTGGCTGAGGAAGAATCGCAGCGGAGCTGGAAGGAGCAGAGTGCGCAGGTGGACGCGCTCGGCAGTGCCGGGAGGAGCAGCCATTGCGCGCGGGTGTGGAGGGTGAACCCGGGCGTGGGCCAGAGCCGAGCTCCCAGCGACGGCTGGAGTGGAAGCCCCTCGTCTCGGGGCCGCGCGAGTCCTTCCGTGCCGAGGAGCTCCCAAGAAGGTCCTTTTTCAAAATGTGAGCGCTGCGTGGTGCTTCCCTCTCGCATCTCGGCCCCTCTGTGCGGTGCTGGGAAGCTGCAGTTCGGATTTCTGAAGCTCTCCCTTGATTTCTTAAAGGTTGTGTTAAAGGAATCAGCACTGAAGAGGTGCAGATCCATCCCGGACACCAGAGGGGAGAGAGTGACTGCAAGATCCACGTTCTGTAGTTAATTCAGTGTTAGATCATAGGTCAACTGGGACACACAAGCTTAATTAAAAAACAACGCCATTTCAGACTGTAGTGGTGGTTGTACACGGACTTGGTACGCTCAGGAGGGTTGAGGTCTGCTCACATCAAACAGTTAAGAGCTGTGATGTGTTCTGGTTCCCACATCTAACGTGTTGGTAGGGTTCATTCGTCCCAGCAAGCAGCACATCTAGAGTTGTAGCTGCCTGGTAGTTATGGAACAGTTAGCTAACGAAGGTGATTAAACGATGTGCGAGCAAGGATTTGTATGAAGTCTGTTACAGAGGCAGCGTTCTGCTCCTTCCCAGTGCTCTTGCTGACTCGTGGGTTGTGCAGGTGGCACATTTACATTTAATAAAAACATCGGGTCGTAACAGGTTTACATATAGGGCGCTTTGGGGAAAAGAGGGGGGAGCAATCATTTAGATAACTAAACTGACGCAGTGAAAAGAAGGCAGGAAACCGTCGCAGAGCAGCTCTCCAAAGGGCGCCCGGCGCTGCTGCCCCCGGAGCTCTGGGCAGGCTCGAGGCGCTGTGGGGGGCCAGAGCTGCAGCTTTGCTGAACGGCTCTGGCAGGGAGCTGGGAGGCTGCTGTGGCGTTGCCCTCCTGAAGCCTCAGGTCACAGCTGGCAACAACCACCGTAAAGCGATTCTCCAGATGCAAAAAATGCTTGGGGGTGAGCAGTTTTGTTCCGCGCTCTTCCTGAAAACTGAGGTTTTGCTCTTTCCTTTTTCCGTTACTAAAGATCGCTTGCTCACTTGCAGTGTCCCGGGTCTCGCCGGTAGCCCTGGATCACAAGCCTGGCTGCAGAGCGTATGCTCAGTCAGTGTTTTCTAAAAGAGCCTCTGCAATCAGCGTGTTTGTTTTAGCAGCTTTGTGTGCCAGGAAGCAGCACAAAAATCTGTGCCAGCCTCTTCCTGACAGAAGCTGTGGGAGGAAGGAAGGGTTGGCAGGCAGGTGGAATATTTGTCGGATGGAGAGGAGGTAATTCGGGGGCAAAAGCATGTCGCTGGAGGAGGCTACCTGACTGGAGCTTCGCTGAGATCTCCGTGGCTTGGAGAATTGCGGAGCGGCTGATTTTAAGAAGGCTGGGGGCTCCTTGTGCCATGAGGCGCTGGCAATCACAGTTCCTAGATACTCGCTGTGCTTAATCTGCAGTAAACCTCAGGAGCAGGTGTCTGCGTGACCGGGAGTGTTGGTGGATCCTGGTTTTGGCAGCCAGGTCAAGGACTGGTTGTGGGCGCCGCACTGTCCGTTCATCTGCGTGGCAGAGCTGGTGACGTCTGGTGGTGATGCCAGCGCAGTCCTAGCTCCACAGCTAGAGAGCTGCTGGCCTGTTGATCTGAACCCTTTTGTGGATGCTCGGTTTCCCTTACAAGAATAAAATCCCCATCCGTTGTCCCTAAACTGCAGGAGGGGATACTGGCAGGAGGAGGTTCTTCATGGCTGTTTCATGCTTTGCAGAAAATGCTCTGAGGGCGAACTGGACAGCGCCCGCTGGAACTAAATCTGTCTGAAAAACATCTTCCTTCACCCAAAGTCCTGTTTGTCATCAAGAGGGAACTTCTACAACGGCCGAACTCTGCGAGTGATGGGCTCGGAGAACAGCGCTTTGAAGAGCTGCACACTAGAAGAGCCGCCGTTCACGCTGCCAACCGGACACACAATTTATCCGGCCGTGCTGCAAGATGGCAAACTTGCATCGGTCTTTGTGTACAACCGAGAGAACGAAGAGAAGGTTAATAAAGCTGCCAAGGTAGAGAGCGTGCCAGGGACAGACTTGTCAGAGCTGTCTCTCTTTTTTCCGGGAGGGATGGGAATCTGCTAATGAGGGTCAAACCCTTGGGGAGTGAGGGCAGGAGGAAAGGTCGGAGTTGACCCTGGCTGCAAACAGCTGCCGTGCTGGGGGGAGAGAGGGGGTCGGCATCGCGAAGCTCATCGTGTGCCGCACAGTGCGAGCAGCGGTGGGAAGCGATGTTTGGATAGCAGCACCCCCATTATCTTGCAGAGTTCTGGTCTCTTCCTGCAGATATGAGTCGGAGAGTCTTTCTTGGGTGGATCCTACCTAAAATACTGTCTTTATTCTATGTAAGACTTTGTATATACTTTATAAAATGTTCTGGAATGAGTGAGTGTGCCGAGTGCTTGTTGAGGAGCAGGGATGGGCCGAAAAGCAGAAAACATGGCTATAAGTACCAGGCTAAGCTCTGCTGCCAAGAGATGCCTTGGGTGAGCTTTAACGGATGTCTTTGTTTCTGGAAGCACCTGAAAACCTTGCGCCACCCTTGCCTTCTGCGCTTCCTCTCGTGTACTGTGGAAGCAAATGGGATCCACCTGGTTACAGAACGTGTGAAGCCTTTGGAGATGGTCCTGGAGATGCTCTCCTCCGCAGAGATCTGCGCAGGGATCTACGACGTGTTGCTGGCGCTCATCTTCCTCCATGACAGGGTAGGTACCACTGGCAGCAGTCGTCAGGCTTTGGTGGGAGCCAGATGAAACGTGACAGGAGAGCGTTGTACCTGGGCTTGCCTTAATGGCTGCCTCATTCCTGGTTCCTCACAAAAAGATGGACCCACACCTCACAGTTCTTCTAGGCTGAAACTGCTAAAATCATTGGCTGCTTTGTAGGAGGAAGGGTAACTGAAAATGCTGTGGGTTTTGGGAGTAAGGGAGCAGTTCTCAATCCATGAACTGACATCTGCTTGCAGGACTGGGAAGTCCACTTCAGGGAAATGGGATTGCTGGGCCTTGGCATTTATTTACAGCTGTTGCCACATGTCAGAGATCGGTGTCAGCGCTCCCCTGGTTTGGCACTGCGTCTTTGTCCAAGGACTGCACTTAAATCCCAGCTCAGACTGTAGTTTTTGCCTTTGTGTTCGTAGATAGAGGTCTTCTCTGGAGGTACAGTGGCCGTTAGAGCTTTGTCTGCGCTAAAACCCCAGCCCTTCTGCCCGATACCTGCTTGTCACCTACAAAATCCCCAAGGACCTTTAGAATCGTGCGCTTTTTGGCAGCTTTTCCTCTGCTCCTTGCAGCACCGAATTAGTGCTGACTAAGATTTTACATCTTCTCTATGCCCAAGTCCGTTATCCTTTTTATTTTTAATGTTTTAGGGAAACCTAACGCACAACAATGTCTGCCTGTCATCTGTGTTTGTAAGCGAGGATGGGCACTGGAAGCTGGGAGGAATGGAAACGGTCTGTAACTTCGATGAAGCCACCCCAGAGGTAAGCGTCAAGCGACGCCTGGGACAGGGCTGCTGGAGCTGGCCATCTACGGGTGGCAAGGCCCAAGTCCTTCCAGTTACCTGAACTGAGTATGAAGTGTGTTGGCTCACTTCCAGCTCTCACCTGAATCTTTGCTCTAGGGACACCGTAACTATGAACCGCAGTGTCTACACAAACAGAAAGTAATTCCCCATTAGCCAAAAAGCAGCTGCCTTCCTGAGGGAGACTGCTGGCTGGAGGGTAGGCTAAGACTGAGGAGAGTGAGAAATCTTGGCTTCTCTGGACTGATTTGAAAACAAAATTAAAAAAAAAAAAAAGAAGCTTTAGCGTGAAGCAGTAAGACCCAGGTTGAAATGAATCAGAAAAATAATTTAAAGGACTCCTTAGCTTTTGCTGCTGGCACCTTCATTGCTTGTTACTGGTCTTAGCAGAAGAATTCCTGCTTTGGTTTCTGCTGCATGCTGTGCAGAGTCATTGCTGCAGCATGGCACTGTGTCGTAGCCGTGTAGTGCCTTTTCTCCCAGAGCATCCACAAGTCCTTCATGAACTCTATTGAGCATCCCTGCCGTGTATCACCTTTCAGAAGGGATCAGGCAGACATGCAGCTGGGGTGCAAAGAGCACAGCAGTAAAACCTGGCTGCTGGAGCTCGTGAAATCCTTCCCCTGTCCAGGTGGATCAGGTGGGACGATAGGACTGAGGACTGAAGGGATGAGTTGGCTGTGATGCCCTGAAGTTGCTTTCTGTCAGCTTGGTGCTTCCTCCCCGGGCAGTGCAGAGTGCCGCCTGCCCTGGGTGCCGGCTGAAGGGGCAGGGGCAGCCCTCCCAGCCCCCAGGGAGAGCCTGCTCCTGCTGCTTGGCACAGGTCCGCGATCGAGGCCGCTCATGGCTCCCCTCTTCTCCTTCCAGTTCCTCTGTCATGTCAAGTCGGTACGAGACCAGTCATGCATTCCGTACGAGGAGATGGTGAGTAACGTCACTTGCTGGAGGAACGTCTTGCTGCCAACAAATACAAGTGCGATGTTCAGGAAATAGTTTTAGTTTGCACCTTTTATTTCCTTATGCCTGAGTGGGAGGAAGTGGCTGTTGGATAATACCTGAGGTTTATTCTTTTCCTTTTCCCTCCCCTTCACTCCCATCCCTGGTTTGGGTACGGCGTTGAGCACAGGGAAGTGAAGTTCTGAAGGAGGAGCAGTGGGACAGCAGGTCATCAGAATATTTTTCATACACTTTGTGTTGCAGCTTTAACGCTTCTAAATCACCAGAGCTTTGCAAAAATCAGAGTAGTTGCTGAGATTGCCCAGTTCACTGTGGTCACACGGTTGTGTGGCTCTCACGTACAACAGCCTTTTTTTTTTCCTTCACTTGTTAGTCACCTCCTAGCTATTAAGCATCCTGTGAGTTGATTATCTTAAAGGAGCACTCACTTTCTCTCTAATTAACACCCGTTTCCATAGAAATACTGAAAGTTGTTGACTTGCAACTGCTGCGTGCATTCATGGGGGAATCGTTTCATCGTGACGCAGTTGCTCCTGTGGGTTGTAAATTCCCCGGTGGAGGTTTTTTTAGCATCATATTCTACTTGTAGAGTACCTAGTGGAGCTTAGGTGCTATAAAAAGAATGTGAGAGTGTATATGGTGGGCGAGGAATAGAGACTCTTGGAAACTATCAAGTATTTCATAAAGTCCTGCTTTGCTGATCTCTGTGGGTTTTTTGGCTTTTTTTCAGTCTGCAGATTTCAAAATTCTGCCCAGCAGCTACGGGCATGCGAGGGATGCCTATGGGTTTGGAACAATGGTTGAAAATCTCCTGACAGTCCTAAATGATCAGGGTGAGGAATGACACGCATTTATTTTGCTATCGACGGGCCCCTGTAGCTTATTCCTTGCCTCTATCACCTGGGCCGTTTGCCTTTCGTTGCAGCTGACAGGTGTGCTGCGGGTTCAGTGGCCGTTGTTGTTCTTCGTGTTTGCTAGGTTCAAATACAGGCTGGAGCTCCTCCCACGTTCCCCTCTTCCTGCATTTGAACGTGGTCAGATACGGCTGGAGGTCACCAGCCTGCATGACACGAGCACTCCCACAGCTGCTCCGCAGCAGGCAGAGGGTCGCGTGGTCTCTGCCCCACCAGCCGCTCCACTGAGGGCTGTGGACGCAGGCGCGTGGACATGGTGTACCACAGCGGAGCAAGAGCTGCTGCCTCCTCGCAGAGAGGGAGCAGGAAGCTCCTTGGACACTCCTTTGCGTCCAGTGGCCGAGAAGCCTAGGGAGAGAAATGGAAATGCTCTTTTCCCTTCCCTTAGGGACATATATGAGCAATTTTGCCATCAAATAGAGCTTCTTAAAATAAGTGTTTGGGAGGGTGGAGGACTCCTGAACATAGCTTGCTCAGTGTTGAGAGAGAAACCTAACTGTAGGTGCTGTGGTTTTCAGTTTCAGCAGATATTCTCTCCAGCTTTCAGCAAACCTTGCACTGTACACTGCTGAATCCAGATCCAAAGTGTCGTCCACCACTGTCCAGCTTACTGTCTCACGAGTTCTTCAGGTAGGGAAAGGAATATCCTGCCCCTCTTGGTATGTCTTGATACTGCTTATTTCTGTGTTGCAAGTGTGTAAATTGTGTGAGGGCGTGTTACTGATCAGATGGGAAGTGCAGACTTAATCCCTCCCTCTTATAGGGATCTTTGACAAAGAGACTCCTTAAATTAAAAAATCATTATCAGCCTTCTGGATGAGGTGCTGAGCTAGCAGTGGTGACAGAAGCGTGTCCCTTAGTCACACGCAGTCAGCTGGATCTCCCCAAGCTCATGGGAGGTGGTGGGAAATGCTCTAGAAACTAAAATCATCAGGGATACCGCTGGAGCAGCGCAGGCTCCGGGACAATCCAGAGCGCGCTCTGTCTGCTGTCACCCGAGTGCTTCTCTGGGTGGCATTTCCTTCTGCTCCTTGCCCCAGGAAGGTGATCAGAGGTGGCCGATGCCATGTTGCCCCGGTCTCCCTGTGAACTGCTGCCTTCAGAGTGCAGCCCTGCGCAGGTGCAGCTGTCGGGTAACTGGTCGGACCCCCGCGCCGGCGTTCTTGGTCCACCAGCATTTGTCTTGTATCCCTCGGTCTAGTTCTCTCTGCTAAGTGAGGGACGGGGACTTGCAGTCTCTCAGTTGTGGGTGGTTTAAGCATCACTATGGATCACGCTTGACAGCCTGCCTTTTTGTGCTTAGGAATGATTTTCTGGAAGTTGTGAACTTTCTGAAGACCTTAACACTGAAGTCTGAGGAGGAAAAAACAGAATTTTTCAAGTAAGTGAAGGGACTGTAATCTGGAAGCTTCTTATTTCAGAAACACTGCTGCCAGTGGGGCTGGGGGGGACCTGGGGAGGCTCGTGGCCAGGGAGGTGGTTCCTCAGGTGCCAGATTTTCATTGCTTTGGCAGAACGTTGTTTGCTCTGTAATATTTTGGGTACTCCAGCCAAAGTAATGATCACATGGGAGAGGAAACTATTCACTCCCTCCTTCCCCTGTTTGTTGTTGTGAATGGTTTGACGTTTGGGAGGAGCAGTGCCTCCCGGGCTCTCCATCGTTCTGGTAGGCGCCAGCCCCGGGAGCGATGCTGCGCACAGCCGTACCGACAGCAGTGTTTTTACCTGCTACAGACCGATTGCTGTCGCTGGAGAACCCGCCAGAAACCAGACTGTAGTGACGTCCGTCACTTCAGGTGTGCTTTTCTGAACCCCAGCTGCTTGCGAGCAGCTGGGTTGGACTCTCCTGCAGGGCCAGGAACAGAAGCTTTCCCAGGAGCGGAGCCATACGAAAAGGAAACAGTTTTTCCACTGTCTGTGTTCTGAGTTAATGCACTTTGCGGGGAGTAACGCTGATGTTATTAGCAGAAGCTAAATTCTTCAGGTTCTCTTCCACCCGCTTTCGCAGCGCTGTCCCGTCTCCCGCTGCACGACGGCTAAGCAGGAACAGTTTGAAAAGCCCTTTCACGTGCGTTGTAGAGGAGGGAGTGTGGCCTGACGGCTCCTGTGCCCAAGCTCTGGTGAACAGCTCCTCACTGCTGCTGTCACGCGGCCCTGCTGCTTTACACAAAGGCTGTCTGCTTGCCCACTTTCAGAATACTCTCAATACTGGAGAGCTTCTTTTGTGATGTGCTGGAAAAAAAAGAATCTTTCCCTCTCCTTATTCTTAGAAGTAGCTTTATTTTAGGTGTGACTTTGTGGAGAAGTGAGATCCAGCACCAGGCCCCTCTTGAGGCTGAAAAATTTTTCCATTTAGGCAGATCTTGTAAACCACTAATGAGAGAGTTTTCAGTAAGACGTGTTGGGTGAATTAATCTTGTGGTGCCAGTCCTGTCTGGGTAAAGCTGGTATCTGTAATGGGTGTCTTGGGTGCAGTAGTGCCGCATCTCCAGAAAATCCTACTGTCGTGGTCCTCGAGAAGTTTTCTGTAAGGGGAATGTAGTCATGGCATTATCTGGGCCTGTGGAGAGGCTGAATTTTTCTTTCTTTTTTCTGTATAAAGGAGCCTGGGTGTTCTTACAGAGCTATTTTCCTGCCTGTTTTATACTTCTGTGGCTGCTATCAGTTGTAACGCTAGTTTGATTCAGTAGTCTGAGACTAAGCAGAGAAAGAAGAAACGGGATCTTAGCAGGAGCATTCAGGATGGTTCCCACCACCTGTGTAACAGCAGCGTTTACTGAGGGAGGGAACGAACACTTTGCTTACAGCAGCGTTGCCCCTTTATCAGGCCTTTCACAGCTACTGCTCTTAGTCTCCTCCAAGCCTAGAGAAACGCAGTAACTGTTACTGATATTTTAAAAATTAAAAACCTACAAGGAAGAGTGGTTGCACAGAATCAAACTCTCAGACTTAAATAATAAGTAAACCCAACCCATGCTCTGTTGACCACCTCTAAAATGTGTTAGATGGAAGCCGTTTCAAAATGGCATTCCCGTTTGGCAAGGGAAACTTCCTCTCCGTGGTGGGTGCAAGAGCCTCTTCTCGAGCAATAGACAAATTCCTGTGATGGTCAGGTTGTGGGGCGAGAGGCCAGCTCTTCTGCAGTTCTAACACTGTAGCGCTCCATGAGAGATACCAGCTCTGAGACAGTCCGATGCCACACAGCCGGCAGCTTTGCCCGGGGTTAGCAGCCTTCGTGAGCTTCTGGATGTGCTCGTGACAGGCTGTCACCCGGGTGTGGGGTTTCCCAGGATGGTTCTCTGGCTGCTGCTCTCTGTTATCGTTGCCCAAAGGCCTCAGGCAGGAGCAGAGCCTCGTCCTTCTGGGTTAGTGTGCACGCAGAGTGAGGGGCTGCAATGGGACTTTGTCTCTAGGAGATGAAGAGGGGAAACAGTCATAAATGCATGGAAGGCTGCCTTGATACTAATTGCTCTCTCCTGGAACGCAGGTTCCTGCTGGACAGGGTGGCCGGCTTGTCAGAGGAGTTGATAGCATCACGGCTGGTGCCTCTTCTGCTCAATCAGCTCGTGTTTGCAGAACCTGTAGCTGTCAAGAGTTTTCTTCCTCATCTGCTGGGTCCAAAGAAAGGTGACCTTTAAATACTTTCTCTCTTCAGAATCATTACTGACAAGTTTGGAATGAATTCAGAGTGGTCGTTCTGTTGAATCAAGGGAACAATGTAACATACAGAACTGGAAAAGACAGTTACGTGTGCTTCCCCATTGGCAGTACTGTCCACTGCTCCGCTGATGCTAGGAAGAGAATCGGGAATTGCCTGGGCTCTTTCCCAGGTTTACGTGCCACCGCGTCTGCGCACCCCAGGCTTCCTCAGTGGCTCACTGCATGTCCCCCTCTCGCCATTCCCCCACCCTCCCTGCCTCTCTTGTCTTCTGCTGCTGCACCCACTCTGCTGTAACGACGCTCAGTCTCTTCTCCTTTCCTCTGTAAGGGCGTTCAGCACGTCTCGCTGGATCCCCGGCTAGCTCTGTCCCCGCTCTTTGCCTCTCCTCTCACAATTTTTCCTAAATAGTGGCTGGTGTTTCGGCCAAGCACTACCTGTCTTGTGACTTGTGTCTTGTTTGACCTTCTGCGTTCAGAGCCATTGCCACCGAGCAATGGATCTGGCACTGCTGCCTCTCCTCCCTCCCATCTCTGACAGCCCAAGCAGGCTGTGTTGACAGCTGACAAAGAATCAGACCTGGCAGTGGGGTGACACTGTAGGTCTCGGCTGTGATGGCTTTTGGGCGAGCTGTCGCTCATCATTGAAGCAGCCTTTTGCCATCTTCACCTCTCTTCCCTAGAGCAAACTGGAGAAAACCAGACCAGCTGCCTCCTGTCGCCAGCCTTGTTCCAGACGCATGTCATTCCTGTGCTGCTGAAGCTCTTTGAGGTTCACGAGGAGCACGTTCGAATGGTGTTGCTGTCTCACATTCATGCCTACGCAGAACTGTTCTCTCGGGAGGAGTTGAAAAACATCATATTGCCGCAGGTTAAGGACAGCAAAACACTAACGGTGTATCCTAGAACACGGGATTTCTACTGCTCGGGTTGGTTCTTAGCTTAACGTTAGAATCTCGTGGTGCTCAGTTAGTTTGCAACCTCCTCTCTAGGTGAGCCCTGACCCTCACACCCCATGCTGACCTGGAGTGCTGTTTTTATTACACCCAATGCCCTGTCACACAGGCCACTGGTGCTGATACCTGTTGGTGGTTGTTACGCTGTTTCACGCCACAGCTGTCAAGAGTGGAGCAGGGATTGGTCTAAGTTCAGGGTGCTTTGGTGTTACGGTCCAGTGCTCACCAGGCACTAGGATCAGCTGCCTTCTTGACCTTGTGACACAAAGTGGAAGACTGACTTTATGCTGCAGAACAATGTCCAGTATCTACTGAGAGCTGTGGGAGATTGTAGAATTGAAATGTGCTGCAACTCTAACATTTCACGGGAAAAGAAGTGAAAAAGCAGAATTTTTTGTTCTTAGTAATGTTGTGATGTTCTTGGTGTAGGTGTTGCTGGGCCTTCGAGATACCAGTGACTCTATCGTTGCGATAACGCTGCACAGCTTAGCAGTTCTCGTCTCCCTGCTTGGACCCGAAGTAGTTGTCGGTGGAGAAAGAACAAAGATCTTCAAAAGCTCTGCACCAAGTTTCATGAAAACTGCTGATATCTCCCCAGAAGGTAAATGACACAGAGCGCTCTCGGGCTTCTTGCCCACTCTGGCCAAGCAACATAGGCAGAATTTCTTGAATGATTAATCTTTTGCTGTTAAGAGGTTAATTGAAAAAAGCTAATTTGAAGTTAAACTTCTAATTCTAAATCACAGAATCACAGAATCACAGAATAGTAGGGGTTGGAAGGGACCTCTGTGGGTCATCTAGTCCAACCCCCCCGCCGAAGCAG
>Ga0065711_1049423_pt1 | contig 11319 bp, 13 predicted proteins | sample Hoacrofraction12_FD_59098 | JGI IMG/M metagenome (GOLD analysis project Ga0065711, IMG submission 59098) | Hoatzin crop microbial communities from Cojedes, Venezuela - Epithelial fraction 12 v2 (version 2) | ecosystem: Host-associated > Birds > Digestive system > Esophagus > Crop | place... | reverse complement strand
CGCCCGCCGGCCCTGAGCTGCCGTGGCGGGCGGAAAAGCTGCCAAAAGCTGCTTGCCCAAAAAGCCACTTTCCATCAGCATCTTCTCGGGCTGGATCCTAGATAGGTGGTGGTGTGTGTCCAGGGTACCCCGGGGCAGGAGTGTTCCGAGTTGTCCCGACACAGGGCAGCGTGATGGAGAGAAACCGTCTCACCTCTTAACCAGCTTAATCCTCTAATGCTTTCTAATTAACACCTGGTTGTGAGTTGCTGCTGCTCTTTAGATCTGTTACTGATAGGGGATATGACACCGCGTTGCCTCCTTTCACGGGGAGGGAGAAGAGATCTTTGTGCCACTTCCAGAAAACAAAATAAAATCTTACAGGTATTTCCTTCTGCAAATAGTCAGGACTGAGCTGGAGAAGCAGGTAACCCTCCTGCAGCTGAGAAGAAGGAGTGAAATATATCATTCCCAGCATATCCTTAAACAAACCCATGAGAGAAGCCAACGCCGCCCCAAACTTTCCCCTTCAGCCTGTAATTTTCAGACAACAAACCAATCCTTTCACTTTTCCAAAGGAGCGAAGAGAAAGGCAGAGAACTGGAAAAACCCTTTATAGAAATATCAGCTGTTCCTCTTCATTCCCACCCCCAGTTCTGTTTTTTGACAAGTTAAACTGAGGCCATAACTTATTCTGCTTTGTTCGACAGGGCTAATCACACGTGACTCTAATCACTCATGATGTTTTATTGATTTTAAGCACATTTAATCAGAAATTGGCTCTGAGTTAGATTCCTGCTAATTACTGAGAAGCGGCATTTTGAATGACTTCACAATTGGACTGCAGATTAGAATGGACAATATGTACTAAAATAATGATTCATGCATTCAGCTCCCTGGATTTATTTTGTTTATATTGGATTTTTTAATCTTTAAAGACATAATTCTGCATATGGGCAAGCAGCATTTAAAAGCCTTAACAAAATGGGTTTAATTTAACAGGCTAGGCTTTAGCCAGGGATGGGATATGTGGGGAACAGTTTATCTCCTGCAAAGGTAATTATTTCTCAGAAGGTCACTGGAGGTGCCTTGCCCACGGTGACACCATGCACAGGTGGTCATGGCACTGCCGGGAGGTGGGAAGCTGCTGCGTGGGGTCCCTTTGGCATCCCCACTCTGCACGTGGCTCGTGTTCCTGGGCGAGAGTACAGATGGGCAGATGGGTGTGCTGCACTTTGCAGGGTCAGGTCCCTCACTGAATCCAGCAGTTCTTCTGTCCTGAAGTCAGGGCGAGCTTTCCTGATGTATCATCCCTGTTCTCAGCCCCGAACCCTCCTGGAAGTGCAAGTGGCTTGTTAAGGCAAGGGGAGCCCAGCTCAGAGGGGTGCCCATGGTGAGCAGAACCACCCCAGCTGAATTCAGCTGCCAACAGCTGCATCACCACTCCTGAACAAAGCTTTCAACAACAGAGGGTTAAAGAGTTTATATTTCCATATTTCTTGACCTAAAAACGCCCACTCATTGAAAATCAGATTATTGCTGATCATAGCATGGTAACTGATTTATGTTTTTAGTAGCGCTGGGGGTCTCATCTCCACCAGTGCCTAGGCTCAAGATCCATGGCAAAGTGACTTCAAATACTGCAGTGGCTTTGTCCATGCTCAAATGGAGCTGTGGCCAAGCATGGACCATTTCTCAGCTCTGCGAAACTTCCGCTGCCTCCTGGCAAACACCGATCCATCAGCAGCAGGGAAGCTGGAGGCTGGTAGACAAGCCAGGCTAGAGATTACCACCTATCTGAACTGGTGAGAAATGTTCCTTCTAAATGAAAACAGAAACATTCCATTTCCATCTATGCTATTTTATTTTTGCTGGAAAGCAATAAGCCACATAGGGGAAGGCTCCCACAGTTTTCAGCAAAAATTCTGAAGTTTTGAGTCATAAAGTCAAAATTTTCCATGAAAAAAGGATTTATTTTTTTTTTTTTTTCCCCAGCACAGGTCTACTGGGAATACTTGCAGCAATCTTGCCAGCCAATTGCTTTCATACAGAAACAAGCCCAAATTCAGAATGATGCACAGAATACTCTGCACTAACCGGCATTTAAAAAGCAGCAACTCTGAAGTCTCCCTGCCAGCTCCCACTCCTTTCCACAGGTCCATGATTCAGTGGTGGAATTCAGTGGTCTATGATTCAGTGGGTGGAACTCACTCATGAACAATGTGAAACCTCAGTTCCACAGAAAGCTTGGAAATTCACCCCAAAATGACCACTGGCCTCCCAAGGAACTAGCCTACAACTCTGTGTGAATTCACCTATTATTGAGAAGCGGTGGAGATATTTAGTCTTTAAGTACTGTTGCACTCCTTGGCTATAATATAGCAAGACTCTACCCTTCATGTAGGACTCAAATAATAGTAAATCCAGCATGTAATTCTGACTTTTTCATGCTTATCCACCTCCCCTCAACCCTCCCCATTCCCCACTGTGCCATTTTATCATCACTGCATAACAGGATTTAGAAGCTCTCCTTGATATATCGTCACAGGTTATGAAAAGAAAACATCTCTTTGCGTTGTTAAAGGGCCCCTTTAATCTTTCTCTCCTTCTTTTTTTCATTTGTTCATTCATACTTTCATTCCTTCTTTTGTTCTTTCAGTTGTTCTTCATTCTTTCTTTCCTTTGAATAAAAATACAGATTTCAAACATGTTCTGCAAAAGCATGAGTGTCTGCCATATCCACATGACTTGACACATCATTGTCTGTAGCAACTCTGAGGGTTGCAAAGGTCATTTGTGTTGTGATGTGGTCAGACCATGCCCTGGCCGTGCGAATTCATGCCTCTCAAAACTGAGAGGAGCCTTGAGGAAGACTCAACTTCTTCCTGAGAAGTCAAGGTCAGCTTTTCTATTTTCAGTTCCTCCCTATATCCCCTCAAAATTGACTTCAAGGTCTTTACCACGTCTTCAGAAGACAAAGACCTGGAAAGGTGCAGTGTGGGTAACACCAGTTCGTCCCACCTTGAGAAGAGCTGCAGAGAGGAAGCTGCTGGGTCCCAGATGCACAGTCGCAAGGTACCAGTTTCAGAGGCCCTACGGAAGTCCCTGGCCTGAGCCCTGACTTGCCTGTACTGACGTTGCTCCCATGCATAATGTGGTGCTGCGGGGGCAACAAGACATGGAGAACATGAGGAAAGACCCCCCTGGTCTGATGTTCACTGGGTTGTGACTCACAACGATGATGGTGTTGTGGTGCCCTGAGGTAGCAAAACATCCATCAGGACAGGGAAGGTTAAGATGCAAGCACCAACTGAGGGCACCACCACCCTCCACTATAGAGACAGCACTGGGAAAATAGCCTCTCAGAGCTACAGTCAGTCATCAGGACTATCCCTAGGAGAACTCCAACAGAGATGTGAGCTCTCTACACTTTCCAGGTGTGTAGTCTGTGTACCCCTGGGGAGGGAAGGCATACTGGAAAGCCCTGCAGTAGGAGCCAACAAGTGTGACCCAACACATTGTGTTACAAAGTGGAAATACATGTCTGTCGCTAACATTCCAGGACAAACCCGTGAGCTCAGGCATGCAGAGGAAGGTCACCTGCAAATAAAGCAAGAAGATAAAGGAGGAACAAAGGATCAATCCTCTGAAATATTTTTTCTTATGAAAGCTATGCAAAGGGCATTCTGCATCAATTATAAAACTCACTGCGTCCAGCACTACCAGATGTAGAAGTTCACAGCCCTGAGCTGTGTTGCTTTATCAGTTTTCTGAATGGACAGGAGTAACACAAAAAGCAAATCTGAGTTCTTCCACTCACTAGTTGAGTCCAACTTCAGTCTTCAGTGATAAGTACAGGCTTTAAATTATTCTGAAGTTACAGCACCTACAGACTTTTACCAGATGGAAACCTGAAAAAAGATTATTTCTCAGATGCATTGCTCGTTTGTTCAGAGTAATTAGTAAACGTAAAATCAAAAATAGACCCTTTTCCTTTAATTCTCTCCAGCTGGATTCTGTGCATGACGACCCAGAGCACGTCTTGATATTCTGTGTTGAAACTGTTGCAGTTTTCATTCAAAACCCAACCAGCATTTCACGTCTCACCTACAAAAACACAAATGCAGTTAAGCCCTGTCAAAGGACACTGATGAGCATCAACTTGTCTCAACCACTCACATTTTGCATCCTCCTGGGGGAAAGAAATCATATGCAGATTCACTCACAAAATCTGAAGAGTCCCAATGAGCCTGTGCTGTTCTCCTGCGGTTACTTAATCATCTATTAAAAATCCACCCTAAAGTGAGCAGCTAAGGTCCTTGCAGTCTCCTGAAGTCAATGGCAGCCCTTTCTTTGACTTTGATCCCTAGCTTTGGGATTAGCCCTTTATATATAACCTTGGGCAAAGGATGAGGAAGAAGAGTGGTTTCCAGGAGATGAGGATGAAGATGGGGCCAGGGCAGATCTCAGCAGCAGGCACCCACGTGGGCACTCACCTCCCAGAGAGGTGCTGGGAGGTGGGAGCCAGAACCTGAAGTCTTCTCTGCAGATTTTCTGGCGAGGCTAAACTAAGGGAAGACCACATGAACTCATTTCCCATCAACACCTGGAAAGACTTGTCCTCCTTGGATAGCTTTGCTCCCCTGCTTGGTAAAGTGGTACCAAGAGCTGCGCTGGCTACATGGCCAGGGCCAAAACAGAGAATGCCAAAGCTGGGATTTACACTGCTGTACAACTCTCTTGGCTTGTAGCAAAGCTTCAGCACAAAAACACAGTCCCAAATACAACCATCTACCCAAGCAGAGAGCGTGCTGAGGCCAGTCAGCAGACAGCAGAGCTGCTCGCACTGGACATGGTCATGTTTCCAGCTATACATTTAACAAGCCTTGTTCTTTATGCTGTTCATTAGCAATGATATCCTACATTAGAGATTAGGGTAAGACTATACATTATTTCCATCAAGGGATTAATTAAATCTTAACATTTCTGAGAGGCAACTGGTATAAAGGAAGCCATTCATTTCAGCGAGATCCAAATTAACAAGTTTCTCATTTGTTTCTAAACTTGCTCCATGGTGGAGCGAAATGTAAGCTGGGAACTGCCTCTTGCAAATGCTTTAAAATGCCTAATAATATAGATTAACTACCTCCAAAGGTGCTATGTGCCAAACACTACTCCTTCCTCTCCTGGTCTCACTGTAGGCTGTCCTCCCTGCACCCACAGATCCCTGCTGTTTACCAAAACAGCCTTTGCTCTGCCCTAAGAGTAGGTCACAAATGTGACAGCAATGTCCCACTCAGCAGCTGACCAAATGACCTCCGCAGTGCTTTGCTCCTGATGTTCCTTGGGCGGGAGGGAAGCAACGCAAAGCCCATGGCACCATGCTGGGAGCAAAGAAAAGCCCTGTCTGAGGCTTAAAAGGGTGGGGGAAGACAAGTGGGGACAGGACCTTGTGTCTTGCTCCAACTGACTGTAAATGGGGGTGTGGAGTCAACCCAACAGGGATGGCGATGAGGCAGCAAAGCCAATGTGCCCTGGAGATGTGAAGTGGGAGGCCACCAGCCAATGTCTTCAGGGGGATTTTTCCCGGGAAAATGAGATGACTGTCATCAGAAAACCCGAAAACCGAGCAAAACACTGGCTTCACTAGGGCTCTGCATCGGCAAAATTGCTCACTGATTTATGCATTGTCCTCCCTTGTCCACATGGCTACAGACAGACCTGGTGATCTCTGTGCTGCTCACCACAACATGGCATTTTCCATGGTTTCTTGGCTTCTTCCGGGGCAGCTCAGACAGCTGGGGCTGCCTGTAGCCACCCACTTCACTTTCTCAAAATCTGCTGTTTCTTGTTTGGGCTTGTTTAAACTCATTTTCTTCCTGTTCACTTTTATTCTGGTTTTCGTCATCAAAGTCTTGATCAGGCCGATGAGGGCTTTTGGGACCTGGAGGTTTTCCACAGGTCTGGCTTGTATTAGAGGGGGGCAATTTCCCAACTGCCGGCTGAGTTTCAACATTCCCGCTCTCCTTGCCTTGCTGAGGAAAACCAGGGGCACACATGCAGCCTCCTGCAAAGACTTACTCTGCTTCCAGCAGGATGAAACCATGGCAGGGATATTTTGACCAGAGCGATAGAGTGGGCTGGACTGGAGAGCTGTTGCTGGTGTGCTTGGAGTTGGGACTTTCAGCCTGATGATTATTTCTACAGCCCATCCTCCATAGAGGGATACAGTCATTCACCCCCGGCACGCTGCTTCCCCAGCCAGGAAAGATGATACAACTGCAAGAGAGGGGCTGTTGTGGGTGGCCCTGGTCTGGGACGGCTCATGCAGCCCCCAGGGAACATGGCCTCAGGGTGGGAGGACCAGTCGGTGTGATGTGGAGAGCACCCAGTGCAGATGGGGAGCTCTGTGCTCGCAGCCTTGCAACCATCCCTCCTTGCATCCACAGCCTCGTGCTCACAATCTCACAATGATCCCCTCCTTGCAGCCACAGCCCCCTGCTCTCCTCCTTGCACAGTGGGGCTCTTCCACAGCCCTCCCTCACCCAACTGATTTAAGGCCTGGAGGTTTTTTTACCTGGGAATGAGCACTGCCAGGGCACGTTAAAATGAATTCAAGAGCACAGTTTTTGACAGACTTGTATGAATATAGATGCAAGGCATGTCCACAGGACTAAACATCACTGTAATCTTCATGAAAACTGCACCTTTGTATAAATAGAAACAGTAGTGTAGGTCAAAGTCAGTGACCATTCCCAAACCAGCACCAGTGCCATGATAATAATATAACAAACAGAATAAATCTGGTTTTTGCCTTTCACCGTTTCAGTGCAGCTCAAACTAATCAAAGAAGTAAAATGATGCAAAAGCCAATAAAATGTGCAAAAAAAGCAATTGCATAGACATAAGCCTGCTGTATGTCCTACCCTAAGAAACAGCCCTGATGTCTTCCATCATTTAGAGGAGTGTTTGCTCCTGGTCCTTCCCATGGGTCAGGATCTGGCCCATGCCAACCTTTGCATTTGTAAAAGCAAAACCCATTGGGCAAAAGTCTCCAGTGCTCCCAAGTCCGTGTAACGCAGGAGAGTGAGCAAAGTGGCCGTGGACGCGGGCCCACGCGTGGACAGCATTGCGAAAGGCAGCGCTGAGCCCCGCGAGTGCACAAATCGTAACGGAACTTTCCCCATCGCCCCCTCCCCAGCTTCACTGTTACGGGCCCCGCTATGCAAGATTAACTGCAATTGCCCGTGTACCTCATGTCCAGTGGATGTTACGGATTAATAGGTGTGATCGTGCAATTAAGCACCGGCGGTGCGCGGCAGGCGTTCTGCAGTGCCAGCAATTTTTGCAGAAAACCACGAGATGGCGATGCAATAGAAATTTCCATCGAGAGGAAAAGCGCTTTGGGGTTAGGGAGGAAGGTCCAAAGCCCCCGGCTGCTAAACCCTCCACCGGAAAGCACAAAGCATGTACAGACAAGTCCAAGTTTTACATTAGTTTCCCTGTTTTCTGGGGGCACGTATATACTTGTTCTGCATTTATCATGTATTTTTAAAGATCCAAAGCATACAACAGTTTACATTTTTTTTTAAACAATAGTAGCTGCCTTGAAATCTCCTGTTAGTGCGGCAACTTGATCCTGCCATGACCAAGCAAGTCTGCACAAAGGGACTGTAAACTGCAGCTCTTTAAAGTTCGCTGAGTAATGGTCATTTAAAAAAAAAAAAGTATCTTTCCTTTCTCTAGCAAACTACCCCATTTCCCAAGCGATATGTCTGTCATCGACAGTCACGCTGAACGAAATTTTGACACAAAGTGAAAAATTAATTCAGATTTTTAATTAAAATACAGGGAGGCATGGAAAATGGAGAGTTGGGTGATTCAGCGTGTATAGCTGCAATCCCTTTACCCTCCCTTTACCCTTCCCCTGGGATGGTGTGACTGGGATCTGTAAGGCAGGACGAAAAAGTGTGACTTGAACGTACAGGTGCACGAAGCTGGATCTGAATATTGCTACTTTAAAAACCCCAATTTATCACCTCATTATTTGCTTATAGCCTTTCCCCCTTCCTAAAAACATACATCCACAGGCAGAGGTGTGGTCCTCTTTTATTTAAGAAATTAATATTTATTATTGCTATGGACAGGGTTCAGGGTTTGGGGTTTTACGTGGCAGTGTCCCACCCTGAGGGACTCAAGAGGGTCGTACCTGCTCCCCTGCAACCCCAAACTGAGCGGCTTATGGTCTGCCTAGTTCTGCAGACAGGGATGGGCTCTCAAATAGCAGCACACAGGACAGGGGCTTGGAAACCTTCCCACCAGTTCCCTGGTGCAACGTGGCCCTGCAATCATTCCTGTGAATATTCTCGGCACCGAGGAGTAATGTCAACGGTTTTATACACGGGGAATCAAACCAACAAATATTGAGCCCTTTTCAAATGATTGCGAGATAGAAGATGCACATTCAACATCTTCATCCTCCCCCTAAAAACCTTCAGCAAATGAATACACAAACCCTAAACCCATCAACCCATGGTAGATTATTTTCTGTGACTTATTAGCCCAATCCTATGAAAAAAATCTGCCTGTTCTCTGGGTCTCTGCCTCCCCCCAGCTCCCACAGTGCAGGACACAGCTCAGGCCAATGCTACTATGCAGGCAGTGGGCACACGTTACCAGCCAGCCCTTCCAATTTACCCTGTTTGCCCCCAAAATCAACCCTTACCTGCTTGTGGAGCAGCACCCACTTCCCACCTAGCCCTTCAGCACTATGCAGGGACAGGGTGGCAGCTTTCACCTTCCCACTCCAGGGGAGCAATGTTTCAGCTCCAAATTTGGGGACCCGTTGAGCTGAACGAGGATAAAGCACCAAAATTTGAACCCACAATTCAATTAGGGTTTACGTAAATGCAGCTTCAAAGTCCCCTCATGGAAATTTGCCCTGCAAGTTAAAACTCCCCTTTGCAAGTCTGCCCTTTAGGTTCCTGCTTGAAAAGGGGATGGGAGACAGTTTGCAGAGATTCATTTTTCCTCTAGTTTATATATAACTTGCTAAGCTTTTTATTTTTTTAAATGAGCTTACTATGTCCAATTTAAGTCAAAATTTAATGATCCCTGCAGTAATTCATTTGAGGATAAAGCTTCAATAAACGCCGTGGCATAAGTCAGGGAAGAACTGTCCTTGTCCACAGCACAATGATTAATCAACTTTATTAAAATTAGGATTGGCTGAGGAGATTTGCATAATATAAGAAGAGTCAGAGCCTTCTCCAGGACTAAAATGGACCTGAGACCAAACTTTGGGACTTTCCTCCCCACTTTCCCAGGCCCTCTGGCTCCGTGTATCCTGGGAGCATCCAAGCCCAGAGTGGCCGGTTCGGCTCGTGTGTGGAGGTGGATGATATGATAGTGGTCCTAAAAAGGGTTAAAAAAGACCAGTAGTCCTTAGCACAGACAAGCAGTCTGCAATGCACTTTGGACAGGAAGGAGATGTGGGAAACATCCTGTATTTCTGGCAATTTAGGAGGTGTTTCTCAATGCTTTGCTGTGGGGATGCTTTCTGGATGAGGCATTAATAGGAGTAACTGCCTGGAGTTATTTTACGTTACTTTATGTTATTTTATATTATTTTATTTTTTTTTTAAGTCCTCGTCTCCACACCACAGCCAATGCTCAGGGCAGCTTAGCCCCCTTGGCAGGTCAAGGAAAGCACAAGCAACTCAAGCTGCTTGGGGCAGTTCTGCACCCCCGGCTCTGGAGAGCAGCACCCCAGCACGGCCTGGGCCACGGTGCCAGCACAGCCCCTGCCACTGGGCTGCCAAGTTGAGCGGACCAAGCCCCTGCAGAGCCCACATTATTGCTGCAATGACCCTGTATGTAACACCGGCCAACCATGAGGGACCAATTAGATTTCTGGATCCAATTAGCAGCAGCTGTGATTTGTGTGCATCCCTCTGTACATATGGCTACACTGAACTTTCCCTCAGTTTCAAATGTCTCTATAGCACAGATGAAATGAGAGGAAGGACCATTTGTCTCATTTTTTTGAGAGCCTTTATTATGATGGACGAGGAACCTTTTACATCATTCACCAACTTGCAAACAAATTAGCTACCTTCATCACCTTCTCCTGATAGCGGAGCTGGCAAGCGATGGCCCGATGAGCTGTCGGGGAGCGGGTAATGGGTGCGGGAGGGGTGTACAAGTGTTTCATTGGACATGATCAGCTAAGTTTGCTGGAAATAAAATATAAGTGAAGTCAGATGCTGAGGGCTTAAGTGTCCATGCATTAACCAATGTGGTTTCCATCTTGTGGAGCAATTTGGGCTTTAGCCATTTAGGGTGGGACAGGAATTGTTACTCATTTTAATGGATGCTGGGCATCCAAATCCCTTTGGTGGGATTGAAAAATCTCATCCCTAATTTTAGTGTGCCTCAGTTCCTCACATGCAGCCAGCTCTTGTAGGGCGCTCCTGGAAGCCTGATAAAAGTGTTACTGGTATTACCGGTAATGATATTCGATTTCCTGGAAGGGATCCAAGTAGGAAGAAGAGGCAGAAAGGTCCAAGGCCTGTTGACAAAATGACAGGCAAATAAATAGAGCTGGCTCCTTCTTACCCATCAGTAGTTTCAGCCCAGAAATAGAAGATCCCATCAACTGCAGCCCACCAGAAGCCCTGTGCTCAGGACCACGCATGCAACAAGACCGCAGCAGTGATGACTGCAGAAGGGGACAGTGCAGGTCGTGCCACTAACAATCTTGGTAAGGGCAGTGATGCTGTGAACACTGGGGAGCAAGGCTGCAATAAATGACTGGGAGTTAATGGCAAGGCATTCTGCGGCATTGCCCAAGGGGTCAGCCCCTTTCTCCTCCATCTGCAGGGCTTTTAGTGCCAGGCTGTCGTTCTTGGCAGGAGGTGTTGATAATGGAGTGGATCACCAGCTCCATCACAAAGGGAGAATATAAAACTATTTTACAAGGTGCTTTAAAAAAGAAGTTGTCTTAGCTGGAAAGTATCTGTTAAAAAATAACACAGGGTTGGAGAAGAGACCCTTGTACGCATGAATAGCCTTGATAAAATTGCTCAGGGTACAGGCACTAGAAGCAAGGTCCTGGATCATTTTATTGCACAGCGAACAACTTGGTATCTCTGCTGCCTGCAATGTTTGGAAGTGAGCCCTTTTACACAGGAGCCTTTCAGCAGCCAGCCAGCAGCTGGCTCCTGGGGACGAGCATAGGGAGGGTTTGTAAGTAAATTAGGAGAGCACGAAAGGGGCTGAAGGTTGCATGACATCACTCCAGATCAGAGTTTCTGGGGAAAAAAAAAAAAAAAAAAAAAG
>Ga0065711_1049422_pt1 | contig 11319 bp, 3 predicted proteins | sample Hoacrofraction12_FD_59098 | JGI IMG/M metagenome (GOLD analysis project Ga0065711, IMG submission 59098) | Hoatzin crop microbial communities from Cojedes, Venezuela - Epithelial fraction 12 v2 (version 2) | ecosystem: Host-associated > Birds > Digestive system > Esophagus > Crop | place... | reverse complement strand
ACCCTTCAGATATTTGTAGGCATTTATAAGGTCCCCTCGCAGCCTTCTCTTCTTCAGGCTGAACAAGCCCAGTTCCCTCAACCTCTCCTCGTAGGGGAGATGCTCCAGTCCCCTCACCATCCTCGTAGCCGTTTTAGGAGACTAGTCTGTGCTGGAGTCAGGGGATAGCTGAAGTGTGTAAAAAAATGCCCCTCTGGTAATGTGGAGCCTCATTACCGTCCAGGTGAAAGGTGAGCTTCTTTCCTTTTCTTGAATACCAGGTAAGCAACATGAATATGCAAGCACACAAACAATTAAACATTAAAAAAAGAACTTCTTGAAGATCCTCTCACTTCATACACATTCTCCACTAGGGAGGGAATAAAAGAGCAAATGACAAATGAGCTGGGTTAGTATGCTGTTAAGGCACTCCTGGAGGTGTTCAGTGGACAAGTGATGAGAGCTTCAGAGAAATCCTTGAAGAGAATAATGAACTTTGCTTTTTTCATACTAGTGCTTATGAAGGAGTAAGGAAACAAACCTTTCATAAACTCAGAGACTTCATTTCTACTCTAGCTTTTCTCAAAATTTTCACTTTTAAAAGGGGTTCATGCACACATATTATATCTGATCCTTATTCTTTACATGTATACAGGGCATTAAAAATTTTGCAACGGCCACAAATATTAAAAACATCTAGCCCTAAAGTTTCTGCTTCTCTTCCCACTGTACAAATAGTAGCTTCAGGCTGCGGCTGAACCTGAGAAGTTTCCTTAGTGTAGGTATTTACTAGTGAAAAACGAAAGTGGAAAATGTTTTTCTGGCTGAACTGGCTCCTCTGACAGAGGCTTATGCTCCACAGCTGTCACTCAGGAGAAGAAAGCAAGGAGAAGAAAGAAGAAGACAGCACACACACCTCTCTCACTACTTGGAAGGAACAATTACCTGAAATTTAAAGTTACCTGATCACTTGCATCTCTAAACCGCGACTCCCCCTCTGGGCTTTTGCCATCCACTGAAATCTCTCATCTAGTTCATCAACTGAGGACAACAGAAGATGACTGCTTGCTGGGCAGCTCTCCCAGATGTACATCCAGATGGTTGTGAGTGCCTGCAGACAAGTTCAGGGAGCACAACATGCCTTGTGCCTCATCTGGCAATGCTTTGGTGACAAACACTAAAAAGCCTGATGTGGCAACTTCAGGAAAGCCTCTCCCAGGCACGGCTTCTTGTGTTAGGGATTTCCCTATGCCTCGTCATGAGACAGCAAATATTCACAAAGGGTTTCTCTCCATCAGAAAAGCCTTCACTGAACGAAGACCCCTCATCTAATGAATTTCACACCTCCTTTGATGAACAGCATTACTCAAGCCAGGCACTACAGGAAGTTAGACATAAGTTCTTCATAGTTTAAGTACTTCTAATAAAAGGAATATGCGAATTACACCACCAAAAGTATGCTGGATCCTCTCGTATTCTGTCTTGTGCTCACTCATCATCTTGTTCAAATAAACTATCAAACAGCCCCAGCTGCTCTGCCCAGGAGGGATGGTGTACCACCCGCATATTGTAGGAGAAAAACACTGGCTTTTATGCAGCTGCTCAACACCTCGCCAAGTGCAGCAGGTGCTGCCACAAAACAACACAGGAAATGTTCAAAACAACACAGGAAATGTTCAAATTTATATACAGCTCCACAAAATATTTTGGGATCCACGATGACTCTCCATTTAGCCACGTTCAAGCACTATTTCAATCTTTCTTGGGCTTCCTCATGTAGGAAACCCACCTTTTTGGAAAGGATTTCACATAGGTTCTTCCCTTCACCTTTCCAGGAGCACCCTGGAGAAGGTCTTGTCCTGTATGCACACAACATAGTCATCGTTCCACTGAATTGACTCTGTGTCTTGCTCCAGTGATCTGAGATGGGTTAAAAGGCTGCTTCAAAGCACCGCAAAGAGCTTTGAAGGATACTTTTTAGCAATATAGAAGCTTAGTACCAGGAACCATGTTGGCCCATGCTGGGTGGCTGGCAGACACCAAGTTTAGTGTTACCATCAGTTGTATGAAAGTTGTATGTCAGGGTGGTAAAAACCGCCTGTTTCCTATCTAAAGTAATTAGCAGTTATTTCACACATACACCCACATGAATTGTGTTAATCTTCCACACTTCAGTCAAATTAGCAGTTCACTGCAGTCCTTTTTTTGTGGTTTGTGTTTCTGCTATCTACATAACGATGGTTCAAAGCAGTGAAGGAGGGCAAGTATCACAAATAACAAGGGACCAACCAGGGGTCCTCCTAAAGCTACTCTGCCCAGTCCACCACCAAAAAGCAACCTCACAGGTAGGCCATTGCTAGTTACGTTAATTACTGCACCCCCTCAAATGAGTTCAAGTGAGCTTACACTTCCTCACTTCAGGATAAGCAACATATTTTTCAAGTTTACACTTGACCCCCTAATCCCTTTCTGCTGAGATCTCATGATGTTAAAAGCAGAGTTCCATTGTTGGGAAAGACAGTTTGGTGACAGAATTACCTCTGTTTCTTCTTTTCATTATTATTATTGTTGTTGTTGTTGTTATTATTATTATTAATTATTCTGTGTGAAACTAGATATTCAGTTTACAGTCTCAGCCATGCTCTACAGCATATTCCTTACTGTGTCTACCACAAGTAGATTTTCTTTTCTGATCTGTAAATTAGGTCTGTAACTCACCGCAATGAAGATCTACGGCCGGATTTTGTTGCCTTTGCTGAATCACCTAGCCTCTGTTTTTGTAAATATTTAAAAGATACTGTAAATATTAAAATAAAAACAAAGTTGCTGCAGTCTTCCAAGGGATTGCATGGTACCCCTTCTCTCTATTTTTAAGGATGCCTGCAACCTTTAACTGCAACACAGCTGGCTAGAGGGACAGCAAGGACAAGATGAGGTGAGGATATGCACCCTGCAACCCCAAGGGTCCTGAGCTAATTTCCACCAGCTGAGAGCTCTGCTGAGCACATTCGCTGTTTGGAAAGCACCAAAAGTAGAAGATTTAAGAATGACTTTGCAACACTCTTTGTGGGTATTTGATCAATGACATCCTTACACATTGCCACACACTCACCTTTTCCTAGAAATTAATTCTTTGCCTTGTCACCAGCTGCAAATTGCAGCAGCTTGAGTCATTGGCTAATAGATTCCAGTTTTCTTTCTTGAACATACGGCAGTTGGACATTTAAAGGAAACCTTCTGGAATGATTCATTATAAATGTAAGTTTGTAATTCTCACTAGAATGTAATTTACAATGAACATTTTAACATCAGACACAAAGCAAATGCCTTGTCGTGCAGAGAAATAAGAACAGGCAGAAGTACACTGTCTTCCCAGATCCTCCGTTAAAACAAGCATTAGTGTCAGCAGCCCTTCCAACATCACTTATGAGTAAAAAGCAACCATTATCAGCCTCATTTTGAGCACTTGCAGCTACAGATGATCCTGTTCTTGAAAGTGGTCATGAGCACACCTTTACACGACGAGTCCTCCAAGCTGAGGTCTACAGTGCCCTATCTCTCACATCTTGTCAAATATTGCTCAAAACACCTCAGTTCATGGAGGCATCCTATCAAAAATGCTGTTCTATAGGAGTAATAACAATAGCACTTCAAAGAAATTATCAACATCTGCTACATTTTTTGGCAAGAAGCACAGGTTAAAATCATCCTCCTTGCAGAAGAAACAGAACCAAGTAGTATCTACTTATGTGCTGCATAAGATTCCAAGTTCAGAATTAGGCTGGGTAATGGACTAACTCCAGAGCTTATTCGAGTTTGCCATGACTTTCAAATGGAAAGGGTCACCCTGCACAATTTTTGGAAGCATCACTGCCATAGCTTTACGCCATTGAAAATATGTATGGAATTTAAGGACTCCAGGTAAAATTAGTACTTCTTCACAATGATCACTGTTAATAAAAACTTCTACGTAATTTCAAAGCATATGCAGGTCCATACTCATAAAAATCACTACACAGAAATAAGCCTGGCATGTGTTTCTACTTTTTTTAAATTTCTTTTTCTATGTTATATTAAGAAAGCATGAGTGTTTCATTTTATTTTTTGAAACAGGGAAGGAGGAGAGAGCTATGCTCTAACTGCTGTAAATGGCACCACAAGGACCCAGACGCTGATCAGTCAGAGGAGGACGTCTACTGAATCTGTTAAGCATTTTGTTTGTGATGCCTGTTAATTTCAGTAGTGAATGACACCAGCTGAAATATATGGCAACTCACAGCTCTGGAGATCTTTTTACCAGAAAAAGTTCATTAAGAAGACCAAGAAATACCTGAAAACAGAAAGCAAAGCATACACAAAAAGAAATCTGATGCAAAACCCCAAAATCTGTAGATCTCCACTACCTTCACACTTTCTTAATGATGCGCAAGAGAACAGAAAGCCTGTTAAAAATGCTTTCTATATTTGTCTTTCAAATAGCCACACAGCTGCAAAAACCGCTGCTGTTCTTCCTTGTGATGATCCTAAATTTCAGTGGGTGCTCTGAGCAGCACAGCCACAGACATGTCACGCTACAAAGTGGTCGGGGATGAATAGAACACAGTGTTTCCAAACGATGGTCAGCACGGTATGTAAGTTACTTCTGTGCTACATTTGGGAAAAAAACAAAAACATCCACAGGCATGCTCACCGACAGAAATTTGGGTTGTCCCATGTCCTCCTCCTGCCTGCAGTTTTCAGGCAGACGAAGCCAGGCCAAACCGCCTGCCCCCTGCAAATCGACGTACTCGTTCAAAAATGACATAAAACTGAATCTGACCTGACCCTTCAGTCCTGTTTCACTTCCCTTCTGATGCGTCGGGCTCTTACCTGGTGCCGTTTTGTAAGACACGGTTCTGGTGGGCATGGGTGGTGCGGCCTTCGTAATAGGGCTCGGTACCACCTGCAGACCTTGCCGCTGCCTCTTCAGCTCCTCTTCTCGTTCCTGGGCAGCTCTGATCTCTTCTTCTATCATTGACAAAGTCCTCTGCTTCCTCGACCGTAACTTGAAAGGGCCGACGGTCACTTCAGGCTCCTGAGTGGCCAGGATGGAGGCGGTGCTCCTCAGCTCAGCTGCCTCTGAATACTTGCTGAAATAACTGACTTCGTGCCTATTTTCCTCCACAAGGAATGGCTGGCTGGCAGAGTAGACAGGCGACTGCTGCAAACTCTTCCCTTCCCTGAGTCCTGAGTCTTCCTCTTTTGAAGTCTTTGGTATGCTGTCCCTTTTTTCTTGAACAGGTGAAGACACCTGGGGTGGTCTGAACATTGGGTTCTGCTGCTCCTTGGAGGCTGGAGCTGGCCTGGTGGTAGCTGACTGCTCTTTGACTGAGATCTCCTTCTCCGCTGGGATTTCTTCTTCCTTGCAGTTTGCTTTATCTGCCTGCTCGGCTATGGCTTGTTGGATGGCGTTTTGAACCAGCAGGCCAGCGTGGTACTCCAGCTGGTCATCAATCAGCACGGAGTCTGCCAAGGCAGAGGAGGGCGAGTCACAGCCAGGGTCGCTGAATGACTTGGAGATGCCTTCACCCCTGCACTCCGCCGGAGTGTCAGCCTGCGGGGTCTGCGGCAGAGAGAAATCAGCCAGAGAGCTTTCCTGCAGCGCGCTCATGGTCTCATTGGAGGCACCACTGTCACTGATGTTATCCATGCTGAAGTCATTGGAAAGGGTCTCCAAGACGGTGGTATCCTGAGACCTGACAGACAAGTCATCCAAACCGGAATCGAGCTCCTCTGGAGGGGAAGAGGCGCTGGCTGACTTAGGGAACTGGTCTAGCATGCCCTGTCCATCATCCTTCACCACCGTCAAGACTGCTCTCGCACTCATGAATTCTCCATCCTCCGCCCACAGTTTTGAGGCCTGTCCAGCTCTGGGGCTATCACTGTATGGCAACTCTCTTACTGGGTCAGCAGTGGTATTCTGAGTGCTTGTATCATCTTCTGAGGTACAGGAGACTTTCTGTGCTTTGACAACAGTGGCATTGTTACCCTCAAGCTGTCCTGTTGGCCCACACACTGAAACGGGTCTTGTCACAGAGGACAGTGGCCTGTCTACATGCGGAGAATTGAGGCTTTTGTAGAAGGGTTTGATGGAGAACATTTTGGGTGTACCTGACCGCCTTGGTGGGCCCTGACCGTGAGATAGACCTGAATGCTCCATCAGCTGGAACTGCTTTCTGGCAGCTGAGAAGTCAATTTGCTCTGTGACAATATCCTCTTTCTTGACATTGACTGGTTCTGGTGGTACAAAAGAGCAGCTGATCTGTTTGGGGGATGGTGGTGTTGCACCTTGCTGCTGCTGTCTCTCCTTGCGCTCCTTGTACTTCTTGTGGGACTCCAGATGCTCTTCATCCAGTTGAGCCTCCAAGGTCTTCTCCTGGGGAGGGTTCCACCATTTGGCGGCAATGTTGGGGTTTTTCTTGACAGCCTGGCTTTTAATGAGTTCCCTTCTTTCCTTTTCAAGTTCCATCATTTCCTCCGATGGTCTCACTTTGCGGACCCTGTATTTTTCCTTCTCTTCCTCATCTTCAAAGAGCTTTGAGGGCTTTTTGTCTTCATGGAAGGCCCGTAGTTCAAACTTAGCCTCTTTCTTAAGGGTTGTAAGAGTTGTTTCTCCATCCTTAGAGGATCTTCTAGAACTGTTTGAAGAAGTGGGACTTCCTGGCACCTTCAGACTTTCTCTAGTGTCTTCCTTCAGTCCACCCAAGGAATGACCATTAGATTTCAGGTTCTCATGTGACATGCTAGCTTCATGTGGTTCAACTACTAAGGGTGCCTGCTTGTTGGCTACATTTTCTTCCCTTTCACTGGGTACTGAATCATTATGGACATTAACAGATGCTCCTGAGCCATCCATAATGCAGACTGCACTTGGTTCAGGGGAAGATGTCCCATTAAAGGTATTATCTCCAGCAGAATCGCAACAATTTGCCTCCAGCACTTCATCTAGGTATCTGATCTCTTTAGCAACTTCGCTGTCCAGAGATTCGTGCCTGTCCTCAAGTCCGTTGTGGCTGGCAGCAGGGGAAAAGAGGTGGGTTGGATTGTCTACGGTATGTGGTGAAGCCACTGTGGTGATGCTTTTATGTTCAGAAACTGGAACTTCAATTTCCATTTTCTCTTCCTTTGTAGCAAGCACAGTAGCTGGCTCCAGGAAATTGGCACAGTTTTGGTCCCTGTTTTTTCTCAACCTGATGTCATCCTCAGGGATTCTGGAAGATTTCTAAAATAAGAGAGAACAAAACTATGATGAAATCCTAAAAAGCAACATTTTATTTTATGCAGAGTAAACACCATATGGAAAGCAAATCCTAACACTTCTTAAACTTGGCATTAAAGCAGCCTCTCAGATTATGGGAAGGCAAGGCAAATCATTACCACAAAACCCAGAGAAAGATACCTTACTGTAAGCTGGACAAGGCACTAAAACAACAGACTCTCATTTAAGTATCTCCCATCTGCTTGCCATCCTCACTTTGTCGTTATTTCATGCTTGTGTCCTGGTTTGCCACTAAAAATGAGGTTTGGATTTCCAAGTTATTGATGTCTTGGCAGTTCAGGTTCTTTAAAAATTTGCACACAGAGCACACAACCTCTATCATTTTTGGTATTTTAAAAATGCTTTCTACACCTGAAGGAGATCTCATAATGGTTCTACAGACGAAAAGTATTACCATTCCTGTTTTGCAGAAACAGACGTTAACATGCAGGAAGAGTAGGCGATTCATCCCTGGTTAGGAAAAAGGATGGGGCAACAGCACGGAATGTTCATTTCTCAGTGGATCAATCCTGGTCATCAAACACAGGGTAGAATTACACAGCACTGGAAAGACATGGGGTCTTTCTCCAGCCCACACGGAAACCCACACACAACTGGACCTGTGAGACAGGAAGCATTTGCAGCTCCCACGGCATGAAGACCAACACAAGGAGCATAACAGCGACCAGAGTCATGGTCTTCTCCCTCTCACTGCTTTGATCTGCAGTGCAGATGCACTGGATTCATATTTCTCCTTGATGTGTTGTTGCCTCTGCTCCCAAGGAGGATATTGAAAGCAACACTATTATGTTCTGGTATGGGCAGATTCTACACATCAAGCAGCCTACTTAACTTCCCATGAGTAAAGTCTGAAGGAACTTTTGATTAAGCTGGTAACATGTCAATGAATTTCTCAGTAATTCTTTACTGCTGAAAGGCAAAAAAAGGAAACACCAAAAGAAAAGAAGGCGGCATTTTCAACATTGTTCTTCAAAAAGAACTTGCTAACTCTTCCCAATTCCTGAAAACCAAAAGTGGTGCATCTATTTATTTTGACTAACATTTTAAAACGGGAACTTGATATCTGAGGTCTCTGGCTCCCTTTCCATGTTTTTCTATAGCGAGGCATGGGCTTGGGAAACAAACCACACTGATCAAACCCTGTGAACTCAGTGGCCACTCAACAAGGGCACCATTGTCTGCTAGTCACCCCCACCCTTGCTGTCCCTTATCTTGCGTGCTATTAATACAGACTGCAGCAGAAGATGATCAGCTAGGAGCACAACGGAACTTACCAGCAACCTGAACAATCACAGTGCCTCTGGGTTTACATAGACAGTAAAATGCATTTGATACACCTTCAGGAACAACAGCCAGCCAGCCAGAAGAGCTCTTTTTCTAAAAGCACTTTGAAGGAGTTTTCTCTCCAATTACACAGTTATACACAGTTGAAGACAATGTTGGCTTAATTCATTAGATATTTTCTCCTTAATTGTGCTTAAACATCAGGAAAAACCTTCAAAAACAACCAGCCAACCAACCTGCTTTTGCCTATATGTTTTACTTGACATACTTCACTAGTTCTACTTGTATTTCATTTTTTCCTGAACCTAGAAACTGTCCAGCTGATTTTTCTAGCAGTGCTTTTCCTAAAGCATATTACATTTTTCACTATTTAAATATCTAAATGTGGCCAGTTCCTTCTTCAGTTCTATTAAAGACATATTGAAGAAACCAGATGTCCTGCAAACAAATACAGAACAAGCAGTATAAAACGTCCTTACTTTTTTTGAGTGGACACAGCCGGAATGAAAGAATAAAATTTCTTTTAACCGGAAAGATGAAGAATTGCTCTTGATTTACCTGCAGAGCTTCAGGTATCATGACACAACAGGTATGCAGGTGGCAGGACTATGACTACAATAACTTTCTGATATTTGTGTTTAAATGTCCCCTGCCTGACTTGCTAGTGCAAAATGGGGGATGTTGCTACCCAGAGCAATCTATGCAAAGGGACATAAGCATCAGTGCAGGACTGCTGGCTGTCCCATGTCACACAAACCATGAGTATGCCATCATGCTCCTGCTAACCTGCTTCCACTCAGACAGATCAAAGCCACTAGTGACACTAGTAGCTAACTACGTGTCCATTGTAGCCGCAGGAACACCTCTCCAGCGGATGCAGAACATCAGGTAACGAAGCTGTGCACCCCAGCCACTGAAACCTACCTCCCTGCAGAGCCAATCCAGAGCCCAAAGGGCCCCCCAGTCCGGTGCTTCTAGTGCCTCCACGCCATGGAGCTCGGAATGTTCCGCCCAATTGTCCCAGAGAACACATTGGCTACAGCATGTCTACTTCCATTGCTGCTTTAATGTATGAACCGTTTCAGATCATACCATATTTGCGTATAAGTTAGGGAACAGAACCACTGGCAGAGTATTTTAGCAATTTCTTAACAAGTAAGAGCCCATCCTCTCGTCATAGCTGCAATCCATAGCTCACAATTAAGGCATACACATGTAACTGCCTAATCTGGGCATGCATTTATGATAGTATGGAACTCTGCAAGTGCATACGTCTGTGCAATTAGTCTGGCACATGCAATTATGTACCAAGACAGACAATTATGCAGTAAAACCTGTGAAGAAACAGTGCTACTTATGGGAGGGAGCCTTTCTTTGCCAGGGATTAGTAACTGAGCAAGGAGAAGGGCTCCCATCAGGGCAGAGAAGCCAGGGAGGAATGACAGAGGAAAAAGGTACAGTTAGAAAAACTATCCAGTTTTTCCCTCCAATACATTCTTGTAGAATCTGGGGAAAATTTTGTGAGGTCATGGCAATGAGAGTACGTTCCAGACACTCCTGTGAGGAGGAAGTCAATCTGCTGATGAATTACCTGAAGAAGATAACTGAGGTCACAAGGACAGAAGCATCTGACAAAACGTAGCTTTTCAAGACAGTCTGGGCCACAGAGCCTTTGCAGGACAACTGGCTGGGTATGAGAAAATCGCACAGGTTGGGATGACAGCACCGTCGGTAGGAAGAGGCTTGGAGGAGGAAGAGGGCGGTGGGATGCACACAGACCCCCTGCCTCAGCTGCTTGGCAGAAAGAGGCGAGCTTGACAGGGGGCTGCTTTTGCTCCTTGGTGATAAATATGTACCAACAGCTTTGTATTTGCTGCCTACAGAGAGGAGGCTTTTCAAAGCCTGCACCATTACAAAGGCCTGTAAATGGGAAGAGGGCTGCATTCAACCCTAATTGTAGTCAGCAATACAGCGTTCACAGTGATTCCCATGCACCGCTCCTCTAGACCTAGATTTTCCAGAAGTTACTGTTACATTTACACAGTCTCTGAATGTGCATTCATTTCTGTTTAAGTCAAGGTGCAACTGGGTAATTAGTGTCATTTCTACAATGCTGCTGCACTTTAGTAAACTGCAGTTATTAGCAGTGTAGAGAATTATTAGCATATTTCCTCCTTGGTTGAATTCTTCCCCCGCAAAAGTGTAAGTGTTTGGGCAATCAACTCTTTTAGAAGGAAAAAAATGTGGGTGTGCTACTAGCAAGACGCAGCAAATGTATTGCCAGTGCCTTCCTTTGTTTGATGCAACGCAAAATGTGTATGACAAGTGGGAGGCAATCCTTCAGAGCCACATCAACATTCTTCTGAAGCAGCGGGGCGGGGGGTGAGAGGAAAAGATTAAACAACTGAAAACATTTAATGGTTTAAAAAATCTATAACTCAGTTTCCTCATTGTGGACTTCTACCAGTCACTCCAGCCAAGTTTCAGGGCAGCTTTTGGTGCTGTCAGTCTACTGGCATCGTTGACTTCCCACTTCTTCAGGTTTCATCTTCCTTTGAAGATGTCCTGTACTGCACCTGCTTCTGCTCCCACTGCCTGATGACTGAGCCAGTGTTTTGTTTGACCCTGTTTTGGTTTCGGCTGCCACTGGCAACAAAAGCGCCACGCGGCTGCCCCTCCCCCCGCCGGCGTGCGGAGGAGAATGAAAAGAAAGAGGCAGAAACTGGTGGGTCGGGATA
>Ga0065711_1049421_pt1 | contig 11319 bp, 9 predicted proteins | sample Hoacrofraction12_FD_59098 | JGI IMG/M metagenome (GOLD analysis project Ga0065711, IMG submission 59098) | Hoatzin crop microbial communities from Cojedes, Venezuela - Epithelial fraction 12 v2 (version 2) | ecosystem: Host-associated > Birds > Digestive system > Esophagus > Crop | place... | reverse complement strand
TAGCCCTCCGCTGGACTCTCTCCAGTAGCTCCTCATCTTTCTTGAACTGGGGAGCCCAGAACTGGACGCAGTACTGCAGATGGGGCCTCACTAGGGCAGAGTAGAGGAGGAGGAGAACCTGATTGCCCCCCAAGAAAAAGGATCGCTAGTACAACATGGTGAAGTTTTGCTGCTTTAACTGAGCAAACAGAGCTCTCTCGGTCCCCCCTGGCAGGTCTGCTCAGGGGGAGCCGTGACCCCCTCCCAGGCCTCACCTGATGCAGTGCAGTTAGTCCATCTTCATTGCACAGGTCTGGGCTGATGTTGCTCTTCAGCAAGTAGCACACTGCAAGGGAAGCAGGCAGGAGGAGAGGAGAGTCAGATCAGTAATCCTAACACACCACTTGCTCCCAGCTGGCCCCGGCCAGCTCCAGCCCAAGGCAGCCCGCACCGTCGGGGTGTCCCAGTGCGGGCAGAGCTGCAGGAGACCTCGCAGCCAAGAGCCCAGCTCTGGCACGAACCGGCAGCCACCGCAGTGCTGGGGAGGAAAAAACCTTCTGGGTTTTACCCAGCAGAGAGCACCAGCATACAACTTCCTTCCGAAGGAGACTTTGCTATCGCAGCTATCATTTTCATACAGCTGTGCTGGAACAATCTACATTTTTATCTTGTGCTTTGCAACATCGGAGTGCAACATCTGCACCCTGCAGCCCAGGAGAGCTCAAAGGCAATCAGGGATTTTTGGGTCCCAAGATAAAACCATAAGAGAGATCTCACTGTAAGGGGGATGAGGTGTTGCCTCAAGAAGTTATTAGTCTGGGACGAGAAGCCAAATACGTTCAGGGGCATGTTGAAAATACGGCGGGGTTGCTTTGGACACTTCACATGAGCTGTTGGGTATTCAAAGAAAGCATCCCAGACGCTTTTTTTTTTTTATTGCTGCTTTGGAGGGAAAAGATAAGATTTATTCCATTAAAATGCAAATTTCTGAAACACATGAAAAGCCATTAGTCCCTAGGTAAAAAATAAAGTGTGCTCTGAGGTGCAGATCTTGCGCGGGGTAACAGCAATAAGGCTGGCAGAGGAAGTAAATTAATAGCAACAGCAGGAACTCTTCAAATTCAACACTGCTGACAGATCTTGACGATCTGTACCCATCTTCTGTTGTTTACTTGCTCATTCCCTGCTTCTTCTCCAGACATTTCACTGCCTAATGCTTTTCCCACCTCAAATGTCACTGACAGCGCAGGCACGAGCCAGAGGTTCATAACCATCTCCCTGGGGCCAGGGTAGCAACAGATATTTAAGTCCCATCTTATTTGTCGACAAGGATGCAACCATTAAGCGAAACCAGAGCTGCGAAATAAGGAACGCTAACAAAGCTAAAAGGGCAATAACCATCTTCAGAGCCGGCAACCAAAAAGACTGCAAGGCTGCTCGCTCCCGAAGCGTCCTGCAGCCTCCGCTGCTGCTGCTTCTGACTGATCGCTGTCGCGTTGTTAGCAAGGGCTCTTCCCTCAGCACATCACGGCTGTCCCTGGGGACAGAGCACTTCTGGCACCCAAAGCAGAACACGAAAAACATGTCCGCAATGATATCAGTGTTGATTTATGAAGCTTTGTTTAAAAGATCTAGAAAATACACTCACAAGAACGGTAAATCAAAACCAAAGTGAAATTTTGTTTGGAAGCCACCAGTCCAATGTTACCAAAACGGCAGGCAAAACCGGACAGAAGTGAAATAAGACACTGCATGTCACAGGACTGTTCCACCCAGCTCAAAATGAATGCTGGAATTTACGTTTGCTGGAAATAATTTCAAGGCATTGACACCTGCTCGACGAAACCGATACAAAAAAGCAGAATACAACAAAGAACAAAACTCATTCCCCACCACGGCGAGTCCAAAGAGTCTGAGCTTTTTCCAGCTCAAAGGCCCGTGCAGGAAGCCCACGCCTACGCTCAGCTCAGACCCCCGACACTTGCATGCTTGACAGCAATAAGAGCGCTGAACCCCAGCCAGTATATCCAATTTAACAACTGTGCTTCTGCTGTGTCTGGCCAGCCCCAAGCTCCTGCTCTCCTAATCCACGCTGAGTGATAGGCGAGTCATTCACCGGTGGCTCTGGTTGTCTCTTATTTACTTTAGAAGTTCTGCCATCAGGGTTCTAATTCAGTCTCGGTCATTTAAGAGTCATTGTGTACTAATGAGACGCAGCTCCATAATCATGTTTTGCCTGATTATGGAGACTTGGGCAAGTAGACGCTGGCAGATTAACCTTACGAGTGCTGTCCCCTCTGTGGGAAGAAGCAGTAGCATAAACCCCAGCTTGTTACAGAGTATGGGGTTTTGTGCTGAAGGCTCTGCGGTCGTGGCTTGACAGAGCTTGTAAGAGTCCTTGAAGGGTTAAGATTCAGAGAAGGATTTATCTTACCCTAAAGCTGCTTTGAATTGTCCACTAACCCCTGCAGCAGCCCTCACGTTTGCAGTGCACCTCCCTTGGCTCCCATCTGCCCTTGGGATTGGCTCACCACAACCCTCAAAACATTTCCCAGTATCTCCCAAGACATCGAAGACTGACAACCACAAGGCACCAGAAAAGAGCACAGAGAAGTCAGGTAATGAAGCTAGGTGTGGATGTGGTGCCAATAAGCCCACACAAACATGGCTTGAAGCAGAGATCAAACTCCTTTCCAAGCAGGCCTAGGCTGACGTTTGCATCTCGGGGTTTGGCAGGGGAGCACGGGGCTGGGCAGCAACCAGTCCTGGCTCTTTTGAGTCAGAGGGATGGTGCCTTCAGCATTCCTCAGGCTCCAGACAACAAATCCCAACAGCTAGGCAGAATTCTCCAAGAACTGCGACTTCCTATTACATATGCCCCCTTCTACAAGCGAGGGGATTTGCCCAGCGTCCCACCAAGCTCGCAGCAGCACGCAGCCCCGGTTCCCACCCACCACCCCCAGCAGCAGGGCACGGGGTGGCAAAGAGCAGCTTCATCATCCCTCTCCCGGCAGGCAGACCTGCAGAGGGACATGGAGGGAGGACACGGATGTCTTCCCCATGCCCACTACCCAGGAACAGCCCCTCCCACATGGCTGAGAAGAACAAGTCCTTCTTTCTGATAAACTAGAGGAGAAACGTGCACTTGTGGGTTTTCCAGTGCCTTAAGAATAGGAAAGAGAGGGTACGACTGCGATGCCTTGCCATGCTGGAAGCTGGACCCTCAGCTCCAGGGCTATGGCACTGCCACCGACCCGCTCTGCTGCTTCACGCACAACGTCAGGGACAGGCACCTGAGGTAGCAAAGTGCTTCTCTCCAAGCCTGCCTGTGCCGCAGGCCTCGCTGCAAAGCCCAACACCTTCTCCTCCCACCTCCAGGAGTGAAGGATGCCATACAGGTAGGAAGCGCACGCACGGACGCAGGTCAATGGCCCGACGCCAGCTGATGGTCTTCTGACGGCTCCAGCCTCCCCACACCGCTCGTGAAGAGAAGGTCCCCTCCGTACACACAAGGTACAGCACGGGAACGGGTCCTCTGCAAGCCCCTCGGCGAGCTGGGGTCACTCTGAGCCCAGCAGAATGGGCTTTTAGGGGTCACGGAGGCAGCAGCCTCCACTTTAACACTTACGATTAACTTCTTACAGGGAGCTCAGTGCCTAAAATGCTGAGCGCTCTAAAATCCGTCGTTCTTTGCGTGTAGGCGGGGGGAGGTGGGGAGAAGGGGCTGGGTGCGTGGATATACTTTATTACACGTCAAGCGCAAGTTGTGGGAAGCAGTTTCAAACGCATAGCAAATGAAGGAATGAAAATGATTACAATAAGAGCTGGGTGAACAAATTGTTGTGAATAATTCTTTGTAAATTATATTAACTGAACAATCACTCAAATGTATTTTCCATTATTCTGCTGCTCTGCCTATAATTGAACCTCTCACACGCCAAGATGGTGTACATTAATCTTCAGTTTATATTTTATCATTCACATCTGTGCTGTGTTAAATGGAAAAAGCTCCCAAAGCAGCTGTGAAAATACAGCCTAGGTTTTAAGTCCCCCTCCACCACATGTCCTGGGGCAGCCTCAGACGGATTCTCCTCCCCAAACACAACAAACCCACTTCTCAGGCGCTCCCTCTCCTCCCAAGCAGGTCCAAGCTTCGCTGCTTCTCCCCAAAACCTATAAATCATGGGAAAGACAAAAAAACCACTGCAAAGGCCCTAAGGAAAATTCAATGCGGGGTGATCAGCTCTCTCACCTGAAGAGACATTACAGCGCTATCATTTTTCATCGATGTTACTTCCCACTGAGTTTTACACTAGAAACAGCTTTTCCAGAAAAGTTCCTAAATCAGATGAAGACTTTTCCATGGAGGAAAAAATGCCTTTGTCAGTGCAGTTCCCCCTAAGTCAATAAGCTACACCATAAATTTCTAGATACTGTTACACTCCCATCTATACCCAGCGTTTGCATACCTCAAGTATTAATAACTCCTAAGAGAAGAAGCCAACTGAAACTGATATGGATACCAGGGAGTGAAAAAAAAACAACAAAAAACCAAACACAAAACCAAATACTTCTCTGACAGAAGGTCCTGATTCCTCCCAAAAATATATAGCGGCAAACTGTCCAAACTGGCAAGCAGGCTTGCCTCTGTGCTCCAAGTTTACTTACACACGCAGGCCATTAGTTTGTAAAAATCCAGGTTTAACTTGATCCTTTCCACTCAACAATTTCTTTCTGAAAAATATTTCAACTCTTCTAGTTTACTCTCTGGTTCTCAGGCCACCTTTAAAAGCTACGATTGCACTGAGGTCTCTACAGCAGTAGAATCTTTCTTGTACAGGTATACCTGATTTCGCTGAGAGAAACGAAGTTTCACTTGGATCAAGATGCACGCTTTTACACATTGGTAGAAGTCACTTCCACCCAAATGTAGCTTTAGTCTACACAGAGTGGGAGAAACTCTTCCCAGCATTACTTGTAGCAAGACACCGGTGGTGTCCGTGCCAGACTGGTGTGTTGGCCGAGGTCTAGAAAGACCGATCCCCAGCCTGCCAGGCATGGTCCTATGGGTGGGCTCAGCTACTTCAAAGCTGCATTTTTACTGCTATGCTTTTGCAGGGATATTTACTACACAGGAGAAACATTGCCAGGAAAACAGCATTGAAGCTATGAGCGCTCTGCCAGCCAAGCATCCAGCTTCCTAACACAGTGTACCACGATATTCATATTTAAGAGCATATCTAAACCCTGAGCAACAATAGGATGAACATACTCGGCCTTATCCTCCAACTCTCTGCAACACACAGTTGATAGCCCATCCTGGTCCACTGGAAACTCTGCAGTTCCCTAAAGCTTTCTGAAAGACAAAAAACCCACAGAAAACAAAACCCCACGCTCAGACAGCTTCAAACATTTCGTACACTTAAAAATAAATATGGCCCAGTTTGTCTGCTGAGCTAGCAACTGCGACATCCCATCATGATTGATCACCAAGGTTTCTCGGGAAGGTTCAAAGCCTGTTAAGACACTTCCCACCTAGTTTATAGCTGGGCACACACATTCCTTCTAATACACCCACGAAACCTGGGAAGTTTGGAGAGAGGCCAGCAGAGCCCCATCTGCTTCGTGCCGTATTCACAAGGGCAGAGACATTTCACACAGCTACACTCAGCCCAGGTGCTGCTTCTCTCAAGGAAAAGCTATTTCTGATTTTGATGCTTCTTGCTTGCACAGGGCATACCCTTCCCTAGCCCCAGAGAGCCGCTTTGCATGGCAGGCTCCTTCTGCAGAGCTGCGCAGCGCGTGCACTGGGGACCGGTCCAAACACAAGCTTTACTCTGCCAGCAAGTGGGAGTTGTCAACAACTCATACATTTATTTAATGCATAGGGTCCAATTCTTTCTCCCTCTCTTTTTGTCTATTTCAAACAATTTTTCCTTTATGCTTTGACTCCTATCCATCACCACAGTACCAGGGCACCAAGAAGAATACCGTAACAGGACAGCTGCCTGCAGAGAAAATGCACTTCTATCAATGGGCTGCAGCCAGGCGCCAAGCCCGGCTGCATCCCACAGTTTTCTCGTCGTGCATCTACAGGACTTCAGGCTCCGATAATCCACTTGGTGTAGGGATGCTAAAGCATTTTTCTTTAACAGCTGCCATCCACCTGGGATTACACAGATAAGTAACAGCATGCAAGTTACCCACCTGCAACCAGCAATGCTCAAAGGACGCAGCAGAAACAAAGCCAAAGTCATTTCAATAGGGAAAATAAAAATTAGAGGATGTTGTCACCTGACAAGCTTTTCTAAGGACGTAGCATCGTGTTCAAAAGCATTCTCATCCTCTCCTCCTGCTCAGTGAAATTGCTTCACGTAGGAGGTATCAAATACATAAAGGAAAATTAAAGTCAGAGATTATTTTCTCAGTTTCCCATTCCTCATCTGTTATTGGAAGAATAAATAAATCATTTTGATATGGTTTTTAAACAGACGATGGGCTTTAAAAGGGATAAGTGTTTTATATAACCTTCGGGTTCAGCTGCCGTCAGCAGGATTTGGGCGGGCAGGGAGCCAGGAAAGCAGATTCCCCAGTATCATTGCGACAGTGACACCTGGGCTGCCAAAGAGCCTCCTCTCTCATTAAGAGGCATTTTGAAGTAGGTATTTTCTATGAATGGTGACTATTTAAAGAGTACCAAAAGAAAAAAAAACAAGTCAGACTTAGGAAGCTATGGATCAAGCAGACCAAGACCAGGTTTCCCAAGGGTGACTCAGAAGACGTAGCGATGAGCAGAGCAATGCTGGCTTTTAGAGTGCGATGGTGCTCAGCAGAAGGCACTGACAACACACAGAGTGAATCGTCCCACCATGGCCGGAGCCACACGAGCCATGGCTTGAGCAGGGAGCCCCAACGGGACGTGAGGGATGAGGGACAGCCATGTCCTCCAGCAGCGGCTCGGGAGGAACCTTCCTCCCCCATCTCTTGAGCTCACTCCTGAAACGTTGGGTTTGGCGGTGCAAGCAGGCAAGCAACACAGCTCGCTTCCTTCGTGTTTCAGGCAGAATTAGGCAAAGGGCACCTGCAGAGTCAGTAAATGCTTGACCAGGACCTCCTGTTCTCCTGCTGCTCTGGCTACTTTCAGCTTTCTTCCTACTAAAAGCTCTTCCTAGAAGTCACGACAACACATGCAAATCCATTCACACAACACAACATCAAAGCCTTTTATCTGAGTAGCACAGAGGATCCCACTTCTATACCTGTTCAAAAACTATTTTTGATGTATTGGACCAAAACCTATCTACTGAGACACGCAGCAGTCATCACCTGTGATGTCTAAACTAAGCCTGTTAGAAGATAAATCTTTCAGGGTACCAAAAAGGAAATGCAGCAAAAAAAATTAATTGGCTTTAACAGAAGTTACAGCTTAAGAAGTGTTTAGATCAAAGGGAGGAATAGTGTCAGGAGGTGAACTTTTGCAGCTGCCTGAGTACGTGAAGAGCTTCCCCAGTTACATCAACACAATAGCATAACAGGTGATCTGAGGAGCCGAATTGCAACATCCCCCCAAGCTCCACGCAGAGCCAGCCTGCCAGCATTTGCAAGAGGATACTCCAATATGCTCCGCAGAGCAGGAAATAGTTCGTGTTGCCATTTGAAAGTGTTATTAGGTTCCAGAGTCAACAGCCTCTGCCCCAGCTCGTATTTCAGGCATCCTATGGCCTCAGCTAAGCAGCTGTATGTTGACTTGAACCACATGAATGTTTTTAAGAGTCTCAATTGTAAAACAGGAAACTTTCTATCTGGAGTAACGGAAATGAGGTTTGGGTGGAGGGGTGGGGAAATACGTATCTGCTTTTCGAGCTGCCCTGAACTAATACACAGCCATTCCCTGCGGCGACAGCCTGCAGACCGCAGCCCGGGAGCTCGCTGGCAGACCAGGCTCTCCCCTTCTCTGCTCCTCAGCCTGCCCCACTTCAGAGACCCACTTTCTGCTGTGCATCTCTAACCTTGCCCTGGTCTTCAGAGAAGCTCCAACCATTCTGGCTGTTTCGGTACCTTCTCCATCCTCAGCAGCACCCACTCTGACCTCAGTCAGCACATTTTGGGGTTTTTCCCCCTCCAGCTTTGTCTCCTTTTAGTTTAGGATGAGTACATCGGAGATGAAGATCTTTAAGAGATACAGGACCAAAGCACATCCTTAGGTCTGCTCCCACGGATCATGGCATTCATGAAACTGTGCCACGTAGCCAAGGTCTAAACGCCTGCGCAAGGCAGAAGCACGGCGTGCTGGGACACGCTCTGCAGTGCAGCCCTCTCAAAACCAGCTTTGTGTGACACTGCAGCGGCAGGAGCCGGTGCCAGCCGCCCCTCACAGCCAGCCCAGCTGTGTCTCACACCATTATCCCCCACGGGAGACCGCAGGGGACACGCCAGGAGTTAAAGCATAATCTAAAACATCACCCCCTGCTCAACAGCTCCATTTCTTACTGGAAACGCTGCGTTGCCACGCAGTGCTGGAAGGGAAATGTCTGTACAAGCAGAAAGTCCTCCCATTTCTCTTTTTTTTTTTTTTTGGTCAAATAAAAGAGATTGTGGTTTCCTTTTCAAAAGCAAACGCTACAGAAAAAAAAAATTTCATGCAAGTTTAGCAGCAACCTGAGCTTTATCAGAGAAGCACCAGCTGATCCTCAGCAGCCCTTCTGTTTTGCAACCTGTAATTATTCAGCAGCAAATTTTACATGATTCATTGATTTGAATTTCAACGGGGCTTTTCATCCAGAGATCTCCGAAAGCGCTGCTGCCATTAGCAGAGCGAGCTGCAGACTGTCTCCCGGGATTCTACAGTCAGTATTCGCCTCGTTTCACAGATGTGACATCTCAGCCCGAGTTAGACCAAGACTCTGGAGGCTCAGGTTTCTTTGCCAAGGTCACAGTGACAGTCCATGGCACAGCTGTGACAGCGCCCTTGAGTCCCAGGTCCCAGCTCCATCCCTTAAAGCATGAGAAAACTCTCCTTTCCGTCTCTCCCATCCTCTCGGTTGTTCAGCCAAGAGGAATTGGGCAAAGCAGCTGAAGTCTCAACGCTAACAGCTTCGATGGCAACCACACCCCAAGGTCAACCTTGTATTTCACAGAGTTCAGTAACTGTGTCCACGGGTACTTTAAAAAGAAAACCCGAAGCCGTGGCTTGGCAGCAGCTCTCGGCTGGTATCACTCCCTCGGGAAGGTCCCCACCGCTTGGCCTGGACCTGTCTGCTGACCACCCACATCGAGAACATGGGCTGGGCGAGCAGAGCGAGTTGCAAGACGTGGGGGAGCGAGGTCATCTGCGGTGCAGTGGTTTGCTTTGCTTAATTACGAATCAGGAATGATGCTGTCACCACGCTGGCGAACGAAGCACATTTGGTCGCCAAGCCTACATTTCACAACCATCCCTGATCTTCATCAGCAGCCCATCTAGGGCAACCTCTTTTTTCTCTCATCTCTTCCAAGCCCCCCAATGTTTCAGACCACTTCTCTTCCAAGCTTCCTTTCAGCGCCTATCGCACACAGACAAATCACACAGCCTAGAACTTCTTTTTTGTACGAACAAAAAAAGCGCGTCCAACTTGCTCTCCAGGTCCCAAACACCTTCAATGCCAAAGCAACCCTCAGTGCCGAGCATCCCCCTCCGCACAGCCCGACACCAGCACTGGGCGCAGAGGCAGCGGGCAGCTGTCACCGGCCACTGAGCCACCCCAGAGAGTCCCACAGCCCCTTGGTGGGACCTGGCGTGGAGGCGCAGACGATCCTTGTCCCACCGCATAGCAAGGGGGGGCATTTCCAAGAAACACCTGTGCACCCCAACTCTCCACACTGCAAATTTGTTTTCAGCATAGCCAAATGGATTAGAGAGCCACAGAGCCTTCTCTCCTAGCCCTTGGCAACCATCAAACCCTTGTCAGAGAGGTCAAGAGAGCTCATCCATGAACATCAAAGGCAGTCTGTGCCGCATGGAAACCAGTTCATACATTTCAGAGTTGAATCAGAAGTTGGCACCTCAGCTTGGCAGAAACGCAGGGAGCTTTCCACAGTTGCAGTAATACTTATAACCAATGAGACAGGCCTGGCAGAAGGTACATAGGAAATCTGTGTGACGGCTGCTGTGCGCAGAGGACAGTCCACCCAGCCAGCGGCTGGAGCTGGAGACCGCCCGCCTTCCACCTCATGGGCCCTGGGCTCGATCCAGTCGAGGACAGTCTGCTCCATAAAGATCACGGCATAAATTTGCTGCAGGTTGCTAGGAATGTAATCCAAATTTAAGACCTATTATCTTTAGCATCCAAGTTTAAAAAAAAGAGCCCTATTATTAAGAATAGTGGACAATCAGATCATTTCCTTAACATTTCCTAATTTCACTGAATAAGGTTTGAAATCCCCTTCCCTAACTGCTCAGGGACTGCACAAAAGGCCTTTAAATTCGGTCGAAACGAGTGGGCATGCAATGATACAACCTGGGTTGGTTTCTAACCTGACTGGCAAGTGCTTTGCATATACTTTGCATAATATTTATCTCACCTGCCCCATCACACAAAGTTGACAGCTCTCTCAAAATGCTTCTCTCAAGTTCTACGTGATTTCTGCCTCCCACCACCCCAAGCAGCAGCAGATGAGTGTTCCCAGGCTGGGTGATGCAATACAGCTCCGCGGTTGCCAGAAGGGTAGCGCACGGGCAAGCAGCTTGGGAGCTTGACAGATCATTTAGACTTCTCGGAACGAAAAAAGAAGCCCAACTTGATGCCTTCATCCATCTCCGCCACATCCGCAGACACCAAAGCGCCAACCCCATGCGAACTCAAAGACAGCGTTTGCTGCCAGCTCTCCTCTGCCCAGCTTCCTGCACCTCGACGCAGTAAAGAAAGAAAGAAACCACGAACGGGGTCAGGAGCACTTTCCTTTTTAGTCAGTGGCTCCTTAACTTTCCAAAGCCATCTCAGTCAGCTTAAAACTCTCATCTGCAGTATGGCTTGAATGGCCTGGAGAAGAGAAGGCTCCAGGGTGATCTTCTAGCAGCCTTCCAGTACCTGAAGGGGCCTACAGGAAGGATGGAGAGGGACTTTTCACAAGGGTGTGTAGTCATAGGACAAGGGGGAATGTCTGTAAACTAAAAGAGGGCAGATTTAGATTAGATATCAGGAAGAAATTCTTCACCATGAGGGTGGTGAAACACTGGCACAGGTTGCCCAGAGAAGCTGTGGCTGCCCCCTCCCTGGCAGGGTTCAAGGCCAGGTTGGATGGAGCTCTGAGCAACCTGGTCTGGTGGAAGATGTCCCTGCTCATGGCAGGGGGGGTGGAACC